>JGI24913J38484_100730_pt1 | contig 39306 bp, 16 predicted proteins | sample LinPfosmplate1_FD_38484 | JGI IMG/M metagenome (IMG submission 38484)
TGCAGGTCGACTCTAGAGGATCCCACCGACAATCGGGAATCTCCGATGCATTCATACCTAGGTAGAACCACGCTTCCTCATTTGATTGAGCTAGCCTTGTACACAGTTGCTTATAGCGAGCACTACTAACAGTTTCATGCGTGGAGAGCGCCATACTCTATGAGGGATAGTCAGGGAGGGAGGAAGGACACCCAGCCTTGATTCCCTCTAACTCTGCGGCTGCTCCCGGGAAAATAATCCCCCCAAGTGCGACATACCACGACATACCATGCAAAGAGGTTCCAAATCATCTATCTTCCCTTTTTGCGCTGATCACAGTAAATTCTCTGCTCAAATTTACGCTGCCTCAAATCTTTTCGTTTCTCCCCAACGTATCAACAATGAACCATCAGTTGGTCTCACTACAAGCAGCTGTGCTTCGTGACACACAGGCAATCACGAGGTCACATGAAAAGTTAGGGGGCTAGTAAACTGGACCAGCACTGCTGCTCTCCTGTATGAATCGCTGGAAGTGGGCTCGTGCAGCCTGTATATTGATTTGTGTAGTCGCGGCTTCAATGTTCGTATCGGAAACAATAATCATCACATAGGTATTGGTGGTAAAGTAATCAATGAAACCAGTGAATTCTGTGTTACGGATTTCCATACTTTGGAAAGAAGCCTGAGATTTAGAGCATGACAACTTAAACTGTTTGATAATGTTAGAAATCTTCTCGAATCTGTGATCGTCCCGATGGTCTTTTCTCATGGCATGTGCAATAACTAAGAATGTGGCTCTTTCAAAAAGCACCACTTCATCGGCCTCGCAAATTTCGCAGAATTTTCGCAGATGGGCTTCAAGATTCTCCATATTGGGTACCAGAGAGTATACGATGGAAGACCAGGCCTTGTAGAGCGTTTCATCCCAAATAGATGTACGGAAGCAATGAATTTGCAAATTTCCAGCCAATTCAACTAGCTCTGCTTTTCGGGCAGAAAAGACAACATCCCTTTGATCCTCTGGAACCAAATCCATTTTGTGAATCAGCACAAATACCTTTGCATCCTTCGAATTCTGAGAAATTGCATCCAAGCATGATTTAAAGTAAGATATATCTTTCTTTAGCTCTCGACTCTCTATATCAAACACATAGATCAGAACCTGTACATTCCGGAAGATGTGATCGCGCTGAGACTCAAAGTAGTTCTCCATGAAGGCATCTTGTCCACCACAATCCCAAAGATTAAGAACCAAATCACCCAAAAATCGCACATGCGAATGTTCAACGTCTAGAGTGGCGCTCAGACGAGAGGTATCTCGAGCTAGAAAAGGCCTCAAGTGTCAGAGGAACAGGAAGAGGAACCAAAGTTCGACACGCTGCAACTGCAAAGGGATGTGCCGTACCGAAATAATTTGCAAAGACAATGGACCGCATGGAAGTTTTTCCAGAGCCACTCTTGCCCATTAACAATACCTTCTTCTGCAATTTCTCCATGTTGGAAGGAACAGACGTCACTCAAATTGTACACCCCTCAACCGGTGTGACCCCACCCCACACTCTTGCGCACCGTTTCCTCTTCTTTAATTTAATAATTCACTTAGTACACGTATACGATGGATGAAAAAACACTTGAAGATGCCTTTCAAAGAGTAGCTGTACTCCTTGCTTCCTGTACGCACTTCTCTGCACCCTTGCGAGGCTGGCTCTTCACACTAATTCTTTTGTAGATGTTTCGCAACATTTGAAGACAGATGAGCACCTTGTTGAATATCATAACCCTAAAGAATTGACGGATCTATTATCTCTCTCACTTCCGGAAAAGGGAGAAGGCTTAGAGAGTGCCTTCAGTTGCATTGAGCAAACTTTGGCTTACAGTGTTCGCACTGGGCATCCCTATTTCTTCAATCAGCTCTTTAACAGTGTTGATCCTGCTGCATTGGTTGGTGAGTGGGTGACATCTGCTATGAATGCCTCCATCTATACGTTTGAGACCGCTCCCGTGTTTACGCTGATGGAAATGTTAATAGTCAAAGAATCCCACCGTCTTTTTGGGTTACCTTTGGATGGAGATGGCATATTTACCCCTGGTAGCTCGATTGGTATTCTGATGGCGGTTATCATGGCCAGAAATATTCAATTCCCTCAGACCCGCATCGAAGGGATGCGAGCCGCCCCTCCCTTGGTGATCTTTGTCAGTGAGGATTCGCACTATGCCTTTACCAAGGCCGCTATAGGTACAGGACTTGGATTGAATGCTTGCAGAAAAGTCAAGGTGGATAAGTTTGGGCGGATGTCTGTGGAGGCGCTGGAAATTGCCATTGCTGAAGCGAGGGAGAAAGGTGAGGTGCCATTGATGATTGGTGCAACGTGTGGAACTACTGTCTATGGAGCAATTGATCCTTTGGATGAGATTGCAGATGTTGCTGCCAAGCATAAGATCTGGTATCACGTGGATGCGGCCTTTGCGGGCAGTTTTTGCGTCAGTGATAAGTTGAGACCTCGGCTGAAAGGCATAGAAAGAGCTGACAGTTTGAACTGGAATTTGCACAAGGCCTTGGGAATACCGTTGCAGTCTTCACTTCTTCTCTGCCGGGAGGCAGGAGTGCTGCAGCGCTCCAACAGCACTGCCGCTGCCTATTTGTTCCACAGTAATGATGAAACAGCCTACGATGTGGGTCAGAAGACTATCCAGTGTGGTCGGCACGTTGATTGTCTGAAGGTTTACTTGTCTTGGAAGTCAAATGGACGTCTGGGACTGGCTGAGAGCTTGGAGGGCAGTGTGGCCTTTGTCCAGGAGTTCTACCAAGCCTGCTTGGCTGATCCAGCCTTCCTCCTCGTCACTGATCCACCTGAGTCATTCAACTGCTGTTTCTACGTCATTCCTACCCAATTGCAAGGGGTGAAGGAGGAAGATCGAGACCCCGCCTTCTTTCAGGCGCTGGGAAAGGCCACTATTGCCTTGCGGGAGGCCATTCGCCGGGATGGCACCCTCTTCATGAACTATCAACCACAGCGGGGTAGTGAACCTTTCTTCCGATTGACCATGCATAATTTCCTGCTGAAGAGTGAGCATGTGCATGAGATCATTGGCATTATCAAAGCCAAGGTAGCCGAATTGTATCCGGCCCAGGTGTAGTCCCCCACTGTCACTGATTGACCCCCACCCCTTTTAACTACCTTTTAACTACTTGTCTTCCGCTAGGAGAGTTTGTATTTCAGGTAAACGCACTGTGCGAAAGACATGCAGGGCTTTGTCTAAATCTTGGCTAGTTTCTCGCTCCACCCGAGCCATATCAGCCTGCAAGCGAGCATTGAGCGAAGCAATGGCGTGAGCATGGGCCTGCTGCAGTTTGTGCAGCTTGCCAACCTTTCGTGCTTGAAACCTTTCCTCCAGCTTTTTAGAGTGGAGAGTAGCCAGTCTGGATAACAGACTCTCCAGACTTTCCGTGCCCGCTTCCTTCGCCTCGTAGACAGAACGTCGCAGCGCATCCTCTTCCCACGCGGGGGATGCGGTCATTTCCTCTGGGGATGACTTTTGGACATGCTGCTGCTGCTGTTGTTGTTGTTGTTGTTGCTTCTCTTCTTGTTGGCTTGCATGTTCTTCCTCTTTTTCTTCTTTTTCTCCTTCTTCTTCTTGCTCGTGTTCTTGCTCTCTCTCCTCTTCCACATTGCCTGCTTGGATGGATCCGAATTTAGTCAGGGATGACTTTGCCAAGGGAAGCAGCGATGAATCGTTGTGGGCATCTGCACGCAGACGAATACTCTGCATTCCAGGATTCGACGGCGTTTCCCCCGGTGAGAGCGCCCGTCCTTCCGAACGGTGAGCTTGCGGTAAGGGAAGCGCAGAGGGTGGTTCCTGCATTCGCCGATCATCGGTGGATGCAATGACAGAGATATCAGCCATGTCATCTTCGACGGGCACATACAACTTGGGTGCTCCTCCTCGACTGATAAATATTTCGACAGCTGGATCAGCACTTTTCCGCTTATGTCGAGCTTCAGGGGGTGGAACACGGGCTGGTGTAGATGACCAATAGCGGCGAGGATAGAGAGGTACTCGCAACTGGGAATGATGACTGAACTTTTCATCCTGCACTGGCGCCTCTCGTCCAGCCTCCAGCCGGGAGGTAGCGGAAGAGAACGGCGATCTTGATGTTGAAGCTGATGCTGATGCTGACACTGGGGGCATATGCATTTTATCTGGAGTGAATTGTGCCATCAGTGTACCCAGACAGTCCTGAGCTAACTCTTTGACTTCAGGACGGCTATCCCGAGTGACCATGACTTTCAGAATCTGGTGGAGGGGTGTAACCGCCGACTGGTAGCAATCTTGCAGATTAGGATCTTCACTGGCTACCAATCCCATGATAAATAGGGTCTGCAATGTAAAAATTCGAACTCTTTCACGGGGATCTCCCAGAATAAAGGTCGTCACTCGCAGGGATTCTTCCAAATGGTGAAGGGGTGTGCTGCCACCTAAGTATTCAATAAGAACTTGCAACATGGAGAGAAAACGAAGAACAGTGGGTTCTGAAACATCGTTCTGCAAGTAATGGGAAGACAGAGAGAGCGAAGCTGCTAAAATATCAGTAAAGGCACCCATACAGGCCTTGGAAGGTGGTACATTAACTGAAAGGGCAAGGAATACATCAAAGTAGTGCCCTACATCTTCGTTATCTGTCTTACTAATAAGCGAAGCTAAACGAGACAAGAAATGGCGCTGAATAACAACTTCCCAGCCTTCTCGAAATTGCTGCACGCATGCTTGGAGCAGGGATGCAATCGCCCCAGATAGAAAAGGTGTAGCATGCGTTCTAATCGTCTTGCTCAATTTGATTGACAAAAGTGATCCAGAAACATAGGAAATGTCGCCAACAAGCTCAGTTGCATGAACTTGTGATAACGTGGAAATCAGTCGTAGCCGAACGAGTGCAATTTCATCGATAGATTCGTCAATTCCTTCTTTCAGAATGGCAAACAACGATAGTGCGTGTCCAGTTGATTCGTATTCTATCAGGTGCATTGCATCAGCTTCACAGCGTGCTCGCTGACTGGCTTCCTTCATTTCTTGCATTAACGCGCGCATTGACTCTCTCGCGAAATTTCCCCTCACAGGAGACTCTAGCTCTGTGATATTGAATGCATATTGTTAGCTTTTGGCTCGGGTGGAGGATGACGGTGTTGGAGAGGACCGTACCAAACGGCTGATTGCCAGCCATTTGAATTTCTTGGATGAAACCCCCCCTCACATGAGGGGCGAGCAAGTTACACTTGTGAGAGGTAGCGTCATTGCCAGAAATTAATCGCTCTTCCTCCAATGTCGGCGTGGGATAGAGAAATTTTTGGTGAAATAGTAGATGACGCGGCTGTTGCAGAAGTAGAAAGCGTGAATCCCTCCCAGTCGGACAGCTTCTACTCTACTCGCAGTTTGCACAGGCGAGAACGCATAAATGAAGAAAGACGGCGCTCATCTTCGCTCTCTCAAAGGGGCGTTGTAGAAAGTTATTTTGCCATGAATGCACCTTCTTCGCACAGCATTTCAAACGGAGTTCCCGTAGCTGTGCCTGTTCCAACGGAGAGCGGCATCTTCCGCATGGAGGAGCCAACCATGGAGCAAATGGATTCGCTTGCAGATATCAGACGATTGAAAGAAGCGAGTGAGTGGATTCGAAATGTGCAAGAGGGGGCTTCTTTGAGGAAGCAGCAACGAAAGCAGGGATGTTGGTCGTGGGAAACGGTGGATCGGTACCTGGAACTTGGTCTTTACAATACACATCAAGATCCTCCAGAAGATGTCTCCCATGAAGAATTGACACCTAGTGAGGAGATGATCAGAAGTTTAGAAAAACCCATCACTGGGCTTCTTCCCAACTGCTTGATGACAGAAGATGAGTCGGGAACGAAGAGGGTGTACCAAGGAAGATCTCTCTTCTTATTCTTGCCGACACATCCCATTCGATTAATAGTAATTCGAATAATAGATTCAAAATGGTTTGAGCGAGCTGTTTTGTTAGTAATCCTCTTAAACACAATCGCTTTGGCGTTGTACAACCCCATTGCACCAAACGACTCCTTTCCCAATAATGTCTTGGACTTTGTGGAAAATATCTTTACCTTGCTTTTTGCTATTGAAATGCTGTTGAAGATGTTTGGATTGGGGGTTATTCTCCATCCACATGCCTATCTGCGAGACGGTTGGAATGTTATGGACTTCACTATTGTCATGCTAGGTTTTTTGGACATGTCGGTCACAATTATGTCGAATTTCATTTCACCCCCAGGGGCTGATGTATTCGTACTCAATACGTCAGCATTCCGAGTATTTAGAGTTCTGAGACCGCTTCGAACGATATCTGGAGTGGCTGGAGCACGGGTCATGGTGACATCTCTCTTTGCGTCGATTCCCATGCTTGCCGATGTGTTTCTGCTGTGCATGCTAGTGTTTCTGGTGTTTGGAATCCTTGGAGTACAAGTTTTTCAGGGGGTTATGCGTCAAAGGTGCTTTGATGTACTGGATTCGATACCACCCGACAACCAAGTGGCAGATGTTGAGCGATTGTGCTCATTCTTGGTCCCATTTCCACCACCACCTTATTCCAACATCATGGGAGGCTTTTATTGTCCATCAGGTTCTACCTGCTACACTTCAGATAGCAATCCAAACTACAATATCACATCTTTTGACTGGATTGGTGTCGCAATGCTAACGATCTTTCAGTGTATCACTTTAGAGGGCTGGTCCTTCATCATGTATGACGCAATGGACGCAACAAACTACTTGGCCGTGATATTTTTCTTCACGCTTATTGTCATTGGGGCCTTCTTTGTCATAAACTTGGCACTAGCTGTGGTGTCAAACAAGTTTAGTGATTCAACCATCAACGATATTGCACTGAAGGAAGCAAGAGCCGCAGACCAATTACAAAAAGGAATTGTTCCACGAGCATCTGTGATTGAAAAAATTCGAAATTTCTTCGTCAAGGCCTCGGTTTGGCTGGAGATTGAGTATGACATTATCACAAACGCTATTGATCGCATGCTGTGGTCCTTGATGACCAGCACCATGCTTGCCCCTTTGTTTCATGTGCAAAAGAACGAGCGGTATCGATGGCGCGTATTTTTCTTGCGTAGATGGGGAACACGACTGGTAGAAAGCACAGGATTCACGATTTTCATTATCATTCTGATTATTCTCAATACCTCCGTCATGGCGGCAGACTTTTTTGGGATGCCAGAAACACTGCATCTCATTCTAGAGTACCTCAACATTTTATTCACACTCATGTTTACGGCTGAATTGCTGTTGAAGGTATACTCGCTTGGACTCAAGCGCTATTTAGAGGATCGATTTAATGCTTTCGATGCTGTCATTGTGTTTTTTTCTCTCATAGAAATCATTCTGGATTACTTTAATGTTGTCAGCGGTCTAGTCAATGTCAGTTTCTTAAGAACATTTCGTTTGCTGCGGGTATTCAAGCTTGTTCGCTCTTGGAAGTCGCTCCGAAAGTTGCTTGCGACAATGTATGCCTCTGTGACCAGTGTTCTCTACTTTTCCATTTTGCTTGGACTTTTTGTGTTTATATACTCGATCTTAGGGATGCAATTATTTGGTGGCAAATTTATTTTTGATGGTGAAATGCCCAGAGCGCACTTTGATAACCTCTACAATGCTGCACTGACTGTCTTTCAGTGCTTGACGGGGGATGCTTGGAACTTTGTCTTGTATAATGGCATGCGTGCTATTGGATGGCCTGCCGCTATATACTTTGTCTCATTGTTTACAATTGGAAATTATGTCCTATTTAATCTGTTTGTGGCTATTCTCATTCAAAACTTTGATACGCAGTCCCGGGAGCAAAGTGCGGAAGAAGAGGCAAAATTAGCCGTCTCTGATAGTGAGGAAAACATGGACTCACTCTTTGAGACGATTCCAGAGTCTGTTGGGGTTGCCATTCATGTAGATGCAGTAGAGTCATTGCAAATGACAAAGGAAAAAGACGCGAAAAGTGAGAATCCTTTGCGGAGCAGTCTGCCAAATGGGAAGACCAAGGAATCCTATTCACTCCCTGCAATGGAAATGAAAGATATCGCTCCTCCTTCAGAGCCACGGCAAGCGTTCCTGGAGGGGGATGACGTGATTGAGTCACTACCAGTCAGTGCAGGTAATTCTGGGCTTGCTGACAAGCCTGTAGAACCACCCCGAGTCTCCTCGACCGTTCTCAATTCTGTCCCCAGTGAGACAAACTTAGATTCCATGTGGGCGGGAACAGATGACTCTGAAGATGACGTTGCAGTTGAACGGGTCAGCGATACAGTATTATTTGGGACGAGCCTCTTCATCATGTCAGCCAAGAATCCACTCCGTATAGCTCTAGCCCGTGCGATTAACTCCAAGTATTTTGAGTATTACATGCTGTTCTGGATTATTTTGAGCAGTATTAGTTTGGCATTAGAGAACCCGACGATTGAGAAAGGGAGCGTCTTGTACTACAGTTTGCTGATTTCAGATATCTATTTTACTGGATTTTTCACGCTAGAAGCAATGCTGAAAATATTCACCTTTGGGTTAATCTTCCACAAAGATGCATATTTACGAGTGCATTGGAACAAGCTTGATTTTGCAATTGTTATCGTTTCCTGGATAGGCCTTTTGACATTCCGCTGGGAGTTGGGAAATACATTTGCTGCTTTGCGGGCTGTACGCATTCTTCGAGCCTTACGACCACTGCGAGTTATTTCACGAGCAGCTGGCATGAAAGTAGCTGTCAACGCACTCATTGGTGCAATTCCTTCAGTGTTGAACGTGCTATTTGTTTGCGTATTGTTCTGGCTAATTTTTGGAATTCTTGGAATGCAACTGTTTTCAGGCAAGTTCTTCAAATGTAATGACGATTCTGTGCAATGGAAGTATCAATGCAGTGGTTTCTTTCTCGATCCCGAGACGGCAGATGTGACGCCACGAATTTGGGCCAATCCTCCCTACTCTTTTGATAATATATATGAAGCATTTTTAATTCTTTTCGAAATGGCAACATTGGAAGGATGGGCCGACGCCATGTACTCCGGGGTTGACTCCACAGAAATTAATCAACAGCCAATTCGTGATAATCATCCCTACCTGGCCCTGTACTTTGTGGCTTTTGTTCTCGTTGGAGCGATTCTAATGGTGAACCTCTTTGTTGGTGTTGTGATAGATTCCTTTAATCTGCAAAAGATGCAGCTTGATGGCTCCGCCTTTCTTACGGCCTCGCAGAAGGAATGGGTGGATGCACAACGGCAGCTTATCCACATGCAGCCGCAGCACAAAGCCCAGGCGCCAAAAAATAGATTTCGGCGATGCGTATTTCAAATTGTCTCCTCTCGTTACTTTGAATATACAATTATGATTGCAATTCTGATCAATATGGGGCTGATGTGCCTGACGTATTACAATGAACCTACTTTCTGGACTATCTTTCTTACATGCGCAAATTTGTTCTTTACTCTTGTGTTTGTGGTGGAATTAATTTTAAAGTTGGTGGGACTGGGTCCAGGAAAGTATTGGGCTGACCGATGGAATCGATTGGATGTAGTCATAGTCGTTGGCTCAATGTTGTCTGCCCCAATTTCTTTGTACTCTCTTTATGTCTTGATAACTGGCCAGAGTATATCACGAATCGGCAACTTTCCATTAGAGCTCTTGGTCAATGCTGGACCGGTCGTGACCATTGTGCGAATCTTTCGGGTCGGACGCATCTTCAAGTTGGTGAAGAACGCCAGAGGTCTTCGAACTCTATTTAATACCATGGTCATATCACTGACGTCATTCATCAACATTGGGTCACTACTCTTTCTATTTTTCTTCATCTACGCAGTGGTGGGTGTTTCTTTATGGGGCACACAGCCTTATGGCCGGGGTCTAGATGTTCATGCTAATTTTGGAAACTTTCCTGTGGCCATGATGACTCTGTTTCGCTGTTCTACCGGTGAGAATTGGAACGATATCATGCGTGATTGCATGAAACAGGATGATCCGTGTAACGCCAATCCATGGCAGCTGGGATGCGTGAATTATTTCATGTCACCTGCATATTTTGTTTCTTTTATGCTTTTTGGATCGTTTGTTATGCTAAATCTGTTCATCGCTGTCATTTTGGATGCGTTTGATACCATGTTGCATCAAGAAGAAGGAGCTGTCACAGCTCGTGACTTTACGACATTTGTGGAAGTTTGGGCTCGTTACGATCCTCATGCCACTGGGTTTCTCTCCTCTCAGAACTTACAACCCTTCATGATTGATATTGGTCCTCCACTGGGACTTCCTGTTGGTGCAAGTAAGGGCTACGTCGCTCGAACCATAAAGCAGTTGGATATTCCGGTTAACACCCGAGGGCAGATCCATTTCAAGCAAACGCTTCTATCATTATCGAAACGAGTAGTTGGAATAGATTTGCCTGATTGTGGCCTCGCACAACACTTGGCCTATCAAATCACTCGGGGATTTCCGCGGAGTGCCGGAGGGACGACGGCTGTCTTCTCCGTCTCCGAGTTCTATGCAGCCAAATGGTTGCAGCGGGCATTTCGTCAGTACAAAGAACGAAGGAACGCTAATAAATTTGCCTTGGAAAAATTATTGACCGAGCCAGTTGTACGGCAGGCCGTGAGTGGTGCCACTCCCCATGGCATTGCTCGGCATGGCAATCTAAAATGGTGTGAGGGAGAATCTTGGCGATCAATTGCGTGGGGTCTTCCCATCCTACCGGGATGTAATCCCGTGCAAAATCCACGAATGGCTGCTGGTATGCTAGCAGTTGCCCCCTTCTTTGACCTGGATAGCGAAACCAAGGGATGCCTTCTAGGATTCCGACACCCTGGTACGGATTCAGGGGCTGCACAGAGATCCAGCTCTGATAATGAGGATGAGGATGAGACTACGAACATGAATATGGATGTAGATATCGAAAATGCCGTGCTGGTTACCTCCAAGAGCTCGCTTCCTCCAGATAGCACCAGCCCATCAGATTTTGTGGCCAGCATTGCCTCCAATTGGGCTCAGAAGGCGAGCACCATTGCAGAGTACTCTGAAGCCATGCGTCTTTTAAAGAAAGTGCGGACAGAACAGAGTAAATTTACATAGTATTGTATGGTACAAGGAAGGACTAATCGAGTGTAGCAGCTCTTTCTTTGCACTGCAACAGATAGTCTTCAAAGCTGAAGCCTCGTCGCTCCAGGAAGGCCTCGTAGTTTTCGAAAGCCTTGTGCATCTTTTTCATGAAATCCGGAACCACCTTCTTGGACGCCCAGTTGATAATGCGCTTGGGAATAGAACCGCGAATGTCATCGTAATAGTCCATCACGTACTCGGCACTGTCTGCGGCCTCAGGGCAGGGCCGGTAAGCCATGTGACATCCATAGGTATCCACACGAATGACCCCCTTCTTCTCACGACAAGATATAATCGGGCATGATCTACAAAATACAACGTAGGTTCCATCCTTCGTATAGCCACTTTTCCGACCAAAGGTATAATCTCGGTGAGACATTGGAAAAGGAAACTTAACTTGCCAGTGTATGTACTCCAAATCAGCATGGCCTTCTTCATTAGTTACTACCTCCAAATGCATACAATACGGATCCCACTCTTTCCGATAAAGCAAATCTAAATTGAGCATGAAACACTTTGCAGCACTGGCTTGCATAATTCCACGAGAGCGATACTTATAGACATCCGTTCCTTCCAAGGGCAGACGATACAGATCCAAATCAGGACTTTGATATATGTGCTCCCAACCTTCCACGGTAAATTCGTCAAACAATTTCACTAAATTGGCCAACTCCTCATTTCGAATCGCAGTGTCCATAATGTCTGCATTTCGATTACTGGAACCCAGCTCCTCCGCCTCTATCGCACGGATAGAGCTAGAATTTTCTCCTACATCTTCAAATAGATCATCTCCTTCGCTATCATCATACGACTCTACTTGCACGCCAGACATGAATAGGAGAATCGGAGGAGATTACGTGCGCACCCTACAGAATACCAGTTGAGGGGTCGCTCCCGGATTTCGAAGAGCTGAGGGGTCGATCACTCGCTGCCACACATGAGGCATGACGCTTGCGTGGTGATCGGTGGTGGTGCCTTTGGTACATGTATGGCACAAGTCTATGCTCGCAATTTTAAGACAGTCTTTGTCAAGGTGAGATCACAAGATGTTTACCAGGGTATGAAGGAACAGAGGCAAAACTTGGTGTATCTTCCCAACTTTAGTTTAGCAGAGAATCTAGTGCCCATTCTGGAGTGGTCTGAGCTGGATACTAGTTTGCAGAATCGTTCGTTAGATCTTCTTGTCTCTGGGCTTCCAACTGCTGCTACCAGACCGTTCCTGCAGTCAAATTTTGACAGACTCTCCGGGTGGCTGAAGCAAGGCATGCCTTTCGTGTCCCTCTCAAAGGGTATTGATCCCGAGACCCTTGAATTACCGGATGATGTCATTTTTCAGATATTTCCCACTTTCCGAGATCAAGTTGTCTTTCTCTCTGGCCCTAGCTTCGCCAAAGAAGTCATGGAGCAGCAGATTACCGCCGTGTCTATTGCTTCCAGATCACGTGAAACGATGCTTCGTGTAGCAGAAATGACAGATACGGACTACTTTCGCTGTCTTCCCAACTATGATGTGAAGGGAGTCTTGTTAGGTGGAGCCCTGAAGAATAGTCTAGCCATTGGAGTCGGAGTGTTGGAAGGACTGGGATTTAATGATAATACTCGTGCTGCCTTCATAACACGCGGAATTAACGAAATGTTACGGTTCGGCAAGGTCTTCAATGCCAGACCTGAAACGTTTTATGGGCTTTCGGGGATGGGCGACCTCATTTTGACGACGACCGGTGGATTGTCACGTAATAAACAGTTTGGATTAGAATTGGCCTCAGGTCGAAAAGCAGATGATATTTTGAAAGAGCAGAGAACAGTGGTTGAAGGGTATCGGACAGCGAAAGCTGCAAAGTTACTGGCCTCTCGATACCACATTCGGACAACTCTCTTTGATGGAATTTATGATATCATGTATCATGATTTAGAACCTCGTGTACTTATTGCACAAATCATGAGCTTACCCACTCGTTTTGAGTCGTAAATATATATGATTACTGGAAGCAGTGTATAAACGCTCTGGAGTGGACAACCCCTCAGAGAGCATTGCTATGCATGTCGATTGGGACGGAAAAACTTCTCTTTTCAGATAGCTTGAAGGATTGTAGCAATAGTTTACCAATTGATGAAGCTATTAAAGCGGTGCAAGCTGTCAAAGATGAGAAACAGAGTCGAAAGAGGCCCCATGATGCAACGTTGCACACATTTCTGGGACTGGCCCCTGTGCTGCAATCGACACCAAAAGAGAGAGTTACAGTTGCATCATCATCTGGGTGGTCATTGTTCCGAAAGACGTCACGGCCCACCCCAGCATACTTACGAGTTCCCGAGATTAATGGAGTAGTAGATGCTTTTCGCTTTGCACCCGAGACCCAGGCCATGTATTTTCTGAGCCACTATCATTGCGATCATTATGGGGGCCTTTCCAGCTCCTTCTCATCCGGAATCATTTATGGATCGGACATAACCCTATCGCTAGTACAAGATATTCTTAAAGTCGATTCCCAATATTTGCAGGTTCTTCCGCTCTTGCAGACCCACCACCTGCCCATTCCTAGCTCCAGCCATGGGCCTTCCTTTGTCAGGGTAACCTTATTACCAGCCAATCATTGCCCAGGAGCAGTGATGTTCGCTTTTGAATTGCCTTCTGGTAAGAAGGTCCTTCACTCGGGAGATTGTCGTTTTGATGCTGACTGCATGCGTGATGCCCTGCTGAAGTATGCATTTCCTTGTGATCGTCTTTATCTTGATACGACATATCTCTCTGGTCAGTATACATTTCCGCACCAAAGAGTTGTCATTGACTTCGTGGTGGAAGTCGTCAAACGGAGAATGCGGCTCCATCGTGGACGCTGCTTGGTGTTGGTAGGCTCATACTTTATTGGGAAGGAGCGATTGTTCTTAGAGCTAATTCAAGCTTGTGGATTGAAGTGGCATTTAGAATCGGCTAAGAAGCGGGCATTTCTAAGAATGGAAGCCTCAGAAAATTGGTCACCACTCCCAAAATGTTCGGATCGCTTGGTTAGTAAGGCACAAGCAGATCTGTGGGTGGTACCCATGCATTCATTGAAGGCATCAGAGGTAGTAGAAGTGTGGAAAAAGGTTCAGACCATGAAGCAAAGGAAGGAGAAACCCATTCATGAGATAATTGGCATAAGTCCGACTGGTTGGAACCTAAAGAAAGGTGGCAAGTCTTGGAGAGAACCATCGCAACCCCATCCCAATGTATTATGCTATGCTGTACCCTACAGTGAACATTCCAGTCTGGCAGAAATACAGCAATTTCTTAATTTACTGCAACCAACCAGCGTTGAACCCACCGTGCGAGGTTCCCAGGTCCATACAGTGCTCAACACGTTGCTCCCGAAGGATAATACGCAAAGTTATGGCTCGGCTCCACACCACAATGGTTGAACATTTCTGCATGTATGGGCAAGGTGTTGTAACCAGGCAGCTCCAGTACCCAGGGACCGGTCATTTGACAGAAGGGTGCAGCCGCGCCTCCAGGGCAGGTCACAGAGTTCTGGAACATGGCTAATGAGTAGTTATCGCGAGGAGATTGCTCATTGGCTTGCACCCTATCGGTTTCCTTCCCATAAAGGCCACCTGCCTTATAGATGGATGCGACATAGGTACTGCAGACTCTGCTAAGCCCATCCGAATAAATCCACGTATCAAGTTCGGGCATTGCATATACCTCCTCGAAAGTAAGGTTTCGCTGATGCATGACTTCAAATACTTCCATGAGAGTCAATGATTTAGTTGAGAGACGATGATTGAGCGATTGTGTCCACATTTTGTCCGAAATGGGTGGATCCAGTCGATCGACAACTGCCATGACAACCACCAGGGCTTCAGGCGTAATGGGTGAAGGAAAATTAGAGAGATCTATTCGATCTAGCCAAGTAAATAGATATGAATGATAACCATAGGGATGGTGCAGCAGACTTTCCGCAAATTCCACCGCTGCAGCTGCCGCAAAGGCTCCTCGGGCAGCATTGGAAAGTGGACACCAAGCAACCAGGTAACCAGACTCCTGTGCTCCTTCCAGCCACTGGTGGTAGGGTGTTTTCGTGATCCGTGGGTCGATGCTCTCATACACGTATAATGTGCCTCCCTGACGGAGCAGGACTGCAGCGTGACCGGTGTAACCCCCGGTTGCCAGCGCCTCGAAGGCATTGGCAGCACCATGGGTCGCATTCAACTTCATAATGGCCAAATAATCACCGTCGTGAATTTGCTCTTCAGGAATGGCCACCAAGTCATTGTTACGGGCAATGAATTTGCGTTGCATCCGCTGGGAGAGGAAAGCGCGTAATTCCTCCTCATTTTTCTTGACGAACAACATGCTGTACAAATCATAGACAGAATCAAAAATCTCAAAAATATGTGGAGGTAAGCTGAAGAATTGGACTCCATTTCCCTGGATATACTCCACTTCGTCAGCGGACAGATCTTTGAGCACAACGTCGTGATTTCCGTCAAAAGCAACATCTTTCAGAGACCATTTCTCACTTGCAGCAACTAACAATAGGTCATGACATAAGATATGCTCCTTTGAAGCCACATGGAGCGTTATCTTTGCAGAATTTCCACTAACAGTAGCAGTGGCATCCACCTGTCGGAAACATGTGCTATTCCACGAAACAACCCGATTATCGGCTGGAACGGAAGCAATAAACTGTGGAACCCACTCCAGAGGATCCACTGCCGCACAGACAACCAATAGCAACAGGAGCAATCCGAGCGTCCGCATCCCCGGGGAGGGGTAGTTGTGGCAAGGCAACATGCATCACGTTCAACCTGTAGGCGAGGAGTATGCTGAGGAAATTTATGCGATGGTGAATGATGCATATGCTGTAGAAATAGGAAATACTGGAGTAGCATTCAAGACAACCGATCGATTCGTGTCCCTCGACGAGTGTCGGGAAACTCTGCAGACCATGACTGCTTTTGGAGCATTTACCGCGGATAAAGATCAAGATCAAGGCTCCCAGAGATTGGTAGGAGTAATTTTTTGTGGCCCTAACCAGGAAGCAGGTGTTGAGGGGGAAAATGCCGGAACCTATGGGCCGTTTGCTGTTCTACCCTCCATGCGAGGTCTTCGCATCGGGTCTGTATTGATGGATGCCGCAGAAAAATACCTCCGAGAAGAGTGCCACTATGACAGTGTATGCATTACTGTCATTGATGTTCGAACTGATCTGATTCCCATGTATGAGGCCAAAGGATACGTGATTCGCAGAACGTATGGAACATTTCCTCATCCCGATCGGTTAAGTGGTCGAAAGATTGTTGTACATACTTATGCAAAAGATTTGTAGGGTGGAGATGTAACTAGAACTGCAATGTAAAGAAGAAACGGTGGCTAGTGAGGTGCCTTTGATTGTTACGGACATGAGCCCTCCGTCCGTAATCCCCAAATTTCCGCATGGGGAAGAAGAAAGCCAACAAGAATGATGACGATGATGATCTCGATGCGTTCTTAGCTGCTGAAGCAGCCAAGAATAGTGTTGAGCTCGCAAAGAAGGAGGAAGAGGCCCCGAAAGCCCCTGTAGCTCCGGTGCCTGCTCCCGCTGCTACTTCCGATGGAGAGGACGATGACGCTGGAGGAGAACAGGAAGGAAGTTCAAATGCAGCGAAGAATAAGAAAAAGAAGAAAAAGAAGAAAGCAGGAGGAGAAACAGAAGCTAAACCCTCTGCACATGCCAAGGCCATTCTTGAACGCCAAAAGGCCATGCAAGAAGAAGAGGAAAGGTTACGGCTTATTCGCGAGGAGGAAGAACGCATCGAAAGAGAAGAAGAAGAGATATTGAGACGAGAGGAGGAGGAAGCCAAAGCAAAGAAAGAGCAGCGACAGAAGGAGCGATTGGCTAAACGTGAAGCAGATCGGAAGGCTGGTCTGCTGCTGTCGAAGAAAGAACGAGCAGAGCAGGAGAAATCTGACTTGTACAAGCAGCAAATGATTGAAGCTGGTCTGGTACCTGCAGCTGGTGAAGAGAATGCGAAACCCAAGAAACCAGTCTATGGGAAGCGAAAGAAAACCACCAAGGACTCCAAGGACTCCAAGGAGCAGGAGGCAGTTCCAGTTTCTGTGACAGCATCTCAGCCAGCAGATGATCAGGCTGAACTACCTGCAGATACCTCCGAAGCAGACATACTGGATAGCTGGGAAGAGGTGGCGGAGGAGGAATTGATTCAGGCGTTGGAAACGATGCCGACTTCCCTGACTGGGGGGGAGGACAGCTGGGAACAATTGGAGATTGAGGATGCTGAAGAGGAGAGGGAGACAAGCACTGCTGCTGAAGCAGCCAAGGCAAAGGGACAAGAACAAGAACAAGTACCAGGACCAGTCAAAGGAGACTTGGAGCATCTCAGCAAGAAGGAGCGATCTGCCAAACAGAAACAGAAGCGGAACAAAGAGCAGGCTGATGCGAAGAAGGCTGGTAGTGAAGACAATCTGAGATCACCGATTTGTGTCATTATGGGGCATGTCGATACGGGAAAGACCAAGATTTTGGACAAGATGCGCCGGACCAATGTTCAGGAAGGAGAAGCTGGTGGGATTACCCAACAGATTGGAGCTACATTCTTTCCTGTCACTGATGTGAAACGAATGGCTGGTGAGTTGATGGATAATTGGGAAAAGAGCTTTGATTTCAAGCTGCCTGGACTGTTGGTCATTGATACGCCGGGTCACGAATCCTTCAACAATTTGCGCTCGCGTGGTTCATCGCTCTGTGATATTGCAATTTTAGTCATTGATATCATGCATGGATTGGAGCCTCAGACCATTGAATCTCTCAATCTCCTGCGGATGCGGAAAACACCATTCGTCGTAGCCCTCAATAAAGTGGATCGACTCTACGATTGGGAATCGGAACCTTGGTCACCTTGGCGAAAATCGCTGGCCCGCCAACCAAAGTCTACTCAGGACGAGTTTGAGAGTAGGCTGGATGCAGCCAAGCTAATGTTGGCTGAACAGGGTCTCAATTCAGAGGTGTACTACAAGAACTGGAAATCGTTGGGTAGTGTGGTATCCATTGTGCCAACGTCTGCCATGACTGGAGAAGGTCTCCCTGATCTGCTCATGCTTATTATGCAGCTGACACAGTTGCGAATGGCGGAAAGGCTGATGTATGTTTCATCCTTGCAAGCGACTATTTTGGAAGTCAAGGTGATTGAAGGTCTCGGCACTACGATTGATGTGATTCTGGTGAATGGTGTCCTGTACGAAGGCGACACCATTGTTCTTTGTGGCTTAAATGGTCCAATAGTTTCCAATATTCGAGCCCTTTTGACTCCCAAACCCATGAAGGAAATGCGAGTCAAAGGAGAGTATGTGCACCACAAGAAAATTGTAGCAGCCCAGGGGGTGAAGATTTCTGGCCCAGATTTAGACAAAGTCGTGGCAGGCTCTCAGTTCTTTGTGGCCAAGGAAGGTGATGATATTGAGGCTCTGCAGGATGAGGTCATGGAGGATTTGCAGGCTGCACTCAGCCGGGTAGACACAGCCGGGCGGGGTGTTTATGTGCAAGCCTCAACCCTGGGTAGTTTGGAAGCACTGCTTGAATTTTTGCGGGAGAGCAAGATTCCTGTCTCTGCCATTAACATTGGTCCCGTCCACAAGAAGGATGTGGTGAAGGCATCGGTGATGCTTCAGCATTGCCCTGAGTATGCAATAATTCTTGCTTTCGACGTGAAAGTGGAAAAGGATGCTCGGGAACTTGCCGATAAATCTGGAGTCAAGATATTTACTGCCGAAATTATTTATCATCTGTTTGATCAATTCACCAAGTGGATGACTGAGATCAAGGCCCAGCGGAAAGCCAATGCCAAGGAGGCTGTCTTCCCCTGCATCTGCTCGATTGTCCCCAACTGTGTTTTCAACTCTGGCAATCCGATTATTGTAGGAGTTCATATCGATGCTGGTCTCTTGAAGGTTGGGACGCCTCTGTGTATTCCAGCCAAGCGCCTGGACGACAAACACATGGTCATTGGTCGGGTGGCTTCGATAGAACATGATAAGAAACCGATTGAGGTGGGCAAGAAAGGTCAGGAAGTAGCTATTAAGATCGAACCTGTAGGTCAGACACGATGGATCGGACGACACTTCCAGGAGACTGACGCCATGTACAGTCTACTCAGTCGTGAAGCCATTGACGCCTTGAAGGAACATTTCCGTGATGAGTTGACCAAGGATGAATGGAAGCTGGTTAAAAAGCTAAAAGAGACACTTTTTATTGTGTAAACACCGCATTCATTCATGGATTCATTTCTGGAAGTTGTTCAAGTCAGTTCGCTTTACAGTCGGAGAGGATCACTCATTCGGCAATTGGTGTATCCTTTTGCTTCTTGGCCAGTTGTCTCTTGTTGAACTCCAACATTTCATCGAATGACTGAACCGCCTTGAGCTTCCGTTTGAGCTTCAATGGGTTGTACTTGACCATTTTCTGTTGGAACATTTCCACTTCTGCCCGGTAGGCTGCGGATTCTTGCTCCACTTCGGTCAAGGCCTCTTTCAATTGCTGGATTTCGCTCGACATTTCGGCACTAGCTTTTTCAGCTTCAATACGTGCCTTTGTCTGCGTCTCTACAGCGCGCAGCATGCCCTGTGTGTCCAGGTTTCCGGGAGCATTCCTGCGCAGGAACGATTCAACTTCAAACTTCAAGCAGTATTCACGAAGGGATCCCTTCAAGATATCTACATCATTACCAGAGGAAGCGCATAATTCTTCAAATGCCTCTCTTGCCCGCTTTTCAGTGTCATACAGATCACGAATCTCCTCGATGGAACTCTCGAGTCTGGTGTTGTCATCCACCAATTCCTCCACAGTGCGCTTCAGCTTGGTACCTTCAGCCTGTTTTTCCTGAGTATCCTTCACTTCAATGCCTAATTTCTTCCTCAACACTTTCACTGTTCTCCTCAATGCATCATTCTCACTGAGAATCCCTTCAAAGCCATCACCGGTCGGAATCAATCGGCGCAGCTTATCAACTTCTTTGGAGTGTTCTTTCTTGTTCTCCTCAATTTCTTTGGCAAGTTTTCTTACTTCAACAATGAGCTCTTTGTTTTCTGTCTGAAGTTCATTGACCTTCTCTGTCAACCGACCCTGTTCTAGTTCAGATCGCTGCATTACAACTTCCTTTCGCCTCAGCTCTTTTTCCAGATTGCCCTTTTCAACAGCCAACTCATTGGCAAGCTTAATAAGCTGCTCTCGGTTATTCAATAACATGACATCCTGGTCAGTCTTCAATTTGCGAGCCGATTTGCTAGGGGACATAAACAAAGACTTTGGGGTTTCGTTTCCATTCAAATTTTCTTCGTTACCACTGGATAATTCCTTGACTACCTTTGGTGTTCGGCATGATGGGCTTTCAATAGCTTTCACAGGTGTGCCTCTTAATCTGGGAATTCTTGACATCGCACCTGAGTGAAATTCAAAAAAAAAATTCAAATTTCCACCCCTCCCACCATTTTCAGTGTGCTGATGACCTCCATTATTTCGGTCAGTCAGAAAGGAGATTTGCCCAGTGGACGCTTGAGGCATACATCATGCATAGTCAAAAACCGTATTTTTTTATTCGGTGGCAAGCAAGTCCCTTCGAAAGAAGCTGCAGGCCTAGTAGCATCCCGCCAGGCCTTTGTAGCTGACATTCTCCCAGATTTGTCCCTATTTTGGGAGCCTCTAGAAGAAAACGATTCCAATAGCGAGGTTTTTGCAGCTTTTGATGCATTCTCTATGGATATGCAAGCTACAGTTGTAGATTTGACCCATATTCACGTGACTGGAGAAAGTGGGCACTGGGTTCTGAATACTGAAGACCTGACATGGGAGAAAGGATCCGAAGGCTTTGATAGAAGTGGCCATACAACATTTTATGCCAATGGAAAGTTATTTGCACTTGGTGGGAGAGTAGGAGGTGGAGACTTAACCAATTCCTTGATATGCTACCAGCCGGAGAGCAGAAGCTGGGAATTGCTGAATGTTGCCGGAAAAGAACCAGCACCCTTTCGATTTCATGCAATATGCCACATAGAACATGAAAGTAGTGGATCGACCGTGATAGTATTTGGTGGACAAGATTCTGAGGGCATGTACCTGCAGAATTGCTGTCAGTTGTCGTGGGATCATTTGTCGAGCAGCGGATGGTCTTGGAAAATGCTTCAAAACTCCGGGATTCCCAGAGCCCGAGCATGGGCAACTTTTTCCGCCATCACAGCAGATAGACTCTTGCTTTACGGTGGCTATTCTGGTTATGATGCCAAGGCGGAGCGTTGCAAGATTTTAGATTTGTCAATGGGAACCTGGTCTGATGCCACAGAGTTTTCTCCCTCAATGATGCAGCAGCATCTTCCAGATGTCATGTATGGCCATACTGCTCATTTGGTTCAGAAGAGCATGCTACTCCTGATTGACGGTTACAATGGAAAGTCCATCTCCAAGAGTGTCTTCGCCCTGCAAACATTACCGTCTGCCCAGGCCGAACGATCTGTGGCAATGGCCAAGTCTAATCTAGAGGGTCTTCTCTCTGCTGAAATGCTCAAATCCAAGCAGCTGATGGAAGAAAACAGTCGCTTGCAGCAGGAAGTGGAGAGTATCAGGGCACAGAGCTCCGTCTTAGAAGCCCAGGTGCAAGATAGCAAAGTGCAGTGGGAATCGCAATCTCGGGCAGCACTCTCTCTTCGCACTCGCTTGCAAGATGAGATTAAGCACAATAATGAGCTCCAGCTGCGAGTAGATACCTTGCAACGGAGCATGGATGCTCTCAAAGAATCCCACATTGCCGTGGAGTATCGAACCATGGCTAGAAAGTGTCAGCACAAAGACCGAGTCATTCGTGGATTAGAATCCCAAATAGATTGCTTGGAGACAGAGCTGAAAATGGCTGTGAAGAGGGCGATGGAAGCGGAAGAGAAGCCCGGTGCACGGAAGGAGAATAGGGTGCCCCCCCAATAACCCATTGGCGTAAAGAGTAAGATCATTATCACTATCACTTACAGCGGATTTACAGCAAATGTCTGAGCCACAAGCAAGGGGAAAATTAAAGAAGCATCGGCATAGACTTTGACAGGGGTTGCCGTGGGTCGAATCTTACCCCACGAGACTGCTTCATCTGGTCTGGCTCCGGCATCACTGCCATCGAATTCTTGACCAGTATTAACAAAGACTGCAAAGTCTGCGCCATTTCGAAAGAGATTTGCATTACACACATGATGTTTCACAGTTCCGCCTCCCAGAATTAACATTCCCGACTGTTTGGCATGGATTGCTTCGTTATTAATTCCTCTAATATCTTCCACCATGTCGATTCGCAAACCAGGGCGGCGATAGCTATGGAAGTACAGCATATCACCCAGAGAGCCATCAGTCAATGCCGGACAATAAACGGGAATATCATTCTTGTAGCACCAATAGTAGACAGAGGATGGATCATTGATTTCCTTGCCTAAGCGACGAATAACTTTGGAGGGTGTCCAATTCACGCCATCTTTCTCCTGCTCGTCTAACATTGCATCAAAAATTGGCATTATCCAATCCTCAAACTTGCAGTAGTTTCCATTGGGTACAAACAAATTTCCGATACGATTGAGTCCCTTTTTCCGCAAATCAGAACCAGGAAGACTAAAATCACCAACAAAGGTGGGACCTAGACACTTAATAAAATCTTCTTCTACACCACCAGCAGAGGTTACCACCACATCCACTCTTCCGTGTTCACAGAGCCATCGAATCGTCTCACGCACACCAGAAGAGATCAAATTCGATGTGTATGACAAGAATATCTTGCATTTATATTCCTCGCCGTCTTCGTCTACTCCACGGAAGTTAATCATGCGATTGACTTCTGTCACAGCCTGCCCGAACGAAGTTGCCTGAAATCCCGTCAGGGCATAGGATTGGAGAAGATTGGCATAGTCAACACCCTTGTTGAAGTCATAACCCTCTACTTTTTGAGCACCCTCTGGAATGACCCCGTCAGGAGACGTCACAAACACCGCCTTCCTAGCGTCCTCGGATTCCATCCCCGGAATCGTCAGCAGAATCGTCAAGCGCATCGTCAACGCTTGGGGAGGGTTGGCTTGTTGTTGATGATCTGGAGCCAGAAAAGGGCTAGACTTTTCCTGCAATTCGCTGCAGTGGCGGGATCATCGTATGTACTGCTGTATGTATGGAACTGGCGTCGAAAGAATGGTGTGACAGTTACTGTGGGTCGCTCAACCCGTTTGGGCTCCATTGTCGATCAAGTCACTGCCTTAAAGAGTGCCTATCGCCCACCATTGCTGTTATCATCAGGTGTGCTGCACACGTTGATGGTGCCAATGCGCCAAACAGTCAATCCTAAATTGGTTAGAGAGACACTCAATGCCCCCTGTGGAGGCAGGATCGCCCTGGATTGGTGGATTGACAGAGAAGCCAAAGATGATAGCGAGTGCAAGGATCCTAGCATTCCTACCGTAATTATCTTACCAGGAGTGGGGGGATCATCTCGTGCTACCTATGTCTCCAGTGCTGGCAGAAGTTTGCGGGAGGCGGGTTTCCAAGTCTGTGTGCTCAATCACAGAGGCTCTCCTGGCACTGAAATAACGAGCCCTGTTCTATATTCTGCCGTCTTTGATGCTGATTTGGAAATGGTTGTGCAGGAGCTTCATGAAAGTAGAGGGTTTTCTGATCTGTTCGTGGTCGGCTACTCGTTGGGTTCTGTCATTACTGCTAAATACTGTGCACGCATGGGTTCCAACAATATACTGAAAGGTGCATGTGCCGTCTCAAATCCACTCGATTTGGAATCTGGTGCGAATCGGATGCCTTGGTTGATGGATTGGGCGGTCCTGCAGGGTCTCCTCAAGCTAGTCGAACGCTATCGACGTCTCTATCCCAATGCACCAGGAATGGACTTCAAGGGAAAAGTGAAATCTACTCGAGAATTTGATGAAGCCTACACGTGCAAATTACATGATTTTGAGAATGCATCGCACTACTACAGTCATGGTAACATTCGTAATTTCTTGCCTTCCATTGAAGTTCCTTTCTTGTTGTTTGTGGCAAAAGATGATCCTCTTGTTGATCCAAAGCTATTACCAGTAGATTTAGTCCGGGCATCCTCGACAGTTATCATGGCTGTGACGGACGCCGGGGGGCACATTGGATGGTTTGAAGGCGGTTGGCTGCTTCCACAACTACATAAGAATCGTATGGATGATGTGGTTACTCAGTTCTTGGGGGCTGTTAAGGTTAGAGCTTAAATGCACTTCTTCGTAAAGGAGTTAAGATTGTTGAATGGGTGAACCTGTGCGGATGGATACCCCTCACAGTCAGCCACATGAGTGCAGATGGGCATTGGACTCTCTGTGATGCCCATGGTGCGAGTCCGTCGAGCCGAGGTGGACAAATCATGTCAATGTGTGAGGGAAAGTTGGTAATCTTTGGAGGAGGAGCGCATCCCACCATGTATAATGATCTCTGGATGTACGATACGATGAAGAATCGATGGGAGCCGATAAAGCCAATCCCCGAATCTCCCACTCCATCTGCTCGATATGCACATAGTGGTCTTTTATTTCCTGATAGTTCACTGAATGGAGAGCTTGTCCTCCTTGTATACGGAGGAAGAGCTTCGGATGAGTTGGGGGATGTGTGGAAATTCCGCTTTAATTCCCTTGAATGGACCCCTATTCGTTGTGAGGGAGATATTCCACTTCCACGACATGGCCACTCCATGTGTGCTATCAATGGTGTCGTCTATTGCTTCGGGGGAAAGACTGCACAGGGTTGTTCGGATTCACTCTATAAACTAGAGTGTAGTAGCCGCTTCGATCAGATGACATGGAAGAAAATTGCTGCCCCTGGCGGTCCTTCGGCCCGCTATGCCCATTCATCAGTGACCAATGGTTCCAAAATGTATATTTTTGGAGGTGGCATTGCGCCTATCTCCTACGGTGACATCTTTGTGTTTGATGCACTCTATGAAATATGGAGTCCGATCTCTATGCTAGGTGTAGACTTTGCAGCTAGATCTTATCATGCTGCTTGTGCCCTTCCATCGGGAATGATGGTTTTTGGCGGGACAGATTGGTCCAACTATCTCAATGACACTGCTTTCTTTGAGTTTAGCACCCGTCGTTGGCACCACGTTGAGGCTAGCGGTACAATTCCAGCCCCTCGTTTCGGTTGTAGTCTTGCATGCCAATATACATCGTCTTCTTCTCCTGCCTCTTCAACACTAGAAGTTGCGGAGATTTACTTGTTTGGTGGAGGAGGTGGAGCTCTTTATAATGACGTACATCGATTAAGTATACATCATAGCACCGCAATACCGCTGGTTGTCCCTCCGAAAAGGCCGACTTCAGTGGCAGCCCCATCCATTCCGGCCAGAAACACGGCTGCTCCCACCGCGGAACCGCGTCGAGAAGGGGAGATGCATGAAGATACCGCATCAAGTCAAGAGGTCGATGCATTGAAGAATAGAATACAGCTGTTGGAGGCTGAGTGTGCTCGCCTTCAACTACACTCTATTCCCAAATCGATGGAAGAGATATCCACGTTGCATGAATCACAGCTGGAAGCACTACAACAGGACTTGTTGCTAGCTGTTGCAATCGTCGGTGGTGCTAGAGTATCCGTCTCGAAGAAACATGCCGAGGCACGTTTGGATGAGCTCCATCGTGTGAATTTAGATTTGGTTCGCCGTCTGGCAAGTGTCGATCGGGCCAAGAAACCGAAGATTGGGGTGGCTTTTGGTGTGGCTAATGTGCGTGAATTTGAAAGAGATGGATTTCCTCTGGAGTTTGTAGGGGAGTATGAGGAAGCAATACTCTCGGAGAAACAGCGGCGTGCATCCCAACTGTAAAGCAACTTGTGACTACCCCTCACATTGGCACAGTTGAAATGGAGACCCTCGTTGAGCATTGCAAAAAGAATGATGTTGGGAGCATCAGCACCATACTAGAAGAACATCCCGACTTTGCGCTTGGATGTGGACTTCCTCTGTGGCATGCTGCTGCGCGGAAGAACTTACAAGTAGTGGAGCGGCTGATGCAGGATTTTCCCCCCAAGACAAGAGGTGTGATTGAGATATGTCTGTCATCTAAGACCATTGAAACAGATTTAATAAAGGATCATGACTTTTCTGAATTCGACTTACGATTGGGTACCCTCATTGTTGCCACTCGGATGGGTCTTGGACCTAGATTACAAGCGCTGATAGAATATTTAAGAATCAACCGAGACACAGATATCATCAGCCCATCCAGTAATGTCTGTGATGGTAGATCCATCATGTACACAGCATTGGTAAGCGAAAACCGCATGACAATGTTTGAAGTTCTCCTACGAAATGTACCGGGAGCTGCAGAGTCTTTGACGAATAACCGAGTACTATTTCTCGCGCTATCTGATGGCTTCGTAGACGCATTCAAGTATTTCATTGAGAGAGATGCGTCCATCCTCCAAGAAAAAGATGAGAGAGGTTTTGACATTCTTCAAGCTGCGTGCTTGGCGGAGAATTTCGAGCTATGTGAATATCTGCTGGAGCTAAAATCTCCTTACTTAGAAGCCCCAGGGATTTCTTGGCTTGGTACTCTAAATGCTTGTATACAATCATCCAAAGGACTTGCTGTTGGTTGGATTATCAAGCAGTGTCCGCACCTGAGCAGCTCTGAGGAAGTCACCAACCAAAAACATCCACAGGAATTAGCTGATATGCGTTCACACTTTTCCAGCGAGTTGAATTCACCGTTGGAGCTTATCATACCCCAACGGTTTCGTGATGCAGCAGGTGCTACAGAAGTGGATGAAGTAGAAGCCTTTTCTGTTGCCACTGTTGCCATTGGCGAGATAGATGCTGTCAAGGAAGCTCCTGAACAAGTTGCCAAAAGTTTGGAAGAGGGGATGCAAATTATGGTTGAGAAACTGTTTCAGGAGTGCGTCGTGGGGGATATAACGAAAGTGAAGGAAATCTTGCACGAGCATGAGGAAGTAGTGCCGCTGCTTGTCAACGTCCACAGCCAGAATGGTGAAACTCTTCTTCATTCCGTGATAAAACGTGCTAAACGAAACACAATTGATATATTTTATCTTCTACTGGAAAATGGCTTTCAAGCGACCCAATGCGACGATTCAAATGGATCTTCTGTCCTAGAGTGTGTGCTCAAAGCCGGCTACTCCGATGAGAAGACCATCGAGCTAGCTGTAGCGCTTCTCAGTCGTGGAGCAACATTGACCAGCCAGAATAAGCTTGGATGGACAGCTATGCATGTAGCTGCATACTTCTCCTCTGTGGGAATTTTCAGGATGCTTGTCTCTTACGACCCTGGACTGGTTCGTATCAAAGAGCAGACTTCCTCGGGGCAGACATGTCTGCAGCTGGCTGAAAAAAGCAAGAACATGGAAACAGTTGCCTACATCAAGCAGTTACTCTTGCAAGCATCGTCTCATAAGAGCTCCCGCCGTCTGCAAGCAATGAAAGCGACTGGACCCTCCTCCACTGAGTCACGATCAACGCCACCCAGAATTCGTCGCTACTCTTCCGACCGTGGAAGTGTGGGTTCCAATGCTGAACGCCGGATGTCTATCCTGTCAATGTCAGACAGCAGCCGGGACTTGAGTCGAGACGCCTTGCCGAGGGCAATAAATACCACAGGCTTTCTTAATTCCGTCTTTGCTAACTGGAGGGATGAACTGGGATGCGAAACCCTAGACCACCGCGGTAATTTTGAAGAATCGCCAATGCTGCCATCATCTCGAGCATCCCTCACGTTCAGTGAGCCAGGATTTGCGGTGGATGACGACCAGGTATGGGAACTCAAGGATACCAATGAGGAGGCTCTAGAGTCCATATCTTCATGTTCGGAATTTCAAGCTCCAAGAAGCCGCTCCCTGTCACGTTTACAGAGAACTGCGACTTCAAAGTCGTCTTTTATTAGTGGCATATGTGCTTCTACAAATTCAGCAGACCGACTCAATAAAGTGGAAAGTACCCCCAATATGTCTGCCTTTCCGAATTTAAGTCGATTTGCGGCAGTAGCTGTGCGATCAGACAACGCAGAGGGACTTCTTGCACTCCCAGAAAGCTTGCTGGAAATAGCTGCGGCGATTGATGCGGAAGGTCAAGAGAAAGTTAATCTCCTTTCAGACGTTGCAGAAGGTTGCCCTACCTTAGCTGCTTTAGCTTTGTGTTTACATTCTTTGGATCCGGTAACATTGGAAAAGGAATTGCTGGAGGTCGAAGCTGCTGGGGATAATAAAAGTGAACTACTGAGTCGTACGAAGCGGGAGATCAGTCAAGCACTTGCTCGGATTTCTTCCAGCATAAGTCGATGCAAAGACATTGGCTCACAAACTGGCACACAAGGAAATATAGTGGCAGAAAGTGATCATATCAGTGCTATGGAATCTTTGCAAAAGAAAATGAGGAAGCAAGACGAAAATCATCGAAAAGTTGAACAGCGTTGCCAGCGTGTCATTGGTGTTTTGACTGATGAGGTGCAAAAGTTTCAGACGAAAACCCAGCAGCAAATGTACTCACGCTCACAGTGGGTTAGTGAAAAAAGTCTCAAAGGCTTCGATTCTTCCACGATAATGGAAGTCAAGGGAAGCTCTTCGAGATTCAATGATGACTTATCGGTGGGTGCTTCTCCCTCTCGTGAGATCCCAAGCCCCAAAATCCAACTTGCGACTGAGAAATCGCAAAGTGCTGGGGAAGAGAGCGAAGTTTCTTGCACCAAAAGCTCTGAAAAGGAAAAGTCACAGAAGCATTTCAATTCAGCGCTAAGTTTAGGTAGGCAACCAAGTTCCGAGTCATCTCCCTCCAATAGTAGCCTTTCTGCTCCCGAATTTCTGCTTCCAGATATGAACTGTCCTGTTGGAACCATCTATGCTCGAATCTCAGAATTAATGGCTTCAGATTGGTACCTGAACGAAAAGAGCAGAGAGATAGTTGCACTGCAGAACTTCCAACCAACCAATTTACAAAAATCTGTGGAAGTCAAGTTGAAGTTAGCAGAGCTTCTTTTACATATTGGGCGCTTCAATGAAAGTGGCGAAGTCTTATTAAAGGCTTCTGCGCTGACCTCAAAGCAATGGGAAGCGGCAGAATGTTTTTTTATGCAAGGTCGCGCGTATGAGCAACAAGGAAAATACGCTGATGCAGAATTAAAATACGCAGCTGTTGTGGACATTGATTCCTTGCATCTCCGAGCAATACTAAGCTTGGCAATAGTTCGAGTTAAAATGGGGAAAAGCTGCCATGAATTTGCGGGACTTTTAGCGACAGCATGCCCAAAGCTGAGAGATATATTGGAGCAATTTGAATGCGTTGTTAGTCCACTGGTAGGCAATGAAAATTCACTCCGCGAAGCTCAGAAGAAGGTGGTAGAGTGTACTACCATGTTAGAGAAGAAGTCTACCCAGCTGGATGCATTGAAAGATAAGCTTCGCATAGAAGATTTGCAACGGGGAGAGCTTGCATTGGAGCTAAATGCTTGCAAGTCTGAATTGGCTGTAATTCATCACATCAAACGATCTAGGTTAACACTGCGAGAGTACCTTTTGAAAGTCCCCAATTGAGGTAAACGGTACACTTTCCACACGTTGGGACGACACAGAACAATCGGATTTCGTTAAGCATAACATAACTTGAGTGCTTAATCGCAAAACCACCAAACAAATCAAGGGCAGGACTGTCCACGAGAACCTTCAGCACAAAACACGTCATTTTGCACGTGACCCAAACTCTGATTCACCATTAGTTCTATCAACGTTTTACTTTTTTGGAGGGACAAATTCAAGCATTGGATACTACCGAGTTGTCAGGATGACACCTGCACGTTCTAGACCACTCCATCGCATGGCAGATACAGCTTTGAGCATCATGAGAGGTTCTCCAGATTCTGCTTCATTACCCCGAGATGTCAAGAGGGGCATTTCTACAAAGCGCGTCTCTGGGTCCAACTCATCGAGAGCCTCTCTCATCTCCAGAACAATGAATGGAATGCGACTTGCCACGGACTGACCTTCCACAGCCCCCACAACTAGTCTCTCTCTATCTAATGCCGCTCCGTGCATAACCAAATCCTCTAGCACAATAACGCTTTCGGTATGCAAAAATGGGGTAGGATCAGTCACAAACTGAATGGTAGCAGCTGGATACTTCTTGGGGCAAACACTGTAAAGCAAAAGCCGAGGAGATGAGTGATACCGCAAATTGTAGTACTCAAGTCCTTGCTCTCGCCATTTCCGCAAGTAAGCAATTTTGTTCGCTGCGGCATCCAGCACCTCATCGCTCAGGTCGACAGGTCCATCATCCAGGAAGGAGACGCCGCAAATCTCTGCCCAGCTTTCTGGCAACGACCTCACCCTGACTTTGGCCACATCACTCTTCAATTCTCTACTAGCACAGAGTGCCAATGAGCCATTCCGCTCATACAACAAGTGATGCAAAGATTTGCAAATGGCGGCCAGCCCTCCCACAAATGCTTCATATTCTGCCACAAAGGCGTAATCTTCGGCATTTCTAGGGAAACCTGCATCGCCGGCATCTATGGAAGATACTTCTTCCCTGCAACCTTCAAAGGCACCCAAGAACTTTTTTATCTCCGACATGGAAATATGAGCTGAACGGCTGTCTCCTGTCGGAGGGAGTTCAGAAACCTCCGAGAGCAAACGGAAGGCGTCTCCACATTGGTGACTCCATAGGGTATCTACAAAGCTGGCCTGTAATCCGAATACCTTGGGATTATCAACTAGAGGGAAGTTGTCCAATATTTGAGTGGTAACATCTACTCCAGCAGCACGGACAGGGAAATTGTACTGGTTTTTCGGTAGGCATGAGAAAGAGCCAACCATGGTGTGACGATTCAAGAATATCCTCGACAGGGAGGAAATCAGTCGAACACTTTCCATCCCATTGTTTTCAGCGCACAGGAACGTATCGACTACATACAGTAACACATCATCCACCGTATATGCATCACCAGTATTGTTTTCTATAAAGTAGGCCACCAAATTACACACAACATACCGATAGTCCTCCACGGAGAACACCTGACTGAAGAGAGGTGACGGAAACTTTGAACTCCTTACGGAAATCGCAGCCATCGCGATGGTAACCCCAACCAACAGTCTCTCAAACGTCTCCCCCAGGACACTCTCAAGTAACAGGTTACAGCCAGGAACTGCATGCAATGAACTTAGATAGCGAGCAGACAAGCTCCTGACGGTCATGTGTGTTTCGGTGCAGACCAAAGTGCATCGAGTTAGTAAGTCATTCGATGCTGTGCATAGGCTTGCAATGAACAAAAAGGCGCTACTGACTCTTGTGGCGGCAATGCCAAAGGACACATGCAGTGCACTCATAACTTGGGAATCAGCGTCACCCGAGAATTCGTCCAAACAAACAGTTTTGCCTAGATCTGCACCTGATATGATCCTCTCTACTTGCTCTTCCGGCTCTAGGTAACCCGGAGAGATGTACCAGAATCCAGCGTCTTCCTGTATCTGCAACGGCAACAACCGACTGACTTGTGTCGGTCGAGAGTTCCAAAAGACTACAGGGCATATTGGAGAGACAGAATTGATTGCAACATTTTCCAGACAGACTGGGATCCAGCAAGAGCGCATCCCACCATACTGGAATCCAGTTCCAGAAAACAAGGTGGACAGGGTGGTACTCTTCGTGTCAACAATGGCGGAGGAGTTACGGACAGCATGGAATATGCTCGGAAACTGCCCTTTCACGTACAGAAAGAGGTCATTGACCAACAATTCAAAGCGATGCGGTTGCAGGGAGGAGAGAAGCAGGAACCTTTCAGATATGCTTAACTTGGCAAGAGCAATGTCCGGGAAAATGTCTACCATGAACAAATTACCCTCCAAATATGCATCTATATTCTTCTTCACAACATCAACAACATCCTTGTAACGCTGCGGAATGTGAGCGACAAGAATATCAAGAAGAGTTCCCGCAAACGATGACTGTAGCACAAAGCCGGTATCCTTCACAGCAAATCCAGTTGCACAGTCGCTTCCAGCTATCAGCCCACAAATCTTTTGCAGAGCAGAGACATGTAGGATAGAGATCTCTCCAGTACTCTCAAGCAGAGAGAAACAAATGCTGGCAACGATCGGTGTCCTTGCTACAACTGACACAGAAGGCAGCACCCTGGAGAGCAGTTCACCATAGTCACTAGCTAAGCTGTGGGGTGAAATCACAATGGAAGAGTTCTCTTGGATGAATTCAACGCACCGTGCGTCACACAGCATGGTCCACTCGATTGGAAATATCACCCCGGACAACTGCTGGGCACGAATGACTCCACTATAGAGGGCAGTCATCACCTTACAATCAGAAAGGGAGCGGAGCATGCTCGCTGCGGTAGCTACAATAGATGCAACTAGCTTTTGAACACCCATACGAGCAGTATCAAGCTTTTCAATCATGGCGATGACTTTCGGAGTCAGAACGTCATCATCAAGAACTCTTGATTCCCGATTTTCGACGCCAGTATAAATATCCAACAACGCGTCTTCCGACTCCAAGAGAGAGGTGAGAGCCGCAACTCCCTGACGCAAGCTAGTTATTCTTGAGTTGTATAAATTCGGTGAGTCTGCTTTGATGAAAATCGCATGCAGCAATCTCTCATAGTCTTGAACATCAACCGAAAAATTAACAACCGACACGCGCTGCAACAGTGTTTCAGGGATAGCTTCGATCGATGTCACCCTTAAGAAAACTTTGCAATCATCACGTATAGGTACAGAATCACCAAATACATTCACTTCAGGAACACCATTCTTGCCAACATGAGTGAGGCGTAAGATCAATGTATACAATTGGACAGCATGTGATGCAGATTGCTCAAATGGCACACTATCGAGTAAGATGACGCCACCATTTTCGCACGCAGCAGTGATATCAGATTTCAATCTATGCCAAAAGTCATCCCTGACTTCATTGCTCCGTTTGCCTTCGTAGAAACAATGATGCCAATCGAACACGTGGACAAGGGTGGAACCATACTTTTTCTTCAACCATCGTACAGCAATCCCTTGTGGATCCAAAATGGCTACCGGAAGAAGTGAACTTTCCATAATGGCAGCCGAAGACAATGTACCAGGGGAAATCGGCAGCGCCTCCAATTCATACTCCATCACCTTGACAAAAGGCAGCTTTGGAGCAACAGAAAGAGCATCCAATTGCGAGGAAGAGTCTGTGACTAAGGAACTGGCCTCACTGCACAATCTCTCATAAATATACTCATACTGTCCACCATCTAGAATGCACTGAGGAAGCACAAAATTCGCTGGTACTGCCAGCTCTTTAGCTGTACAATGTTCAATCCAAAGTGTAAGAAGTTCTTCTCGATGTGCATGAGGCAATGATCCCAAATAGGCAATGCTAAATGCACTTATAAGAGAGCCACCGACCAGAGTTTGAAATTTCTCATGCGCCGAGTTTGACCTGCTCATCCAACCACTTCGTTCATTCTCCAAGGCTCCCAACAAGCGTTCTCCTCTCTCAATTCTATTGCTGCACTCTGACAATTGACTATCTAAGCGATTTGCTTGCTCTTCGGCAGCATTGTGCTTCTCTACAAGTTCCGCCAAGTGTTCCTTCGCCTTGGAAAGCAAATCAACCCTGCTCGTCATATTCCCGTCAGCTTCTGCCAAATCTCTCACGAACAACGAGATGGAGGATTCTTTCGCAGCCATCTCTCGAGTAGCTTGAATGTATCGAAACAGTGACCTTGCCCACATCCCTAATAACCGGGGACCTTTCGATTTTATATCCTTAGGACTAAAGTCTGCCGCACGATCATACAACAAAAGTTTCTCGTAAGTGGCATCATCCACTGAGTCCTTCTCAAAGGCCTGTAAGAGTTTTGGAAGCTTATTATCCTGGACCAAAATGCGAACTTCCGGCCAGTAGTCCACACCTTTCTGTACGGCACTACCCCCAGTAGCCGCAGGGCGAGGTTCGATTTCCTTCAGTACACAAACCATTTCCAAGGCCAACACTACATCTGCTTTGGGCGTGGCAGTATTCTTGATGTCCTGTAGCTCCTTCTTACCACATCCCTTCAGAGCGACACAAGCTTCCTCGTACAAGCGCAGAGCATCTGAAACGTCATCTTGGATCTGTTGCCTTCGCTTGTCAACCTCTTCCTTCTTTCGAAGATAGTTCTCATGCGCTGCACTCAATTCTCCGGTTCGAATGGCTACAAATCCTTCTTGTTCAACACCCAAACTCTTGAACTTCTCCATCTCTAATTTAGCTTGCTTGAGAATGGGAGTAATCGCTTTGGACTCATTCCTCATATCTTCCAGCTCTTGATCGGCTTCCGATAGCCTATCCAGAGCATCACTCATCAATATGGATGCCCGTTCCACCTCTCGACGTTTTCGCTCCAGAGTCGCAGGCAACACACGCAACAGCATGTGTAGCATAGTCACTGCACTACCTACCGCCACATGCGACTGGAAGAAGTTGACCGCAATGTTGTGAAGATGTACCACAGTTTCGTAGACATTTTCAACTACCTCTGCTTCATCTGTACCCACCATTCCACAGACCATATCAAAGGGAAGACTCAAACGAACAAGTTCCAATACCTGCTCTTGACGCGGTGGGAGTACCACTAACTTGGAAGCAATCCCAGACAACTTGGAGGCTTCCACTGCCAATCGGCCACTCCACGACTCACCAATATCCAACGAGTCATCCGCTTTGAGAGAAACAATTACGAAGATATTATCTCGAGCTTTCTGCAAGAAGAGAGCATCCAGCACATCAGCCTCAGTCGATAACCCGCAGGAGACCGCAAGCTGCTGAACGCTCAAGCGCTCATCTTCAGAAATCTCCAGACCCTGAAAGGGTTCTCCCCGAGAAAGCTGCTCTAATGCCTCCAGCAAGCCCGGGTGGTTAATAATACTCGAGCCTGTGACAAACACTGTGACCGGTTTCCCCAGGAATCCCGCAATTTTAGTGGCCTCGGCCAGTAGGAGGAGAGGATAACTCATCGGGCTTTCTGGCAGAGCATAAAACTCAGATTGGTAAAAGTAGCTCGAGAGCATTGACAGTGATCGTGTTCCGACAGATGATTCCCCATATATCAAAGTAGGCACAGAGATGCGGACACGATTCCTCATGAGGCCTAACACAATACGCAAATTTCCTTCCGTCAACAGCAGTTGTCCTGCATCAGGATGATCGACATAGTACTTGTTCAAATCATGTCTCGCTTGTTCCAAGCCGTAGGCAATATCGGACACAAACCCGTAGGCATCGTCTTGCTTCCCACCAAACTTACCGGGAGCATAAATTGCTTCAGAGATCCTTTTGGCAGATACTTCGGCAAAAGGGAAGATAGTCCTCGCAGTGGCTTCCAGAACTTTGGCCATGTCTTCCCGCGCTGACCAAGTCTGCAGGCGGTCACCAAACACTCGATAAAGCTCGTGCAAGACGCCAAGCAGCACAGATTGAATGACATCTGGCAGGGATTCCGGTGCTAGGCCCGGATTGGCCAATGGCGCCAAAACGAAGGGTATACATACCAAGCTATTCCAAACGTCGTGAAGGGAAATCTGAAACAGAGTATTCCCATTCACGTCGGAAGACGCCAATGTACTGACAGCCACAAAGGAGGCAGCAACAACCGATGAAATGTCCTGCAAAATTTGCCCATCTCTCAAAGAAGTGCCATTTGAGTGCAACAAATTGTTAAGTACACCTCCAATCGTTACCCTTAGGTCGTCCATATCACTGGGTCCACTCCAATCCACCAAAGCACATGATGCTTCTAAACGTCGCATCACACCATGATTTGCGGATATCCCAGAAGAGGATGTAGCTACAAACGAAGCATCCTCCACGACTGTCCATCGTTTAGTCGAACAACTCCACCAGCCTTTGTACTGGGCCCAGCACTTCAAGAAGCTGGAAATGAAGGCGCTAGGGGCAATGTGAACGTCTTCGATCCAAATATTGGAAACAGATCCCAAAGAAGGGCCAAAAACATCTTTGCGTCTTCTTTTTAGGGACGCAAGAACATCTGTCGAAATAGATGAGGCAGTTGCACTTCGAGAGATTCGCATGCAGGTATCATGGTTACTTTTATGCCAAAAATCACAGGCAAACTTGCGAGCTGTTGTTTTTCCGGAACCTGCAGGTCCACTTAGAAACATTGGCAGACCGGCACGACAGCATACTCCAGCGTAGTATCTCAAACTTACCAAGTCCGTATTTGGAATGATGAGCTCCTCCAAAAGCATTCCCGGCGGAACAGCGGATGAAACCGGCAAAGATTGAGGAGACAAATCCCAAGGAGAAAACAATTTCATCTTCATGTCAAAATGCAGAGATGTCACCAGAATTCCTTCCGGGAGAGATGCTCCAAAATCCCACACAACCAGTAATTCGCGGACCCACTTATCAAAAGATTCGCGATGTCGCCGCGAGAGACTCCATCCAAACACCAGAGTTATAGTTTCAATCAATAGACACTGTGCGAGTCTCCTGCTACCATCCACATTTTCAGGCGCAGAGTGCAAAAGCCCGAAACCGGCAGTCGACGGGGCCTGAATACCAGCTTCATTTTCAACTTCTGGAATCACGTCTGTGCTTTGCATATCAGCAGAAAAGCAAGCCACAAGCGCATGGTAGATACGGCATAGACGCAAACAAGAATCGGCTTCAGCAACAAGAGGAAGATTGACTTTCTTCAGCCAGCTTCCGAACAATTGTAGCAAATCTTCCATATATGTCAGTAGAAGTTGCTGCGCGGTAGCTCGCCAAGTACTCTCGCCTTCTTCACTGCTCCACCCATGCATCCAGTGTTTGAATACAGGTTTCCAGCTCACAGAGGATTCATTCACTACAACTACCACACATCGACTGAGTACAGCTGGATCCGCCGCACCCAAATGCTCACATTCAACCACCGCTCGGACAGTTCTAGGAACTCGGAAGACTTCTCCACTCTCAAGACTCAGACCATATTGGCTACTTACGAGGGCATTGATAATATCACAGGAGAGCTTTCCCAGCGCGCAGTCCATCACGACCCACTTCTCCAGAGACGAATGTTGGTCACTCGTTAGCTCTCGTAGATACCGACTAAAGATACCATCATTCCACACTAAAATTGAGGAATCTTTCGTATCGCCCTTGCTGTGATCTAGTCGTCCATGGACGACAGAGAATCCCATCAAATCTTCGCCGCTATAGGCACTGATAAAAAAGGGCTTGGAAATGTGCCCTTCCGCCACATTTCGAGAACGCGATACCATTTTCCACAGAGATGTCTTACCTGATGATGGTGGACCAGCCACAATAACTCCCCGGCATGATTCCAATCCTTCGTGCAGCGCCACGGCTTTGGTGAGCTGGTAAATTCTGGGCTCCAGGCCCAGTGAAATGGCAGCGGCATGCAATCTAGCATTAAGCTGCCCATCTCCACTTTCGGTAGTATTGTCAACGAAGGGAAATGTCAAGCGAAGAAGATTGAGAAACGCAGATAGTTCAGACGTGGGAAGACGAGGGGCAAAGAGTCGCTTTAGACTCGTCACTACAGTCTCTCCCGTAATGGCGGAGTCATTCTTCCGTGCAACGTTCTTGCAGTATGCGACAACATTCAGCAAATCCCTCATCTCTTCACCCTCTTGCAAAGATAAATGGAGGCCCTTGGACAGTTCCAGGAATCGACAGCAGGCGTAAGCCCAATCATGAGCGTCCTGCGCAGAGACCTTCAGCGCCAAGAATTCAAATTCCAAAATAACAGAAGGATCCGGATAGACAAGAGACACTGCCCGAAATCCCACTCGAAGACTGTCAGGAAGTGCACTTTTCGCGCAAGAAGCAGCGCATATCAACCGCAGTTCGCCCCGGTAAGAATGAGACCTTCCTTCAAACTTGAACAATGCTGAATCTGAATCTCTCCCTATTACGGCAGAACGTAGTTTCTGAATGCATAAGCAAAAGGAAGACATGACATTCGCACTCACACGTTCAATATTTTTTAGCATGAGCATCACACCGGAGGAGCCAGCTCCACGCAGCAAGTTCAACATGGCAGCCGAGGAAATACCAGAGAAGCAGCAAAAGATAATCATATGAATACCTAGGGCATTGGCTAAACAAGACGATAAGTAAATACGACCAGTACTGTCCCAACCTTGCAGCACTGCACAACCATCACACTTGAGAGCGTTGCTGAGTGGAACGACAGGTCGAGCTGCATACTCCATGGGTACAATGGCCTTAACTTTATGACCGAAAAATTCAAAGCCATAACTGCTGGTATTGTGTCCAATACGAACAGAGAGTTCCTGCTCTTCATGGTTCCACTCATAACGACAATACTTTAACCATGGCCACTTGCGTTGGCGACTGATTGGAGGATTCAGGCGATCAAGTTTATCGGATACGTCTCTAAATGTAATGAGTGTATTTTCTAGAGTGTCCAACATTAGCAATCTAAGAGATTTTGCTCGTTCATCTTCGGTCGACGGGATTTTTCCACGGTGGATGTGACATTGCTGAATGACTGCGAGGAACTTGGAGTGACAAGCGCCCATGCCGACAGTTCCTTCGCTCCATGAGGACTCAATAATTTCAGTGCAAATCACAGAGGCTAGCAAATGCACCATTTGTCCAGTTACCCACTTTTCTTTCACAACTTCTACCAGGTTGGAAATAGAAAACATTTCCAGTAGCTTTCCCAGCATCATTTTCACGGATGTTTGCATTTTCTCTTCGAGCTCAGGGAGCCATTGCAAAATATCATGATTCAGACTAACTGGGACAATGTCCAAGACTGCTCCGTCACTAGCCTCAACGGCACCCACAGCAGCGATTCCAAGCTTGGGATCCTTCACCTCTACACCCAGCATCTTTTGCACCCCAGCGAAAATGGGAGCGATCAAGAGAGAGACATGTCCCATTGCAGATGGATCTTCAAAGGTAGTGGCAGAAAGTGAGACCAGCTCCAAGAGTGAATCGGTTGACAAAAAGTACAGTCTACCATATCCATTCTTCACTTCATCAAGATAGGCGTTTAGGGATAACAGAATCTCATCCAAAATACGAATAGACTCAACAAGAACCTCTCTCAGCTTAGGGACAGCAGTAACCACTAGAATTCGGGGCGTCTTTGAGGCGATATCCATAATTTGTGGGATCCCCGGGTACCGAGCTCGA
>JGI24913J38484_100093_pt1 | contig 39271 bp, 40 predicted proteins | sample LinPfosmplate1_FD_38484 | JGI IMG/M metagenome (IMG submission 38484)
TCGAGCTCGGTACCCGGGGATCCCACCACCGCTTTCGGTACTTTCGTCGTGTTTTACTACACCCAGGTAATGGGCCTGAGTGGCACTCTGGCCGGCCTGGCAATGCTAATAGCACTTTCATGGGATGCAATTTCCGACCCTATTGTGGGAAGTTGGTCAGATGCCGTGCGCTCGCGTTGGGGGCGTCGTCATCCACTGATCCTGGCCGGCGGCGTACCCACTGCACTATGTTTCCTGTTCCTATTCAACCCCCCTGCCGGCTTAACTGAATTCCAGATATTCCTATGGTTATTAGTGGTCTCCCTGGTGCTGCGAACACTGCTCACAATCTACTATATTCCGTTCCAGGCCATGGGCGCCGAAATGTCCATGGACTACGATGAGCGAACGGTTATAGCCAAGGCCAGAATTACAGTGGCCTGGCTGGCGGGAATGGCTTTGCCTACCATAGCGTACTCCCTGATATTTCGATCAGATGGGAGTGCCGATGGCCGTCTCATTGCGGAAAACTACGTTCTTTACGGCGTGATGTCGACAGTGCTCGCTGCGGCCACCGCTCTGTTTTGTGTATGGGGCACCCGCAGCACCATACCTCACCTTCCCCAGGCCGATAAGCAATCGCTGAATCTCAGCCTGAAAAAACCACTGTCTGACTTTTTCATAGCGGTTGCCAATGTAAATTTTCGCCGAACCATTGGAACCAAACTTGCATTCGGAGTCTGTGCCGGCACCTATACCGCTCTGGGCCTCTATCTGGGCACCTACTTTTGGGAGTTCAGCACACAGCAGATGGCGGGGTTGGTACTACCTACCCTGTTCGGCGCGCTCACCGCGTTCACGATATTGAGCGGCTTGGGTAAACGCTGGGGAAAACCCAAGCTCATCACTTTTTTTTGTATGGCCTTTGGGGTGAATTCCATCTGGTTTATCGGCGGGAGATTACTGGGTCTGCTTCCCGATAACGGGCACGCGATACTATATCCACTCATGATTCTAACGACCTACATTCAGGTATTCCTCATTGTTAGCTTGCAAGTAATGGGGGCCTCCCTGCTGGCCGACATCCTCGACGAGCAGGAATTACAGACAGGCTTTCGTCAGGAGGGTGTGTTTTTCGCGGCGTCTGCCTTTGTCTACAAGGCCACCACTGGTTTTGGTAACTTTGCCGCCGGGGTTACCATCGACCTTGCGGGCTTGCAACCCGGTGCCGAGCCGGGCACGGTCCCCGCTTCTGTGCTTGATTCGCTGGGCTGGTTCATGGGTCTTGGGGTTGGAAGTTGTTGCCTTATAGCCTGGTATTGTGCCCGTCGTGTTCGGCTTGGCAGGGCAAAGGCAGAGGCCATCAGGCAGCAATTGGCGGCGTCAGCGTAAATCAGCCCAGTTGAAATCGTTGACGCAGGAATCGGGCAATCCCGTCCTCGTCGTGATGACCAACTGTTTCGGTGGCAGCGGCCTTAACCTCAGGCTGCGCATTATCCGGCGCATAGGCCTCATCTGCCTCCTCGAACATGCTAAGATCATTGTCGCTATCGCCGAAACAGATAATCCGTGTTACACCCAGATCCTGCTTCAACTGCGCCAAGGCATCACCTTTACTGCCGGCACTGTGGTGTATGTCAAGCCAGTGCACATCCTGTGTCTGTATACCGATGCCGGTATACGCTACCAGGTGATCTTCCATCGCGACCAATTCAGTGACTACTGCAATCGCCGCCCTGGGGCCCAGCGCACTGATATTGGTAATTTGGGCGTCCTGCGGTAGATCCGATAGCGATAATAAGGGTAAACCACGGCGGCTACCAAGCTCTTCTGCCAGTCGAACCTCAACCTCACTTTGCAGGGGCGAGTGATAGGCTGCGTGGCGATTGCCGCGCTCCAGGGTAAAAATAAAGGGAGTGATTCGCTGGCGGGCAAATGCCTCCAGGACGGTACCAAGTTCGTCCTCTGTCAATAGATGCTGGCGGCTGAAATTCTCCTGCTCCGGGTTCCAGATCAAGACACCGTTCTTGTATATCTGGGGCAGAATAAAATTATGCCCCCGGATCAGGCCGCGGGCCGCATGCAAGGTGCGCCCGGTGGCCACTGTGTAGGCGATTTGATGGTCCGCCAACAGTTGCAAGGTATCTCGGGTGTAATCCGAAATAACCGATTCTCGGTTCAGCAATGTTCCGTCGAGGTCAAATACAATCAAATCCATAACACTGTCTGCCCTGGTCTAGGGTGCGAGCTCATCCCCAATCATTCAACAATAAACCGCTTAACGCGCGAACCGTATTTTGCCACGCTTTGTCAGACCTTGCAGTAAACCCCAGTATGATTGAAACCCCGGGAGGACGTCAGCGCACCCCCAGGCTGAGAATCAGGGCTCCAGCCAGGACCACCCACAGTAATTCGGGCAGGTATAGCGAGACCATCAATATGCAGGTAGCAATGGTGAGACACACAATGAGTCGGTCGACTGCGGAGCGACTGCGCTGACGCTCCCGACGACGCAGTAGTTGTTGGATGATTCGGTATTCAAGCGCCTTGGCTTCATTCATGGTACTGCTCCTGGATTGCCGGATGTGTACCAATCTTCCACCAATGCCTCAGAACCTGCTATCTGTCCACTTTTCAACCACATTGAAAAAGCGACAGGTTCGGCAAGTCAAACACGAGGGTATTTTCACTTTGTCATTACAGCCCGAGACAAACCAAGGAATATCACCGTGGAAAGTCCAGCCGATGCAAAAATCATACACATCACCATAATCTGGTAGCGGACCGCTATCAGTGGTGACACACCCGACAGGATTTGTCCGGTCATCATTCCCGGAAGCGAAACCAGGCCCACCGCAAAGAGTGAATTAATCACCGGGATCATGGCGGCCTTGGAGCCTATAATACGTGCCTCCTCCCAGCTCAACCCATGGCCAAGTTCAGACTCAGTTCGCTCCGCCGCCAGGCTCACGGCGGTCATTGCATTGGCAAAAATCATGCCAGCCAGGGGAACCAGATAGCGTGGCATGTACCAGGGTTCCAGTTGGAGTACCCCCTGGGTGACCAGCACCAATACGGATCCGCCCCCTAGCGTTATCGACAGCAGGGATTGCCCGATTAACTGCCGACGCTTGGCCCTCAACGTTCCGAGGGCAATCCAGCTCGATGCGAACAGCATCACAGACAACACCACAACAATAAGCCCAGCGCTATCGGCGCCAAAAATGTACGCCAGCACATAACCGATTAACACCAGCTGAATCAGCATCCGGGCCACCGCATAGATTGCGTTACCCACGCCCAGAGACCACTTAAACAGAACAATAAGAGTAATGATTACCGGAATAAAGGCCACGGCCAATTGCAGTGCTTCAATTTGAATAACCCCGTTGTTCATGCTCTTGGTTCCTCCAGTCAGTCTCTTGGGATGCCTCCCGTCATGCCGGTTGTGCGCATTCTAAGCCCGTTAGTATCCCACACGCTGGGACATCATCGCAGCCTCCAGTCCTCTCGTTGCATGCGCTTGGTGATTACATATTCGTCCTCGCTACAAATAATTTAACCCCTTTTTCTCCCTCGCAACGATAAAGAGATGAAACCCTACCCAGGAGACGCATTGTGAACTCGCAAAATTCTATTATTGTCCTTGTCATAGCCGTATTCATTGCCGGCTGTATTGAATCACGGGAGCAGGCACCGATTGAGGTGGCTGAAATTGTACCTCAAAGCACCGTCGATGATGCAATTACAGGCACTCCAGTCCAGCAGTCGACACCGATGACACAGCCCACAGTCCCCGCGGCCAAGCGAGATAAATTCAAGTCGAATTCTATGCCATTAGCCACAGCCTACAGATACGCTGCGGACCAAAGCATACTATTCCATGAGCCACCCCGGATCGACCGGGAAAACTACCATCACTATAAACCCAATGGCGTGAAGGTCGTTGCCGAGACACCCGTGTCCACGTTCAGCATCGATGTGGATACCGCCAGCTATGCCAACGTACGGCGGATGCTGGTGAGCGAAGGACGCCTCCCCCCCTCAGACGCAGTACGACTGGAGGAGATGATTAATTACTTTGGTTACAGTTATCCAAATCCAGTGTCCACCACACAACCCTTCTCCATTTCCACCGAACTGGCCCCAACACCCTGGAGTGATCGACACCACTTGCTGCAGATCGGTCTCAAAGGATTTGCGCCACCCGTGTCCGAGCGTCCCGCCTCGAATCTGGTATTCCTGGTGGATGTCTCGGGCAGCATGCAGTCACGCGACAAACTCGGCCTGGTTAAAAAATCGCTGCGGTTACTGGTGAACCAGATGACCGCTGAGGATCGCATCGCTCTGGTAGTCTATGCCGGAGCAGCCGGCACCGTGCTCGAGGCCACTCCGGGCAACCAGCGAGCGAAGATCATGGCCGCAATCGACCAACTGCAAGCTGGAGGTAGCACCCATGGCAGCGCAGGAATCAAAATGGCCTACACTCTGGCCGAGCAAAATAAGCTGAAAAACGGCATCAACCGCATCATTATCGCCAGCGATGGCGACATGAACGTGGGCACGGTGAGTACGGAGGCACTGAAAAACCTGATCCAGCGAAAGCGCAGAACCGGCATCTCTCTCTCTACTCTGGGTTTCGGCAGCGGCAACTACAACTACGCTCTTATGGAACAGTTAGCAGATGTTGGCAACGGCAATGCTGCCTACATTGACTCACTGAAGGAGGCACAAAAGGTACTGGTCAATGAGATGCAGTCCACCCTGCTAACTATTGCAAGCGATGTCAAGATACAAGTGGAATTCAACCCGGCAGTGGTAAGTGAGTATCGCTTGATCGGTTATGAAAATCGTCTGCTGAATCGAGAGGATTTCAGCAATGATAAGGTAGACGCTGGAGACATTGGCGCCGGACACACGGTGACAGCGCTTTATGAAGTGGCACTGGTTGGAAAAGGAGGTGAGCGTATTGCCCCCCTCAAATACCGTACAACGCAAGGGCAAACTTTCCCGGCCAGCGAGGACATAGCCTTTGTGAAGCTCCGCTACAAGCAGCCCGGCGAAGCAACGAGCATTGAGATCACTGAGCTAATTAGCCGCGATGCAATGAGCGCTTCCATCGACAACAGCAGCGATGATCTACGCTTTGCCGCCAGTGTGGCTGGCTTTGGTCAAATCCTGCAAGGTGGCACTTATACCGCTGACTGGGGCTACCCCGATGCCCTGAAGTTAGCCCGCAACTCCCGTGGAGGCGACCCCCATGGCTATCGCAGTGAGTTTATTCACTTGATTGAGCTGGCACAATCGCTATCCTCAACAAACTAATGTTAAGGCTCCTCTGGCTAATGCCATTGCGTCGTTCAGAGGAGCCTCAAGGATTACCGGTCCTAAATGCTACCGCTTCTGAACCGCCTGAAAAGCGATGAATCGCTAATGCTGGCCTACCAGAACGGCGATACCGGAGCCTTCGAGCTCCTGTATCGCCGCCACAAAGACGGCCTCTATGCATTTTTGTACCGAAGCTGTGCCCGCGCAGCTGTGGTCGAGGAACTGGCTCAGGACAGCTGGGTGGGCGTGGTAAAGGCCGCCGGTCGCTATCGTCCTGAGGCCAGATTTAAAACCTGGCTTTATCAGATAGCGCACAACCGATTGGTGGACCACTGGCGCCGCCCAGACAGTTTTCATTCCTCACTTGAGACCACGCTGGAACCGGTCGCGACACCCGCCGCCTATGAATTTGGGGAGCTTGAGCAGCGTCTGCTAGCCGCTGTCGGCCAACTACCCCCAGAGCAGCAGGACGCTCTATTACTGCAGGGGCAGGGTTTCTCTGTATCGGAAGTCGCAGAGATTACAGGCTCTGGTGAGGAGACCACGAAAAGTAGATTGCGCTATGCGCGCATGCAGCTGCGAGAGCTGATGGGAGGTGAACAATGAACGACTATGACGAGCTGCTCGATAAGGCCAAGCTACCGCTACCTTCTCCGGTCTCGCCCCCACAACTGGACGAGACGATCCTGGCCTACGCTCGAGACAATGCGCCAGCGCGCCGTCCATCTATTCCACCCTGGTGGTTCACGGGTGTGGCCACCGCGTCGGTAGTCACGGTAGCCCTATTCATCACCCTGCCCCAGCAAACATCAGTTCCCACTTTGGAGGACCGCTTCATCGAACTGCCCCGGCACGCCAGCAAAGAGACCGAAACCACCACAGTCGACCGCACCACTTCGACAACAAATTCTGTAGCACTCGAAAAAGCTCAGATGACGGTTCAACGCCGTGGCAAAAACCTCACGCATGCAAAAGCAAAACCGAAGAGCGCCCCTGCGCAAGCAAGCACCAGCACAAAACACAAAGTGGAAAAACGGGCTATCAATGACGCACAGATGTCTGCAATTGCGACTGAGATCGCTCCCGCAGCGTCCTTCGCCGGCGCAGTCCCCGCCATTGATATCAATGCCAGCGAAGAAATGTCAGCCGACATGCAACTGGGCTACGTGTCAGTGGAGCTTAGCGAAGAAAAACTGGTCGAGCGAATTGAGGAACTGGCGGAAGCGCTGGTTCACGGCGATGAAAAACTGGCACTTAAGACTTACAAATCACTTCGGCAACAATGCCCGAGCTGTGATTTACCAAAAACACTGGCAGAAGCCATCAACCGTTACCTTCAACCCGACTCGGTCAAATAAACTAGTGTAGTGTTTCTGACTAATTTCCCGCCAGCTCCTTGATAATAATGCTCCAGTGGTCCAGAGCGCCGTAGAAAGCCGCGATCGGCAGCCGCTCGTTCAAGCCGTGGGCGAACATTTCATTTGGGTTCATAAAAACGCCACTGATCGCCCAGGTGGGAATCCCCGCCTTGCGAAAATGCATGCCATCGGTACCGCCAGACTCCATATAGGGGATTATTTTCAACCCCGGGTATCTGCCATGCACGGCCTTACTCACCGCCGCCACGATATCCGGGCGCAATTCGGATATGGGACTTTCAGTGGGATCGTATAACATTTCAAACTCAACGGCATCGCTGGCCACCGCGCGTTTCAACTCGGCTTCGATATCGGCAGCCGCTACACCTGGGAAAATACGACAGTTAACCGTTGCTGTAGCCGACTGAGGCAAGGCGTTTTCAGCATGACCTGCCTTTAACATAGTCACCACACAAGTTGTGCGCGTACTGCCCACATAAGACCCCTCTACTGCCAGGCGGTCAGACGCGGTTTTATCCTCGGGGTCGTAGGCAAATCGAATCATGGCCTCACCCAATTCGCCACCCAATTGTTTCCCGGTCTCCTGAAAGTAAGCCAGCGTCATCTCGCTCCAGCGGACAGGAAATTGATAGTCCTGGATCTTCTTGATAGCGCTGGCCAAATCGTAGATCGCATTGTCCGGCCGCGGACGAGAGCTGTGCCCTCCCGGATTACGCACAGTTATTTCCCAGGTGACATAGGTTTTTTCAGCAGCCTGGATGCGGTAGATCAGTGCATTGCCTCTCGCGTCAAGGCTACCACCGCCCGCATCTGCATTGAGAGCATACTCTGCCTTTGCCAGATCGGGTCGCTCGTAGGCCAGCATTTTTGTGGTATTCATGCTGGTTTCCTCATCGCCTGAAAATGCCAGAATCAAATCCCTGGTGGGTATAAACCCCTCCTTTTTAAGACGGATAAATGTGGAGGTCAGTTGGCTTACGCCAAACTTATTATCGATGGCACCCCTGGCATAGAAGTTTGTCTCATCCGAGGTCAACTCAAAGGGGGGTCTTACCCAGTCTTTGGCCAGAGCCTCTACCACGTCCATGTGCCCGAGGAACAAAATGGGGCGCTTACCCGCCGAGCCATCGCCCCGAAATCGGGCAATCAAAGCTGCGGTCTCTCCCAGCGGAACCACCTCGACATCATCACTGTCAAAACCTGCCGCAACCAATTCGGCCGCCAGGTAATTAGCGATCTGAGGTACGTTGCCCAAGTTTTTTGAGCTTTCTACGCCCAGGATTCGACCGTATATTTCAAGCGTCTTCTGAGCGTGATCCGACGGAATATCCTGTGCTGCCACAACGGGCAGACAAAAAACCACCCCAATAAACACTGTATATAGTAGGCGCATTGTTATCTCATTTTTGTATGTCATCGCAATTGGGTGTAGTGTCTTACAAATAGCACCCATTCGGCAAGCCACCTCGCCTTATACCTGGTTGAATATGCACCTCCACGATAAAATTTATTGAATAGACCCTGCGGATATCAATGGCCTGGCTGCTGGCGGGCTCACCCTCTCTTTCTACCGCCCTCCATCACAGCACATTTCTCATGATGGTGGTGAAGCCAGACCGCTATCGCCAGCCTCCCCTCCCTAGCAAGAGCTAGAATTCATATTCCAACACACCCCGCAGGGTATAGTCGGCGGTGTTGCTATCGAGCCCGAAAACGGTGCCAATTTCCCAGCGCAGGGCTTTCATCACTCCCAATCTCTCAAAGCCCATAATGACGGGCCCCAGTGCCCTGGTATCCTGCCCCACATAGAGCTCCAGTGCAGGCTCAAAGCGCTCCGAGTAACGGTAGCGCGACTGCAAAGCGACGGCGGTCTCAAATTCGTTGTGAATGTCATCGCCCCACTCGTAAGTCACGGAGAGGTTGGCAGCTCCGCTAAAGCGTCCCCACTCCTTCTCCAATAGCACCGTAGTTGTATATTCCCACAGGTCCTTGTGATGCTCTTTTTCCAATTCAAATAACAGGCCGTAATCCACCGCATACTCACCCTGTTCTGATAATTGCCACAGCAGCTCAACTTCATAGGCCTGTAGGGCCAGATTATCACCTGACGATGGCTCGCCAACCACATACATTTCTAAAAATACAAACTCGGATACAGCCCGACCAAGACCCAGTTTGTGCACTTCCTTGCGCCGTTCCCCCGACTGCGGGGTCTTATTGGCGACAATTGCACGCCACTCCAACTCCCACTCCAGTGGCTCGACATAGGGGTGGTAAACTTTATCCACCGTCGAGCCATCTGCTACGGCTATGGTGGCTGCCATCGCCAGCCACGTTCCGCACAGCACTGGCCCCCAATAACTGTCATTTATCATAGGATGTGAACCTCCCCGGTTTGGCCAAAAAATAAGCGGCTATCATTACTGCCAGGCTCAAACTGTATAGCGTGGCCTGCACCGGACTTGGCGTAGATTCGTAACCAAACACTGCGTACAGCAATTCACCCGGTATTGATTGCTCGCTGATCAACACCGAGCTGTCCCACAGGGCTTTCCCGGAGGGCAGCCAATCCACCTGTTCCAACAGCATGGTCGCCTGCATTACCATACCGGCTCCTATCAGGGCCACCAGGATGAGGCAGGTATTATGCCCACGAGTCGGATTCAGAGCGCGCAGAGAAGAAAATAGCAAAATGCCCAGGCTAATACCTATGCCCGCACCGATTGCACCACCGGCGTACACCGCATTACGGTATTCCGCAATGGCCGCATATCCGCCAATGTAGACTAGTATTTCTGAACCTTCACGAATCAAGGCACAGGCTACTGCACTGGCCATGAATACACTCATGGCGCGCTGGCCACCACCGTTGACGCCCAGTGCGACAATGACCACGGCTAGGCAGTAGACCAGCCCCTGCAGACCGGCATTAGCAACTTCCTGCCCGGCACCGTCGAGCAAGTCAGTAATCAAATCCAGAGTGGAAGCGAACAGAACAGCCCCCACACCGCCGAATGCAATAGACCACCAGATCCAGCGAACACCGTGGTGCAGAATTGACGACATGGCCAGCAATACACTAATTAACATTGCAGCCTCTAAAACCTCGCGCAAAATTAAAATAACCGAATTAATCAACATCTGACGCCACTCACTCGGCAACGACCCTGCCCAGGGCCGTTCGAGGGTTAAACTCACCAAAAAAGGGGTATACACCCGGGGAAAGTGGGCCGATAAAAATATTAGCCTTGCGCCCCCCCATGATGACCTTCTCTCGATTTAACTCGTAAGACTCAAATTCCTCCGGTGTCGGATCCCGGTTATACACCACAACCTTAACTTTAGTATTGGCTGGAATATGTAATTCTTCGGGATGAAACAGGTGGTCTCGAATTTCGATTTCAAATACGGGTGTCCCCGCTATTGCTGGAAGAGCCCAAGACAGGATGATGGTTACAACCTGCAAACATCGAATCATGACACTATTCCCGGGTCGCCGATCTGGAAGTCAATGGTAACGGCCAGACCCGTGGAAAACTGGCTTCGGCCCAGACGGATCTCGGCGTTATGGAGTTGAACAATGTGCTGAACAATAGCCAGACCAAGACCGGAACCGCTGGCCGATGCCTCGACGTTACCGCCGCCCCGATAGAACCGGGTGAACACGAGCGCTTCCTCGTTTGCGGCAATACCCGGGCCCGAATCCTCTACCCGCAGCCGAACCCTGCCCTCTTCGCGGCCTGCAAAAACCGAAATTTCTCCCCCCTCCGCGGTGTACTTTCCGGCGTTGTCCAATATATTTTGCAGTAGAGTCTCCAACATTCCACTGACACCAAACATTATGACCGATGCACCGTTCAACGACAGACTCTGCTGTTTGGCCGAAAAGCCAGGCCAAGCATCAGCCGTCACGCGCTGTGCCAGAGAAAATAAATCAAGCCGCCGGAAATTGGCCTTAATAATATCCGGGTTTGTTCGATTAAGATCCAGAATTTGCTCTACCAGGTGATGCATGCGCTCAACCCCTGCATTTGCGTGGGCAAGACCATGGTGAGTCGGCGGTAAATCCCCCGCCAGATTATGCAGATGCACTTTCAGTACGCTCAGTGGAGTGCGCAACTCGTGCGCTGCATGAGCCGCAAAGTGTTTTTCCCGCTCAAAAGCGGCAGAAAGGCGCGCCAACAAGGAGTTGGTGGAATCTATGAGTTGCACTAATTCTGCTGGGGGGTTGGCGAATTGCACGGATTCCAAATCGTCACTACGTTTTTGGTTGATCTGCAGACTGAGGTCTCGCAATGGTCGCAAACCCCAGCCCACCAAAATCCAAATCAGCACAGCCGAGACGGGTAGCCATAGCAGCATTGGGACGATGGACTCCAGTACTACTTTTTCCGCCAACATGTGCCGCAAGTCTGCGCGTTCCGCCACGATGTACCAACGATTGTCTCGCGCCCGCTGGGTCAATGTGCGCCAGCGACTGCCGGAGAAATTGGCATAGCGAAAACCCACAGTTAACTCGTTTATCATTTGCCGGGGCGCCCCCGAAGACCGCAGCATCAATGCGCCATCTCGCCAGACCTGGAATGCAACTTCACTGCCACTATGGAGATCCACCACGCCGGTCAATTCACCACCTCCGGTTCCCATCACCATTTCGCTTGCGTGTTGCAATTGCTTATCCATTAGCGTTTCAGCCTCGCGCATGCTGGACAAATAACCGTTAAGGGCTGCCAGAAAAGAAACCAGAGTGAAGGCAGCAATGAGCATCACCACCAGGGTACTGCGAATGGAGTTCATGGTTGAACTACGGTATAGCCAATGCCACGCACCGTCTTGATGGCATCATCGGGCAATTTTTTCCGCAGGTGATGAATGTGGACTTCCAGCGCGTTACTCGCCACCTCTTCACCCCAGCTATAGAGTCTGGTTTCCAGCGATTCGCGGGTCAATACCTTACCCGCACTCTCCATCAGGGTCTTTAGTAGCATATACTCGCGCCGCGGCAGCTCGATTTTTTCACCCGCCACCTGCACTGTATGGGCTGCGGTATCCAATACCACCTCGCCCACCGTTATGGTGCTGGTCACGGCGGTTGCCAGGCGTCGTTCGAATACACGCAGTCGCGCCGCAAGCTCTTTCATATCAAACGGTTTGGCCAGATAATCGTCGGCACCACTGTCCAGGCCCGCTATCTTGTCTTCAATTCCATCTCGGGCGGTGAGCACCATTACCGGAATGTGCTCTTTCCGCTGGCGAAGTTTAGCCAGGACCTGTAGGCCGTCCATATCGGGCAAGCCCAGATCCAGTACGATAATATCGGGCACTTCGGCTCGAACTGCCCCAAGTGCTAGATCACCCGTGGCGACATGATTCACTACGAATCCCTCGCGGCCCAGTGCATCCTGGAGCCCGATGGCGAGGGAACGATCATCTTCTACCAGTAGTATTCGCATGTCTGCATGATGTTAACGGTCCTGATCCCACGTGGCTACCGCCTACCGCGATCAAGAGATGATTGTTTGGCCCGCGTACTGCCAGTGATCCAGCACCGGATTACCAGGTATGGCGCTAGCAAACCATCTTCGCAGCCACAGAAGTAGCAATCTATATAAAAGGCAGAATACTAAAGAGGACCGGTTCAGGCCAATCACCTAAAGTCAGTAAGCCATGAATTTACCCAACTTCAGTGCAAATAGAATCCGCCAGAACCGGGATGCTGTGACGGTAGGCCCTCAGCACTTGCCGCATGACGGGTTGAGCCTTGATCTGTCCCATGGTCATTCGGATATCACCCAACATAACAACAGGCTCACCATCGTAGTAGGTACCCCAGCATTCTTTCTGTGAGCCCAGTCTGTTCCGCTCGGCAACCTGAATGACTCTGGGCGTAAACCCCGAACGAGTTATAGACGCCCGCACCGCCTTATTGGCTGCAAACAGCAGGTACTCCACGCCAGCCTCGTTCAAAGCCGCGACCACAAGCAAATATAGCAGGGCACTTTGTCCCGGCTGAGAACCTACCAGGTTACCCAATTCCATGATCCGATCGCGGCCCACCTGGCGACCGTACAAAGCGACTACCTGATCTTCTACCGACGTATCGAGATACTGTTCACAAAACAGCGGCGCGTATGACGCGCTACGCAGCCCCAATGCGGCATTCGTGGCACCCTCTTGATCGAGGCTGAACAGCAGCGGCAGATACTCCAGAATCCTAGCGCCGTAAGCCGCATGAAAAATTCCGGCGATGTACTGCTCTAGTCGCTCGCGACCTGAATCCAATGTATCGATGGCGCTCACGACGGGTAGTACATGCCCCGCGTCCGCTGCGGAGGAAGGTTTGTGGTCGCGCTGTAATCTAGGTTGATCAAAAGCCACGTTATCGCCCTGTTCGAATAAGTACGACATTACAGTATATGACCAATCTTATCTAAATATTAAGACACCTCTGAATAATGTCATGGCATTATTCAGAGGTGTCTTAAGGCGAGGGGCGCAGAGTCTGCCACGCCTTGCTACCTGCCATCGCTACCCCACCTGCCACTATACCAAACAGTAGTGCCAGCAGCATCGGTGCTACAGCCTGCAATAGGGGCCCCAGAAACGCCAGTGCTCCCACTGCTAATGCGATCTGATCTATATATGCCTGCACCGGGTGTAAACCGTGCACCAGAATACCGCCGCCTACCAGAAACATAGCGGCAGTACCGACTATCGCTAGTGTTTTCATTAACATGGGTGCGAATGCCAGCAGCACACCACCCAGCCAATGCAAGAATCTATACCACAACCCCTGACCCGTTTTGCGAACCAGATACAGGCCCGCATCGTCAACTTTGACAATCAGTGCAACCAGCCCGTAGACACCCAGGGTCATGGCAATCGCTATCCCGGATAGCACCACAACCTGACTAGAAAAATTGGCATCGGCAACCGTGCCCAAAGTAATAACAATAATTTCAGCAGACAGAATAAAGTCAGTGCGAATGGCGCCTTTGATCTTGTCGCGCTCGTACTCCACAAGATCCATATCAGGATTGGCCAGGGTTTCAGCTAACTCCTTACAGTGAGCCTCATCTTCCGCTTCGGTAGTCAGTAGTTTGTGGGCAATTTTTTCGAAACCCTCGAAACACAGGTAAAGACCCCCAAGCATGAGTAATGGGATAATCAACCAGTTTGCAACCGCCGAGATAGCCAACGCGGCGGGTACCAGTATTAGTTTGTTTCGCAATGAGCCCTTGGCGACAGCCCACACAACAGGCAATTCCCGTGCCGCTCGCACGCCACTCACCTGCTCCGCATTGAGCGCCAGATCATCTCCCAGAACAGCGGCGGTTTTTTTTGCCGCCACCTTGGCCATCACCGCGACATCGTCCAATACCAGGGCAATGTCATCAATCAGTAGCAGTAAACTGGTTCCCGCCATAGTCTAGTTCTCCCCGGGTGGTATTGTAGGCGAACGCCTATGCAATAGCGCTGCACTTACAGTTTGATGGCAAGCACATCGGTCCCCAAATGAACCAGAACACTCTCTGCGGTGTTTCCCAACAACCTGGCCTGAACACCGCGCCTGCCTGCGGTGCCAATAACCACAAGCTGTGCGCGCAGTTGTGCCGCTTCGCTGGTGATAACCTTGGCCACCGGGCCTCGCTTGCATCGAAACGCCGAAACAGGTAAATCGTGAGCCCGGGCAAGTTCCTGAATATGTGGTTTCATCGCCTTCTTGGCTTCATTGGTATAGGCAACGGGGTCAACCAGATCCAGATCCGCCAGCAAAGTGGGAATTTCCAGCGCGCATATGAGCTTGAACTGGGTATCCAGGGCCTGGGCCATACGCTTACCGGTGGCAATTACCAGATGATTTAGTGCTCGTTTCTCCTTTCTCGCAGTGCCCAGATCAACGGCGGCCAGGATAGGCTTGGTTCTATGCCATTTTTTCTCGGCCACTATCAACACCGGTACTGGACACTCTCGCAACAATTGCCAGTCGGTCGAGGTGTTAATCAGTGAATGGGAACGGTGACCGGTCTTCACAACGGCCTCATACGGGCGCGAGCAGCGCTTGGTTACCCAGCGAGAAATATCTTTTTCCCAGACCACGGTCACAACAACCTTCTGCCCCGGCTGTTTGAACTGATCGACTCGCGCATGGATTTCCTTGTCTCGCTCTCCAAGCAGGCGCTTCTTGATGGCCGCCTTCTCTCCCGTACTGACTTTCAAGCGCTTGAGCGGCGCATAGACAAAAGCTACAACTTCCGCCTTCAACCCCAGCTTATGCGCCAATTCGAGGCCACGGGGGGTGGCAAAGCAACTATCCTTTGGATCGGCGACTATCAGCAACCTGCCCATAAAAGATCCTTTTTCTGATTAATGAGGAACATAGAGCCTAAGGAGCAACGGTGAACAGAGCAAGCCAAATTTTCCACATTTGCCTCGATTAGATAAAACAAGTCTAGTCCACCTCTGAATAGTATCATAGTACCTCAGCGTACCTTCGAGGCACCACCTTGATGCTAAACTCGCCTGCAAGCCTGAGGCGCCCTAACCATAAAACCAGTAAGATACGAATATTGCAGCACTAATCCCAGCCACATCGGCTGTCAGGCCACAGGCCAGCGCATGACGTGTATAACGAATGCCCGCAGCACCAAAATACACCGCCAGGACATAAAATGTGGTTTCGGTAGAACCTTGCATTGTCGCTACAAGTCGCCCCTGAAATGAATCAACACCAAAGGTATTCATGGTGTCTATCATCATCGCCCGCGCACCCGATCCGGACAGAGGTTTCATTAGTGCCGTTGGCATGGCATCAACCCACCGTGTATCCCAGCCCGCTTTGGACACCAGATCAAGTAGAGCCGCCATCAGAATATCCATAGCGCCGCTGGCGCGAAATAAACCAATGGCTACCAACATGGCAAGCAGGTAAGGAATAATGTTAATCGCTACCTGAAAGCCCTGTTTAGCGCCTTCAATAAAGACCTCGTAAACATTGACTCCGCGGTAGTAGGCCGTCAGCAGAAACACTGTCACCAGACTCATAATCAAGAGGTTACTCGTCAGGCTGGACTGCTGTTGAAGTTCGCTCATCGTCAGCGTTGAAAACCAGCCCACCAGGGCCAGCAGCAGCGCGAACCCCCCTACAATACATGCCATTAGCAGCGAGTCCCATAACCTGATTCGCTGCACCCAGGCCGTGACCAGTAACCCGGCAAGGGTAGAGCAGCTGGTGGCAATCAGGATGGGAACAAACACGGCGGCTGGATCTACCGCACCCATTTGAGCCCGATATAACAGTATAGTCACCGGGAACAACGTCACCGATGATGTATTGAGAACCAAGAACAGTATTTGCGAATTACTCGCCACGTCTGGCGATGGATTCAGGCTCTGCAGATCCTTCATTGCCTTGACACCCAGGGGAGTGGCAGCATTATCCAGGCCCAGGATATTGGCCGAGAGGTTCAGGGTCATTGATGATATGGCAGGATGTCCCTGGGGTACCTCTGGCATTAACCGGGTAAACACCGGAGATAGGATTCTCGCCAATCTGTCGACCAAACCACTTGCCTCGCCCAGGGCGACCACCCCCAGCCACAGCGCCATCAGCCCAACTAGCCCGATCGCCAGTTCCACTGATAATCCTGCCATCTCAAACATTGCGCTCACCATGCGCTGAAATACCTGTGCGTCCCCCATTCCCAGCCACTGGTACAGGCCGGTACAAAAGGCAACCACGAAAAAACCCGCCCAGATACGGTGTAGCATCAACACTCCTCTTTGAGTCTGTATAGATTAACAGCTATTGTGGATTGTAGATTAATGAAAAATACGGCCATTACCCAAGCGGTTTAGGCTATTTAATTGAACGGCATCATCGGCTATGCTGCAATGCTGTATTAATCAACGATTCTCACGGGGAATGCCATGAAAACTAGAGCAGCGATTGCCTTCGGCGCAGGTCGTCCACTTGAAATTGCCGAGGTGGATCTCCAGGGGCCCAGGAAGGGAGAAGTGCTGGTGGAGATTATGGCCACCGGCGTATGTCATACCGATGCGTTCACTCTATCGGGTGACGATCCAGAGGGCGCCTTTCCCGCTATACTCGGCCACGAGGGGGCGGGTATAGTGCGCGAAGTGGGGGCCGATGTCTCCTCGGTCAAACCTGGGGATCACGTAATTCCGCTTTACACGCCGGAGTGCCGCCAGTGTGATTTCTGCCTCCACCCCAAAACCAACCTCTGTCAATCCGTTCGCGAGACGCAAGGTGCTGGCCTAATGCCCGATGGCAGCAGTCGTTTTTCACTGGATGGCAAGCCAATTTTGCACTACATGGGATGCTCCACATTCTCCAATTTCACGGTTTTACCGGAAATTGCGGTGGCCAAGGTTCGCCAGGATGCTCCCTTTGACAAAATCTGTTACATCGGGTGCGGGGTCACCACCGGCGTTGGTGCCGTAGCCTTCACCGCCAAGGTTGAGCCCGGCGCCAATGTCGTTGTATTTGGCCTCGGTGGCATTGGCCTAAATGTTATCCAGGGCGCTCGCATGGTCGGTGCTGACAAAATTATTGGCGTTGACTTAAACCCGGGCCGAGAGCAGCTAGGTAAGAACTTTGGCATGACAGACTTTATCAACGCCGCCCAAACCGAGGATGTGGTGGGCGCAATTCTGGACCTGACCAATGGCGGTGCCGATTATAGTTTTGAATGCATCGGCAATGTGGATGTCATGCGACAAGCCCTGGAGTGCTGCCACAAGGGTTGGGGAGAATCATATATAATCGGCGTAGCCGGTGCTGGCCAGGAAATTTCTACCCGCCCCTTCCAACTGGTGACAGGTCGGTCCTGGCACGGTGTTGCATTCGGTGGCGCGCGCGGTCGTACCGACGTGCCCAAAATTGTAGATTGGTACATGGAAGGAAAAATCAATATCGACGACCTGATCACCCACACTATGGAGTTAGATGATATCAATAGTGCATTTGACCTAATGCACAGCGGCGAGAGTATTCGCTCGGTCGTTATTTACTAAGCCATCCACCGGAGCACAAAGACCCTTGGATATAATCTCCGATTACCGCTGTTTTGAGGGACGTCAACAGCGCTTCAGTCATCGCTCTCAGGTTTTAAACTGCGGCATGAGCTTTTCCATCTATCTGCCCCCCAGGGCCACCAGAGAAAATGTGCCAGTATTATTTTGGCTATCTGGCCTGACGTGCAATGATGAAAACTTTGTTCACAAAGCGGGTGCTCAGCGCTACGCCGCTGAACATGGATTCGCTATTGTGACGCCGGATACCAGCCCCAGGGGGCCAGACGTACCCGACGACCCGGAGGGCGCCTGGGATTTCGGCCTCGGTGCCGGTTTTTACCTCAATGCCACCGCAGAGCCCTGGTGCAGGCATTATAATATGTACGACTATGTCACCGAGGAGTTACCCGCGCTGATCGGCGACCATTTTCCAGTCGAGATAGCCCTTTGCTCAATATTCGGACACTCAATGGGCGGCCACGGTGCACTGGTAGCTGCCCTGCGCAACCCGGATCGATATCGGTCGGTCTCTGCTTTCGCTCCCATTGTTGCCCCCACCCAGTGCCCCTGGGGCGATAAGGCCTTTATCAATTATCTGGGCGACAACCGCGAACTTTGGAGAACTTACGATTGTTGTGAGTTGATAAGAGAGCGAGCCGATCAGCTACCCATGTTGGTGGATCAAGGCGAATCCGATCAATTTCTTCAGGAGCAGTTAAAAACCGGACTGCTGGAGCAGGCTTGCGAGGAAACCGGGTATCAGGCGACCATTCGACGCCAACCCGGATATGATCATAGCTACTTCTTTATCGCCAGTTTTATCGGCAGTCACATTGAATTTCACGGGCATGAGTTGGGCAAGGCGAGCTAAGGGCAGAATCAACCTGTCGTCGGGTAAAACAAATTCGCCCAGCCAGTGGCTTCAAAGGGCTTCCACTCTCCCGGAGCCTGGGACAAGAGTACGGACACCAGAAACCACACCGTCGGATTAAGGGTCATGCCGCAGTGGCTGCCGCGCACTTGAATGCTTTGAGTCTGTGAATGCCCCTCGGATTGCACGGCAGTTTTCCAGTGAACAATGCCATCTCCATGAGAATAAACCGCTGTAGTAGGCACTGGCGGTGCAACCGCTAGCATGCTCTTGTCGATGGGTAAATCCTCATCCGGATTCATCGCAGCGAACAGTCGGGCGGGGTAGGAAGCCGCCTCACGCCCCTCGCCAAAAGGGCTGCCTAAAGAAACAACCTGGCGGATTCGGTCTGGCATTTCGCGGGCCAACTCCCGAGCGTAGATGCCTCCCAGGCTGTGGCCTACGAGTGACACGGGCCCCCGATAGCGATCGGAGAGCCTCATAATAGTCTCGTGAAGTGCCTCCAGTACACCCTCGCGCGGCCCCAGGTTGCGACCCAACCCCCAACCATTAGCAACGAAATTGCGCTGGCCTAAAAACCGTCTGAAGGCACTACTGTAGCCATCTGCCCCCAGAAATCCAGGCAAGACCATTACCGGGTGACCGTCTCCCCTGGGTGCTTTGGCAAGAACTCTGGCACTCAGTTTAAGCGCTATAACTTCTCCGGCGGCCCGGGGTGCCTCGGTTAATGCAAGCAATGGACTGGGCGGCGATACGGACGCGGCTAGGGCCATCAGCAACAGCACCATGGAAACGTCGGGACTGCAATAGTCGTACCGGTCAATTGCCGCATTGAGGCTCCTTGTATATAGAGAATCTAATGGGCATAGAATAGCGAACAATGGTATTTGTGTGAAGCCCCCTCGCCCCAGAATAACGCTAGGGTAGTTCCAGTATATAGTTCACACTCAACCAGTCCATCAGCATCCGCCACTCCATTATGCCAATCCATTGCGTGGTTTCCAGCCAGACCGGCATATCCATCCAAACAGTCACTTCCAGACCTACCGTCATTGCTCGTTTCCCCTGCAATGGTTAACTTTATACATTCTGCGGGCATACCCCCACCCTGTGCTCTACGCACATGCCTTGGATCGGGAGGGGGGGGGTTGACCAGGTCTAGAGCTTGGAGAACTCTTTGTTGAGGCTATAGCGCCTCGATGTCACATAGGATTCCATATCTTCAACCCGCTTAAGTGCTGCATCCAGGCGCCCGCGCGCTCTCTCTAGCCGCACTTCAGCGCTGTCACTGTAACGAAATACCTTCTTCGGTTTATAGTCGTGGCTGCGCTCGTCGTATTCCATGTCGACGCGCTCTTGGTCACAATCAGCGTCGTAGTACTGTTGCTGGCCGTCTTCTCTTCGGCGAGATGGTCCTGGTGCCAGTACGAACCAGGCACCGACATACAACCAAAAAGCCAGTGAGCCGGTAAACAGAAAAGCCCCGACCCAGAGCAGACGCACCACCCAGTGAGCAATATCCCAGTGATCGGCCAGACCGGCGGCCACTCCTCCGATTTTGCCGTCTCGTGTATTGCGGTAGAGATTCATACCCCAGCCAGCGCCTCTTCGAGATCGAAATTGATTTCGGCGCGCGCGAAACCTGCTGGCTCCATAAGCATACTGGCCGCGTTTACCTTGATTACGCCTTCGCTGTCTTCTACCCATTATTTACTCCTCACCCGGCTCTCGCCGGGGAACTTGCTGACTCCAGCCCGGATGATCGGACTCCAAAATTGACTCCAGAGCACTGATACGGTCTGTCAGTTTGTCAACGGTGACCAACATGTGTTCGACGGACTCTCGCTCCTCGTCACTGAGGCTGCGCGATGATCGGTTCACACTGCGATAGTGCATCGTGATCCAGATCGGAGCCACGACAACCATAAAAAGAATGGTCGGGACAAACATGAATTGAAAAAATTGCATTAATTCCTTCCTTGGGCAGCACTTGGATAGCGCCTCATGCTGCCATTAATAAAACGGATGGCCAAATACAGTCTACTTGATTTCAGCCGACTCTGGGTCAGCTGAAGACTGCCCCATTTCCGCCTTTAAACGCTCGAGTTCATCATTGATTTTGTCGTCCTGCTGCAGCGCATCAATTTCCGTCGCCAGATCCGGTGGCACATCGCGTCCGAGATCCATGGACTCTAACTGTCCCTCGAGATTATCCATGCGCCGCTCGAAGTGCTCAAACCGCTGAAATGCGTTATCCAGGGCCTCGCGATGAATTTCCCGCTTTACCTTGATTCTGGATTCCACTGTTTTGCTTCGCATTAACAGTGCCTTTTGCTTCGCCTTTGCGTCGCTCAGCTTTTGCTGTAATTGTGCGATTTCGTCACTCAATTGTTGGATATGCTCATCGGTGGCAGTGAGCTCGGACTCGACCACAACCACTTCCTCTTCAATTGCCCTTTTTTCCTGCAATGCAGCTCGAGCGAGATCCTCACGACCCTTGCTGATAGCGAGGCGAGCTTTCTCCTCCCAGCTATTGGCTTCGTCGCGCACTTGATCCAGCCTGCGCGCCGCCACCTTGCGGTCTGCCAACACCCGGGCCGAAGAGCTGCGCACCTCCACCAGAGTGTCCTCCATTTCCTGAATTATCAGGCGAATCATTTTTTCAGGATCCTCCGCCTGATCCAGCAGTGCGTTGAGATTGGAATTTATAATGTCGGTCATTCGGGAAAATATACCCATGGTGCTTCTCCTGTTTCCTACTATTACCAGTTAGTTACTGAATCGTCGCCCTCTGGGGCTCCAATCCAGAACAATAATTCGATGACGGCACAAATCTGCAAAAAAGACCATACGCCGGCCGCCAACCCCAAGAAAACACTGACGGTACTGCACAGAATTGCCAGCGCTGCATAAATCAAAAATCGTTCATCCAGTGTACTCATGACTCTAACTCCCTACCCCGGCAATTGCGGGGGTGCTTTATTGAACACGCCATTGATTTCAGCCTTACACTATTGCTATATCACTAATCGTGCCAGACCTTGCATCTTATTGTTTTATAAGGATTTTATGACAATCTCCAATAGACGGACTTACATTTTTTTGTGTTTTAAAGGTATTTTGTACTCTTTATAGGTATATTTTACCCTTATATAGGGTATATTTAGCCTATGAATAGAACAAAAGACAGTATGATCGGCAATTCCGCCGCATTGGCTGCGGCGCTTGATCAAATTTCACATTTAGCACGAATAGACCGACCCGTGCTGATTCTGGGTGCCCGTGGCACCGGTAAGGAGCTATTGGCCGAGCGCCTCCACTTCTTATCTGGGCGCTGGGATCGCCCTCTGATAAAGATTAACTGTGCGGCAATCGCCGAGTCACTACTGGAGTCCGAACTATTTGGTCATGAACCCGGCGCGTTTACCGGGGCTCGGAGCACTCACCACGGGCGATTCGAGCGGGCCGATAGTGGCACCCTGTTCCTGGACGAACTTGCCACCATGTCCCTTGGTTTGCAGGAGAAACTGCTTCGCCTTGTGGAGTATGGCGAATTCGAGCGACTGGGCGGACAGCAAACACTACGCGTTGATGTGCGAATTGTAGCTGCTACTAACGGTGATATCCGGGAATTGGCTCGCCAAAACAAATTCAGGGAGGACCTCCTGGACCGGCTGAGCTTCGATGTCGTTCACCTGCCCTCATTGTCCCAGCGACCAGAGGACATCCCGGAGTTGGCACAGCATTTCGCAATGCAGATGTGCGCTGAGATGGGATGGGACCTGTTTGCGGGCTTTACCCCGAAAGCACTGGAAACGCTGCTACAACACGACTGGCCCGGCAACGTTAGAGAGCTTAAAAATACAGTTGAACGCTCTGTATACCGTTGGGGTGAACCGGAGCTGCCGGTGGCAGAGATCATTCTGAACCCATTCCAATCACCCTACCAGGACCCGCTCGACCCGGTCGAGGCGGAGACAGTAACGCTATCGTCAGACACCAGTGAACCAGTGGCCTTCAGTGTGCGGGTTGCGGCGTTCGAGGAAAAATTATTACGCGATGCCCTGGAGCAAAACAGGCATAATCAACGTCTAACGGCCACTGCGCTGGATCTGAGTTACGACCAGTTGCGTGGCATGGTCCGCAAATATGGCTTGTCAACACGAAGCCGACGAATCCAATAGCCTACCGGAAGCGAAACACATGTCGCCCTTCGATCACAAAATTAGGGGTTTGCCCAGCGTCATAGACACCATCGGCGAAGATGGCTTCCCTGCAGCCCTACTGGAGTTCATTCGCGATTGGGCGGATTTCGACAGCGCGGTCATCATGGCCTACCCCGAGGCCAGTGCCCTGAGAGTTATTCACAATGAACTCCATGCAGGTGATCAACACGGCTTTGGCGGCGCTTATCGGGACGGCCTGTGGCTACTCTCGCCACTCTATCTCAGCGCCAAAGCCGGTGTTCGTGGCTTTTTCCATATTCTTGATATTGCCCCGGCTAATTTCCGGGACAGCGATTACTACGCCTTATATTACAGCTCCAATGGCGTGCGGGATCATACCGGTTTTTTGATAGAGAGTGGCGACGGCTCCCCTGTGGCCATATCACTGGAGCGAACTTCAGCACTGAGAGCTTTTAGCTCAAAGGATAAATCGGCGCTAGCAGCAATAGCCCCCACCGTAGCTGCATTGGTGCGAAAGCAGTGGCCGACACCCCTTGATCCGGGCGAGTCACCTGAAGTCAGCCTGCACAGGCAAGTGCAGGCGGTGTTGCAGAAATTTGGGAGCAGCGTACTAACGCCCAGAGAGCTACAGGTAGTGCAACTGGTACTAAAGGGATACCCCTCCAAAGAGTCGGCCAGGCAACTGGGAATCAGCAATCAGACCGAGCAGGTTCACCGCAAGAATATTTATCAGAAGCTTGGCCTCTCGTCCCACAATCAGTTGTTTTCACTTTTTTTTGACGCTCTTGCCGAGCCCAGCCAGGCAACGGGCGACCCATTGGCCAGTTTACTGCCAGACAGTGTTTCTACCTGAAGTCAGGTATAGCAGTTAAAATCTGTAATACTTAAACTTCAACCCTGTTTACAAATTGAGGACTCTCATCATGCCCCTGCCCCTTACCGACCCGGGTCTACTCAAAACCCAGGCCTATATCAACGGCCAGTGGATCGACGCCGATAGTGGCGACACCTTCCCTGTCACCAACCCCGCTACTGGCGAACTGATTGTAGAGGTCGCCAAACTCGGCGCCGCAGAAACCGCCAGGGCTATCGAGGCTGCCGAGAAGGCCATGGTGGAGTGGCGGCTACTGCCAGCCAAGAGACGCGCTGGCATTCTGCGCAAGTGGTACGACCTGATGATGCAGCACCAGGAAGATCTGGCAATTATCATGACCGCAGAGCAGGGCAAGGTCCTGGCCGAGTCACGTGGAGAAGTTGCCTACGGCGCGGCCTTTATCGAGTGGTTTGCCGAAGAGGCCAAGCGCATCTATGGCGATGTTATTCCTGGCCCATCGAACGACAAGCGTATCGTGTGTATCAAGCAACCAGTGGGTGTCGTCGCGGCCATTACACCGTGGAATTTCCCCAACGCTATGATCGCCCGCAAGGCCGCACCGGCCCTGGCTGCAGGTTGCACCATAGTAATAAAACCAGCCACCGAAACCCCGCTGTCGGCCTTTGCAATGGCAGAATTGGCGGAACGCGCAGGTGTACCGGCGGGTGTCCTCAACGTGGTCGCCGGTGCCACATCGGCAATTGGCAGCGAGATAACCGGCAATCCCTCGGTCCGCAAACTGACTTTCACAGGCTCTACCCCCGTGGGCAAGATGCTAGAGCAACAATGTGCCGCCACGGTGAAAAAAACATCGATGGAACTCGGTGGCAATGCACCGTTCATTGTTTTTGACGATGCCGATCTCGACGCCGCCATCGAGGGTGCCATGATCTCCAAATACCGCAATGCCGGTCAAACCTGCGTCTGCTCAAATCGTCTTTTTGTTCAACAAGGAATCTACGATGCATTCGTGACGAAGCTGGTAGAAGCCACGGCCAAGCTTAACGTCGGCAATGGTATGCAGGAAGGCATCACCATTGGCCCCCTGGTGAACAGTTCAGCAGTCACCGATGTTCAAGCACTGGTTGATGCCTCCGTCAACGCCGGCGCCAAAGTTGCGCTTGGCGGTAACACCCACTCTCTGGGCGGTTGCTTTTATCAACCAACGGTGTTGACTGAAGTTACATCCCATATGGCGGTCTTTCGCAATGAGATATTCGGCCCGGTTGCCCCCGTTGTCCGATTTTCCACCGAGCAAGAAGTTATTCAAATGGCGAACGATACGGAGTTCGGGCTAGCTTCCTATTTTTACACCCGCGATATCGGGCGCGTGTGGCGTGTCGCCGAGGCTCTGGAATATGGCATTGTCGGCATTAACGAGGGCATTATCTCCAATGAGATGGCGCCCTTCGGCGGGGTTAAGGAGTCCGGGTCGGGGCGCGAGGGTTCCAAATACGGCATCGATGACTACGTAGAAATAAAATACATGTTAATGGGCGGGCTGGATAAGTAGAGGAGATGACAATGACTGACCTGAACCTGAAAAACTGGTGGATGCCATTTACCAATGTTCGCGCCTTTCAGGAAAATCCGCGTATTTTTACCCGTGCCGAGGGTTGTTTCCTCTATCGAGAGGATGGCCTGCCCATACTGGATATTACTGCCGGCCTGTGGTGCTGTAATATTGGGCACGGCCGCAAGTCGGTGGCCGATGCCGTTCACGCCCAGTTGATGCAAATCGATTTCGCCCCGCCCTTCCAATTTGGCACACCTCCAGCATTTCAATTTGCCCAGCGCCTGATGAAACACACGCCTCCCGGTATCAATCGGGCATTTTTTACCAACTCTGGCTCCGAGGCAGTAGATACCGCGCTGAAGATTGCCCACCTCTATCAGCAGACCCGAGGTAAGGGCGGAAAATCCCGCTTCATTTCTCGCCAACAGGGATACCACGGAGTCAACATTGGAGGAACTTCCATGCAAGGTCTTCCAACCAACCGCCAGGGTTTTCCGGTGTTGGAACAGGTGGATTTTCTGCCGGGCATGCTGGACATCGAGGCCAACGCGTTCACGCGGGGTACCCCTGCTCACGGCACCGAGATAATGACCGAGGCCTTTGAGGCGATCATAGCCCTGCGCGGTGCAGAGCAGATCTGTGCTGTTATGATCGAGCCCATTTCCGGTGCGGGAGGCATGGTACCACCACCTGTGGGTTACCTGAAGCGTCTTCGAGAGCTCTGTGATCAACACGATATACTGCTTATTTTCGACGAGGTAATCACTGGATTCGGGCGCACAGGCTCTGCATTTGCAGCCACTGAGTACGATGTTGTCCCCGACCTCATGACCTGCGCCAAGGGAATTAACGGCGGTACAGTGCCAATGGGTGCTGTGCTGGTAAAAGACGCTATTCAGGAGAGCATCTTTTCCAACACACCCACCAATGTACCCGAGTTCTTCCACGGCAATACCTATGCCGGCACGCCGGTGGCATCTGCCGCAGCATTGGCTGCACTGGATGTCTACGAACAGGAGGGCCTCTTTACCCGCGCCGGCGGTGAGACCGGCAAGTACTGGGAAGATGCTTTGCACAGTCTAAAAGATCTACCGCAGGTTATAGACATACGCAACTACGGCTTGCTGGGCGCAGTCAGTTTTGATCCGGGCGACCTGCCGGCCAAATCCCTCGGGCCAAAGATCCACCAGAGCTGCCTGGATAACGGGCTGTTATGCAGAGCGGTGGGTGACCACATGGTCATGTCGCCTCCGCTGACGATTAGCCACCAGGAAATCGACCTGTTTGTCGATCGTTTCCGAGTCGCAGTCGGTAAGGTTCTGGATTAACGGATACAGCGGGGCACTAACTAATGCCTGTCCATAAACTCTTCAGTGCGAAGAAATTCGGTAAAAGTCGAGCTATGGCATTGTCCATCAGGACCGTCTGCAGCAGGGCCTGCCCCTCTTTTCGGGTATGGATGCTGCAGCCGAGCCCCCATGGACGGGTTTACGGCGCGTCATGATGGACAATGCCATAGTTCGACGCCACAACATGGATTTAGTACTACAATACAAGTGTTTTATCGACTTGGGGAAACGCTCCGTTGCCATGTTTACGTCCAGGACACGCAGCGAGTACACCCCTGTATGCTCGGCTGCTGCGTCCTGCAGCAGACGGTCCTTGACGTAAACATGGCACCGGAGCTCCACTCCACAATCATCACTCTTTCAAAAAACACCCATTTATGGATAGGAACTAACTAGTGCCCATCCGGAAACGGGTATTTTTTCACTACGCATTGAGCCCAGCAGTTTTTGGATAGACACTAACTGGCGCGCATCTGGATGCGCACATACCAGTTAATAACTACAACAGGGTCCGATCCAGCGCCTTCTGCCAGGAGGCCAATCGCTTGCGCCTGGCCGCGGCCGTCATCTCGACTTTAAATTCCTGTTCTGCCTTCCAGATCTTGCGCAGCTGGGCAGGGTTTGACCATAGATCAATGCCCAGTCCCGCCAGATAACAGGCTCCCGCCACTGTCGTTTCAATCAGTTCGGGACGAATCAACCGGCGGCCCAAAACGTTGGCCTGAATCTGCATTAGCAGGTTATTGGAGGCGGCACCGCCATCCACCCGTAGCGGCTTCATCCGCTTGCCCAGGTCCTGCTCCATCGCTCGTAGTATATCGGCATTCTGCAGGGCCATCGCATCCAGAGTGGCGCGAGCAATATGACCCTGCTGAGTTCCACGGGTTACTCCGCTCAGTGTCCCGCGCGCCTCTGGCGCCCAGTGCGGTGCTCCCAGGCCTGTGAGCGCGGGGACAAATTCGACACCGTCATGGTCTTCAACCTGAGTTGCCAGCGCCTCGATATCTGGCGCGCGCTTGATCATCTGGAGCCCATCGCGTAGCCATTGCACGGCTGCGCCACAGATAAAGGCGCCGCCCTCCAATGCGTATGAAGGCGTGCCTGATTTGCCCAGCTTCCATCCAACTGTGGTTAACAGACCGGAGCGGGACTGCAGGGGCTCAGAGCCTGTGTTCATCAGGATGAATGAACCCGTACCAAAGGTGCACTTGGCATCACCGGGGTCGAAACATGCCTGGCCAAACAGGGCCGATTGCTGGTCACCGGCAACCCCGGCTATCGGTATACCATCGGGCAATCCCGGGACGCCAGCGGTGTGTCCCATTACACCACTGGAGGGTAGTATTTCAGGTAATATGCTCCTGGGCACCTGAAACAGCTCCATCATACTCCGGTCCCAATCCAGAGTTTTCAGACTCATCAGCGATGTGCGAGAGGCATTGGAAACATCCGTGGCGTGCGTGGCGCCACCGGAAAGCTTCCATATTACATAGCTGTCGATAGTACCTGCCGCAACCCGTCCACTTTTTAGTAGCTTTGTTACACCCGCAGTGTTTTTCAGCAGCCAACGAAATTTGCTTGCTGAAAAATACGGATCCAGAACCAGACCTGTTACCCGCTTAACTTTCTTTTCATGCCCACCGGCCTGTAATTTGCTGCAGAAATCCGTTGTCCGTCGACACTGCCAGACAATAGCATTATTGAGCGGTTCACCATCGCGCCGATCCCACAGCAGAGCGGTTTCTCGCTGGTTGGTAATACCAATGGCGGCAATTTCCGAGGGCTTGCATATCTTCTTTCGAAGTATGGCCCGAAGTCCCTTCTGCACTGAGGTCCATATGTCGGCAGGCCTGTGTTCAACCCATCCCGGACGCGGGTATATTTGCGGAAACTCATAATTAACGCTTGCTCGCATTCTACCCTTTGCATCCATAAGAGCGACGGTGCTACCCGTCGTCCCCTGGTCAATGGCGAGTATGTAACTAGCCATTGCTATGCGCTGTACCCCTCGACGGCCTTAATCTCAAGGAAATCACTAAAACCGTGATGGCCCCACTCCCGACCATTGCCGGATTGTTTGAAACCGCCAAAGGGCACATCAAACCCACCAGAGGCTCCGTTTATGTGCACGTTTCCAGCTCTAATCTGCGAGGCCACCTCGCGCGCATGGTCTATATCGGCGCTCTGTACATAGCCCGCCAGACCATAGGGCGTGTCATTGGCGATTCGAATCGCCTGCTCCTCTGTCTCATAGGGGATCATGACCAGTACCGGGCCAAAAATTTCCTCTCGTGCAATAGTCATTTCGTTATTTACATCGGAGAACACTGTCGGCCGGATAAAATAACCACTGTCAATTCCCTCGGGTCTACCGGCACCACCTACCACCACTTTGGCACCCTCTTCGATGCCGGCATTGATCAAGCCCTGAATCTTGTCAAACTGCACCTGTGATACAACCGGCCCCATGGTAGTCCCCTCGGCGGTTGGGTCACCAACCTTGACAGACTCGGTGACTTTCGCCGCAATGGCCTCTGCCTCGGCCAGCCGGTCGGCCGGCACCAGCATCCTGGACGGCGCGTTGCAGGATTGCCCCGTATTGTGGAACATGTGCATGACCCCACCGGCAACTGCCGTTTCCAGGTCGGCATCGGCGAGTACGACATTAGGCGACTTGCCGCCCAGCTCCTGGGTGACCCGCTTGACCGTAGGCGCAGCATTTTGTGCGACCAGTGTCCCAGCTCTGGTAGAACCCGTAAAGGACATCATATCGACACCGGGGTGCTTCGACAGGGCGGTGCCCACGACCGGACCGTCGCCATTTAGCATGTTGAAAACACCCGCTGGCACACCGGCATCGGCCATTACCTGGGCAAACAGGTAGCCCGACAGGGGCGCGACCTCGCTGGGTTTCAAAACCATGGTGCAGCCCACCGCAAGGGCTGGCGCCACCTTGCATGCGATCTGGTTCACCGGCCAGTTCCAGGGAGTAATCAGGCCACACACACCAATGGGCTCCTTGAAAATTCGATGTTTGCCCATGTCCTCGGCAAAGGAAAAGTCCTTGAGAATCTTGGCAGCCTCTTGCAAATGCCCCATACCGCTAAAGGCCTGGCCACCTGCCGCCAGTTCCTGTGGCGCCCCCATCTCCTCGCGAATTGCATCGGCGATATCGTTGTAGCGTTTCTGATAAGAGGCCACACATGCCTCCAACAGCTCCACTCGCTCCTTTACCGAAGTTCGACTGTAAGATTCAAAGGCCGCTTTGGCCGCTGCCACAGCACGGTCAACATCAGCCTCGCTACCCAACGAAATATGGGCACAAACCTGCTCCGTGGCCGGATTAATCACATTGAAATCGTTTGCCGTGACGGGGTCTACCCATTCGCCGTTAATGTAAAATTGCCTGTACTCGCGCATCCTTCACTCCTGTCATCATGGTCAAAATGAGGCGACAGTGTAGCACCCCCACTACCGATGTATAATAGTGTTCCACCAACACAGGGCTCAACACAATGGATGTCGAACAAATCACCCTATTTAGGGACATGGCCCGCCGCGCCTTTGAGCGGGAAATTGCCCCTAATTTCCAGCATTGGGAGCAGCAGCAAATGGTGCCGCGCCAGCTGTGGAAAACTCTGGGGAACGCGGGTCTTTTATGCCCCGACCTTCCCGAAGAATATGGCGGCGCGGGTACACCCGTGCGGATTGCCCTGGCTCTGATCGAAGAAATGGCGCGTATGGGATTTGGCGGAATTGCAACCGGCTGCGCTGTCCATAGCAACATTGTAGCGCCCTACATCAACCACTTTGGGACAGAGGAACAAAAACAGCACTGGCTGCCCAGGATGACCACAGGAGAAGTTGTCGGTGCTCTGGCGATGACAGAACCCGGCGCGGGGTCGGACGTACAGGGCATTCGCAGCAGTGCGATTAAAGACGGAGGCGACTGGATTCTTAGTGGCTCCAAGACGTTTATAACCAACGGGCTCCACGCCGACCTCATCATAGTTGCAGCCATTACAGACCCCGGCAAAGGGGCTAAGGGCACATCTTTATTCCTGGTAGATAGCAGCCTTCCCGGGTTTAAAAGAGGCAGAAAAATAGACAAAATAGGCCAGCATACATCTGATACCGCAGAGCTATTTTTTGAGGATATTCGCCTTCCTGCATCATCCTTGCTGGGCGAGATCAACAAGGGCTTTGTAATCATGATGACCGAATTACCCCGAGAGCGTCTCGGTATCTCCGGACAGGCCGTTGCTGCAGCTGAGGGGGCCCTGGAGATTACCATTGATTATGTGCTCCAGCGCAAGGCCTTTGGCCAAACACTCGCCAGCTTTCAAAACACCCGATTCAAGCTGGCCGAGGCGAAAACCGCTATTACCCTGAATCGGGCATTTTTTGAAAAGTGTGCTGAAGCCTATTCGCGAGGTGAACTGAGTGTCGATGAGGCCGCGATGCTAAAATACGCCGCCACCGAAATGCAGTGCAAGGTTGTCGATGACTGCCTCCAGCTGTTCGGTGGCTACGGCTACAGCACCGAATACCCGATCTCGCGTTTCTACACCGATGCCAGGATTCAGCGAATATACGGCGGCACTTCCGAGATCATGCGAGAGCTAGTGGCCCGCTCGATATTGGACCACTGAGGCCGCTTACGCCATCTCTCTCAGGGTCTCTCCAAGCGCCGTCAACAGGGAATCGATTTGCGGCTTTTCAATCACAAAGGGCAACCCCAGTTGGATGCAATCGCCCCCGTAGCGTACGTAGAAACCCTTATCCCACATCCGCATTGCCACTTCGCACGGTCGGCGCGCCGGTTCACCTGGATAGGCCTGTAATTGCAACGCACCCGCAAACCCATAATTACGGATATCGGACACGTGCGGGGCATCTCTAAGTTGGTGCAACCCCTCCTCGAAGTAGGGCGCCAATTGCGCCACCCGGGCCGGCAAATTTTCCTGCTCCAGTATATCGAGCGCTGCTATACCGGCTGCACAAGCCACCGGGTGAGCAGAATACGTATATCCATGGGGAAACTCCAGCATGTAATCCGGCCCGCCGTGCGCCATGAACGTCTGGTAAATGTCATCTTTGGCGATGACAGCGCCCATGGGTACCGCGCCATTAGTCACTTGCTTGGCAATATTCATAATGTCCGGCACCACCCCAAAAGCATCGGCCCCGGTCATGGCACCACAGCGACCAAAGGCGGTAATCACCTCGTCGAAGATCAACAGGATGTCGTTACCCGTGCAGATGTCTCGCAGCCGTTGCAGGTAGCCTGCCGGCGGAGGAATCACGCCGGCGGAGCCAGCCATGGGCTCTACGATAACGGCTGCAATATTGGACGCATCGTGCAGCGCGATCATTTCCAGTAACTCATCTGCCAATTGCCAACCCTGAGCGGGCATACCTCGAGTGAACGCATTTTCTGGCAATACGGTATGGGACAAATGATCTGCATCGACACCCTGGCCATACAGCTTGCGGTTAGCCCCGATGCCACCAACCGAAATACCACCGAAATTAACACCGTGGTAACCTCTGGAACGACCTATCAGTTTAGTTTTAGTCGGCTGCCCCTTCAGGCGCCAGTAGGCCCGCGCCATCTTCAGCGAGGTGTCGGCACTCTCGGAGCCTGAATTAGTAAAGAAAACATAATCCAAACCCTCCGGTGTCAGGGCTTTAATTTTGTTGGCCAACTCAAAGGACTTAGGGTGGCCATACTGAAAGGCGGGCGCGTAATCCAGAGTCAGCAATTGCCGATGAACCGCCTCGGCAATTTCTGGCCGATTATGACCGGCACCGCAGCACCAGAGACCGGACAGGCCGTCCAGGATCCGGCGTCCCTTGTCATCGATGAGGTGTACACCCTCGGCGGCAACTATCATGCGCGGGTCCCGCTTGAACTGCCGATTGCCTGTATAGGGCATCCAGTGGGCTTCCAACTGCTCGCGAGTAAGTAAGGGGGATTCGGGCATGCCAGTCATATCCTGTCTTCCATAGGTTGCATCGTTCAGAGCTGGCCTAATACTAAGTCATATTTAATGTTGCATAAACCACTGTCTATGCATGTAATGTTTCACTAGAATACATCTATTAGTTCGAAGAGACCCATCGACGTGGCTGCAAAACCATCACTGAGAGGTGTGACCGACAATGACCTCCGCCTGTTGCGCGTGTTTCGCGCGGTGGTGGCCTGCGGCGGTTTTGCCGCGGCCGAGCTAGAGCTCAACATTAACCGCTCCACTATATCAAGGCATATCAAAGACCTGGAAACACGGCTGGGAGTCACCTTGTGCCGCCGAGGCAGGGCGGGTTTTGCACTGTCTGCAGAAGGTGAAAAAGTACATACCGGCTCTCTTAAAATGATGGCTGCCATGGAGCAATTTCAGCACGAGGTAGCTGATCTAAACCAACGCCTTACCGGCTCCCTGAGCGTCGCCATCTTCGACAAAACCGCCACCAATCCTCTGTGCCAAATAAGCAAGGCTTTTACCCTGTTCGACCACCAGGCGCCCCAAATACACCCGCAAATACACGTCGAACCCATAAATGCTATCGAGCGCGGGGTGATCGAGGGCAATTTTCAGCTTGGGATCATTCCCAACCATCGTCCCTCCAATAGCCTGGACTACTACAAGTTGTTTGACGAACAAATGTTTCTTTACTGTGCAGTCGGACACCCGTTGTTTTCACGCAATACGGTCTCTGTCACTGCCTCCGAGGTGCGCCGGTGTAAGTATGTTGGCATCGGTTATCATTCACCCAATATGGAAGTAGGACGGAAACTCGGGCACGACAGGAGTGCTACCGCCCACGACCAGGAGGCCGTGGCCCACCTGGTATTATCGGGCGCTTATCTGGGTTATCTACCGGAGCACTATGCCGAGAGCTTTGTCAGCCGGGCGGTCATGCGGCCCCTGCTACCGAGTGTATTCCAATACGTCTGTGAGTTCAGTGCCATTGTGCGCCGCTCACCGCCACCCAATCGTGTAGTTCAGACTCTGCTAGACTCTCTGGTCACTGCGCATACCCGGTAGCGTGCTGAAAAGCACTCTGAGCAATAGCATAGGAACAAGCGTGCGGAGACTGCCCGGGCTACTTGGCTAGTCGCTCCCCAAGGGTGCCTTAAGAACCTCGCACAATCGACGGAAAGCCCTCGACGTCGCGATAAACATAATGCCAGCTATGCCCGGTGAAAATTGCGCGATGCCGGCCTCCCTCGAGCGCAGGATTACCGGTTTCGTAACCGGCATCCCCGCGAAACATCACCATCATCTGCCCCTTGGCCTTACCAATCACCGGCAGCACTTCATCCGCAACACGATCCCGCTCTCCCTCGAGCAAGGTGGCGACATTATCGTATCGCGACAGGTCACACAGGTTCAGAACGGTGGGTGGTAACATGCCTAACTCCCCAGCCTGATGCGCTGCTACCGCCTCGCGTACGCCAATCCAGCGGGAGTCATGGATCTCGCTGCCATCGATAGTCACCTCCTCATCGGAGGCGACGGGGGCGGCATAAATCCAGGTCGCAAAACGTTTGGCTTCTGCCACCGGAGTGGTCCAGTGACCCAGCAGTAGCATATCCTCCAGCCGAGGCTGCAACCCCGATTCTTCTCTGGCCTCCCTGGCGGCCGCGATGCGGGATGCCGCCACCATTTCGCCCCCAGCTGCCTCTATATCCTCGGGGTCAATTGCCCCGCCGGGGAAGACCCACAGGCCGCCGGCAAACATCAGGGCCTTGTTGCGCTTAAGAAGTAATGTCTCCAGACCATTGCTGCCATCGCGCAGCAATACCACTGTACTTGCTGGCCTGAGGCTGAAATCAGTTGCCATAAATATTTTCCTAGTTAGGATGAAGTGCTACAGATTACCCTGCCCGATCAGAACTATCGGGCTAAGCAACAAAGCCGCTGGAATGGTGCAATGGGACAAAGTGTAGCGACTTTCCAAAGGCTGTGCCACTGCCTACCTGGTGCTGACAAATAGAAAAGCTGGCCCTATTGTGCTAACGTGGCTGCGATTCATCAGACACTTCTCATGACCACTACAACGGCACAAAGAACACCCTACCCCAGTCAAAGAGCCTCGCTAGCGCTGCTGGCCGCGATACTAGTTACCGTTACTGTCAGCATAGTGCTTCTTTCATCGGTGGATGAATTGCAACAATTAGGAGCACTGATTGAGGGCAGTGGGCCAGTGCAGATGTTCTACGCCCTGCACGATGTTCGCAGTCAGGTTTCTGAGGTGGTATTTGAAGCTTGTGCAGAGGTGATGGCACTGGTTTCGATGATTTTTTTCGGGTTCTGGTTTTGGGTGATTGCAGGGAAAGCAATTAGATGAATGTCTAGCAATTACTCGCCGCTACTAGACCAGTTTTTGCCTTATTTCGAGTCGCTGGCGGGCCGTGGTTCAATACTCGATTTGGCCTGTGGCACGGGTCGCAACGGCCTGCTACTGGCCAGTAGAGGCATTCCTGTTGTTTTTGCCGACTTCAATGTCGCATCTCTTGAGCGGGTGCAACAGTCACTGGATGGCAGCTCAGACTCTGGGGATCAGGCAACCCTGTGGCAGGTAGATATGGAGCAAGCGAACATCAACCCTCTGGAGGGGAAAACGTTTGCTGGCATCATGGTCTTTAACTACCTACACCGACCGCTAATGGATAGCATCAAACAAGCTATCTGCCCGGGCGGCATAGTAGTCTATGAAACTTTTACAGTAGACCAGGCGCAGTTGGGTCGACCAAAGAACCCCGACTTTCTGCTGCAACACGGAGAATTGAAGCGTTATTTTAGTCAGTGGAAGATTCTGCACTGGCATGAGGGTATTGTCGACAAACCCGGCGGTAAAGGCCACAGCGCACGCGCCCAGGTGGTGGCCATTAAACCCGGCGGTGAAGCCACAAAAAGTTGATATTGCCGACGTGGCAGATGTTCTCTATGTCAGGTATTCGACAGGGAAAGATCATAGCCAAGTTGTCGGGCCTGTCCAGCAGCACTCTCCCGCTCGCTATCATCGCGGGTTGCCACCCACAGGTTGGTGCACCGGGTCCCGGTGCGGCAAAAAGCCAGCACTGGCCGATCAGAATCGTCTAGCAGTTCAGCGATCCGATCTATATCGGGGCCGGGAAAATTGAATGCCGTTATCGGCAGGTAGTGATAGCTTAAACCTGCGTCTTTGGCTGCGGCGGCAATCTGGTCACTGGTTGGCTGACCTATCTCTTCGCCATCGGGCCGATTATTTACCAACACCTCAAACCCGGCAGCGGCTACTGCTACAACATCATCCGGTGTAATCTGCTCCGATACCGCCAGCGTGTCGGTTAATCTAACAATTTTCATCCAGGATTCCCTTGTTCAGATTTCGGATCCGAGCTGGACCAGCGTGGGCCACCATCCATCAGATGGCACTGGCTCCATCCCACAATAATTTTACGCCCACCACCATCAGAAGCGCACTGATAATGTCGTACAATAGTACAGATGGAATGCTAACTAAATAAAATAGTGGATCTGTCAGCAATCAGAAAAAACCCAGCGGGCTGGTGTCGTAACTTACCAGTAGATTCTTGGTTTGCTGGTAGTGCTCCAGTGTCGTTTTGTGGCCTTCCCTACCGATACCAGACTTCTTGTAGCCCCCAAAGGCGGCGTGAGCCGGGTAGGCATGATAGCAGTTCATCCATACCCGACCTGCCTTGATGCCTCGACCCATGCGGAATGCGCGATTAGTATCCCGGGTCCAGACACCAGCTCCGAGGCCATACTCGGTGTCGTTGGCAATCGCCAGCGCCTCTGCCTCATCCTTGAATGTAGTAACCCCGAGGGTGGGTCCAAAAATTTCCTCCTGGAATACGCGCATGTCATTGGTGCCAGAGAGCAAGGTTGGCTCGACATAAAATCCGCCCTGCAAGTCACTACCGACGGCGGCTTTACCACCCCCCATCAGAAACTGGGCACCTTCCTGCTTGGCTATATCCATGTATTGCATAATCTTGTCGAACTGCTCTTGCGATGCCTGAGCACCCACCATGGTATCGGTGTCCAGCGGATTTCCCTGCTTGATTCCGCCAGCCCTCTCCATTACCTTCTCGATAAACTGATCATAAATGCTCTCTTGCACCAACACCCGAGAGGGACAGGTACACACTTCTCCCTGGTTGAAAAATCCTAGCAGCACACCCTCCAGACACTTGCTTTCAAAATCATCTTCTTGGGCCAACACATCTTCGAAGAAGATATTGGGCGATTTACCCCCCAATTCTACGGTTGATGGAATCAGTGTAGCTGCGGCACTTGCCAAAATTTTGTGGCCTACGGCGGTCGAACCGGTAAACGCAATTTTCGCGATCCGATCACTGGTAGCCAGGGCATGACCAATCTCATTGCCAAAGCCATTGAGAACATTGACCGTCCCCGGGGGCAGAAGGTCTGCTATTAACTCCAGCATGACCAGAACTGAAACCGGGGTTTGCTCCGCCGGCTTAAGCACTACGCAGTTACCCGCTGCCAGCGCCGGCGCCAGTTTCCAGCCGGCCATTAGCAATGGGAAGTTCCACGGAATAATTTGCCCCACCACACCCAGCGGCTCGTGAAAATGGTATGACACGGTGCCTGCATCGATGTCGGTTGCCGTGCCCTCCTGAGCGCGTAGGCAGCCGGCAAAATATCGGAAATGATCAACCAAAAGGGGAACGTCCGCGTTGAGTGTCTCGCGAATCGCCTTGCCGTTTTCCCAGGTTTCAACATAAGCCAGTAGTTCGAGATTGGCCTCAATACGATCGGCAATTTTAAGCAATAGCATGGAGCGTTCCGCCACCGCTGTTTTTCCCCAGGCATCAGCTGCACCGTGCGCAGCATCCAGCGCCAATTTCAGGTCGGCGGCTCCGGATCTTGCGACGGAGCAATAGACCTCACCGGTTACCGGCGTAGTATTGTCAAAATATTCTCCAGCCTGCGGAGCAACCCACTCCCCACCGATGAAATTGTCATAGCGATCCTGATATTTGAATATCGCGTCGGCACTACCTGGATTGGCATACAACATAGCATTTCTCCTTTGCGCTACATATTTGTACCTACACTATAGAATAGCTTTCCAATTTCAGCCACTACTAACTACCCGGTCCGGAGAATATCCGGACCGCCTCGGGTATGCTGGGTTTGTTCAGGGGCTTGCTAATCGACTAGCCCAAATTCACCAGCCAGAATATCGACAATCTCGGCCTCTGGGTTGAGAGGCAATTCCGGCCTGGCACCGATAATTTTCTCGGCTATTGTCAAGTAGATCTCGGATACCTCCAACAATACGCTCTGGGGTAGCTGCGTGTCTCTGGCCAGAGCCTGCCGCTCATCCATTCGTCCCTTGTCGAGCAGAACATCGGGGTCCTGGAAATACTGAAGTAGCAACTGGCGAAACCCCTCCTTTGAATTTTCAACAACTCTACCCTCTCCGTAAGCTGCTCCATCCCAGATGCGTGAAGAGTCCGGCGTTCCCACCTCATCCATGTAAATTAGTTTTTCATTACCATCGGCATCGTCTACATAACCAAATTCAAACTTGGTATCTACAAATATCTGATCGATCGCGGACAGTTCACTACTGATAACTTCAAACCCCTCGCGCAAAAGTATCTCGTACTGGGTGACATCATTGAGATTGCTAAACTTGAAAGCATCAAAGTTGTCATCTATATCGCGACGACTGATATTGACATCGTCGACCGCAGGCACGCCGGGAATATTCTCCAGAATACCTTTGGTAGAAGGAGTGATTAGTAACTCGGGTAGCTTCTGGTCACGTTCAAGGCCGTCGGCTATTTGAATGCCACAGAATGTTCGTTCGCCTTTGACATAGGAGCGCCACATTGAACCGGTGATGTATTGGCGAGCAATCGCCTCAATCATAACTGGTCGCGCCTTTTGTACGACCCAGACCAGGGGATGCGGAACCTCGAGTATATGGCTGTCTGCAAGCCCCCGCTCGCGAAACAGGGTAAACCAGTGGTTCGATATGGCGTTGAGTGCAGCGCCCTTCCCAGGCACTCCGTTCATTCCCCCCTCTCCACGCCATATACAATCGAAGGCGGAGATACGATCGCTGATGACCATGATCGCCAGCGACGCATTTGGCGCTACATTGTAACTCCGCTCAGCGATAAGACGCGCACTGTCGGCGGGTGTCAACCAGTAAACAGAGCGAACTTTGCCGCTATGAACCGGGGCATCACTGCGAATGGGAAGCTTGTCGTTAACGGCCAATACGCTGTCGGAGAGACTCATTGTGGGTGTCCTGTCACTGGTGAAACACGTTGCCGGGGTTTGGCGTTAACCAAAGCCAGACCTATTGCAATTGCGCCATTGTCTCTGACTCCACCTCTACGTCAGATTGAGTAGCATTTGGACAGATAGCAACAATCATATTCAAAGTAGCCCTGTCTACTCTCACCCACTTATCGACAACAGGAGGCAAGCGTACTACAGTTTTCGGGCGCAGATTATAACCCAGATTATAAACGGAGTAACACCGCCACTCTCCCAGTCAGGCGGGTTAACCCACTGGCACAATGCCAACTGACTCCCTCACTTTTGCCATCAGTGGAACACTGTGTTCACGGGCGCGCTCGGCACCTTTTTGCAGTACCGACTCAATGTAGGACGGGTCATTCATCAATTCTGTATAGCGAACTCTCGCCACCGCCAATTGGCTGTTTAGTGGGATCCTCTAGAGTCGACCTGCA
>JGI24913J38484_101058_pt1 | contig 39127 bp, 28 predicted proteins | sample LinPfosmplate1_FD_38484 | JGI IMG/M metagenome (IMG submission 38484)
GCAGGTCGACTCTAGAGGATCCCACGCTTTCCGCGTTGAGTTCGCGCGTCGCGGCAGAAGAAGAAGAAGAATTTTTTGCCACGAAGGCACTCCATCGGCCTCGTTCTTTTTCCACTATGAATTCCGAACGCGAGGAAAACCACGCACGAGACGATGATGATGATGATGATGATGATGGTGAAGAAAAAGAAGATAAAGGAAGAGAATGAGGACGACGAGTACGTAAAATCCTCCCAGTCATCAACGCCGCCGCTTCTGCCGCGACTCGACGACGGAAGAACATCTCTTCTTTGTCTTCTTTGGTGGTGTTGGTGTTGTCTTCTTCTCGTTGCGTTCGTGTTTTTTTTTAATCTGACGAGGACGTGAATTTTTGCAAGGCGCACGAACAAAGAAGAAGAAGAAGAAGAGATGGTTTTGAGAGAGATGCGTGATGCTTTTTTCCTCTCTCTAACTCTGTGTTGGGTGTTGGGTCTCTCTTTTGATGACCAAAAAAAAAAAAAACAGTGTTCAACACGCGCGCGTTGCATTTGAAACTTCTGCCTGCGCGAACGACAACGTTTTCCTTCCGCGCTTTAACACTTGCAAAGCATCATCGGTGGTCGCGGTGGTCATCGCGAGTGAGTAGCAGTACCGGTCACACCATAACCACCCGAAAATCGTGCGTCCGTTTGTAGTATCCTTCTTTCTACTTCTCTATATAAATAAACTCTCGTTGTTGTTTGACTTTTTTTTTTTTCTCGCAAGAAGACAAAGAGAGAAAAAAATATCTTGACGTGGCGCTTTGACGCAAAGGCACGCGGATGCTTTTTTTGTGGCTCCCCTTCGAAAAGTGACGTTTCGGTTGAAATTCGAAGACAAAAGACAAAAAGAAGCACATAATCTCTTCATTAGAATTCACCTAACAAACGCACGCGCATTCTCACACGCACACACGCAGTCGTAAATACTCGCTCTTTTGCGAACACCTGGATAACGATGATGATGTCTTCATCCTTGTCTGCCTCGCAGCATGTATTTGTACAACAACAAAAATCTTCTTCTTCTTTGTCTTCGAGGAAGAATTCATCTTCTTCTTTGACGACGACGACGCGTCGACACCAAAAACGTGGCGTAAAAATCACGAGTTCAAAAGTTTCGTCTTCCCAAAGCGATGTCATCACGAACAACGCGGTGCAAATCCCAACGAAACCCACGGGAGAACCGAAAGTGGTGTACATTTTCAACTCCAAAACCTGCGATGGTGGCGCTGAATTGAAAGACATTCTCGGGAACAAGTGCGTATCTTTTTCTTTGTTTCCATAAAGAGTTGGTTACGACGCCGCGAGTGCTCAGAAACGAACTCACAGAGGGACACGTTTTTTTTCATTTTTTGAGGGGGAAAAAAATATGAGCCCATTCACGCGTGAGCAAAAACAAACAATTTTTTTCTTCTATGTACTCTTCTTCTTGGTCTTCTTCTTCTTTCGCAAATGATCGATTGACGAGTACACGAATAATATTTACTCACCAATTCCGTTTATTCTTATTATCGTTTGAAAAACAAACAAAACAGAGGCGCTTTGTTGGCGGAGATGATGAAACTGGGCGTTCCCGTGCCGCCGGGATTTACCATTCCGGCGTCCATGTGCGAGACGTACGAATCGTGCCGAGTTGAAGGCACGGACGCGGTGGAAGATATTTGGGAAGACGTCGAGTTTGCCATCTCTGAAACCGAAAAAGAGTTGGGGAAGAAGTTTGGCGGCGAAGGCGACGCCGAACCGCTTTTGTTCTCGGTGAGATCCGGCGCCGCCGTGTCCATGCCGGGGATGTTGGAAACCGTTTTGAACATTGGTTTGAACAAATCGGTCTGTGAAAAGATTGCCGCGGCGAACGGTGGTGCGAACAAGAGGTTCGCGTACGACGCGTACAGACGTTTGTTGGATATGTTTGGTTCGGTCGTTTTCGAGATGGACAGAAGTCAATTCGAAATGGAACTCGAACGCGTCAAGGAGAAGAAAGGCGTCGAGAAGGATACCGAGTTGTCCGCGGAGGATTTGATGGAAGTGTGCGATGCGTACGAGCAAGTATATTTGAAGGTTGACCCGAACAGGCCGTTCCCGTCGGACCCAACGATGCAATTGAAACTCGCCATCGAAGCAGTCTTTGAGTCTTGGAACAAGCCGAGAGCCAAGGCGTACCGGGAGATCGCCGGCTTGAGCTCCTTGGGCGGCACCGCCGTCAACGTCCAATCCATGGTCTTTGGTAACCTTGGTGAAACTTCCGGTACTGGCGTGTGCTTTACGCGCAGACCGGATACTGGCGAGAAGATCATCTTTGGTGAATATCTCATCAACGCGCAAGGAGAAGACGTCGTCGCGGGTATTCGAACGCCGGAACCGATTTCCACGCTGTTTGAAAAAATGCCGGTCGTCGCGCAGAGTTTGCAAGACACGCTCGATAAGCTCGAGATGCACTTCAAGAACATGCAAGACATCGAGTTTACCATTGATTCTGGCAAGTTGTTCATCTTGCAAACGAGAAACGGCAAGCGCAACGGGGTTGCCGCCATCAACGTCGCCGTCGATATGTACGAAGAAGGCTTGATCACGAAAGCAGAAGCGATCGAAATGGTCGAATTGGATCACTTGAACCAATTGATCCACCCGGCATTCAAAGAGACCGAGGAAGAGTACGAGGACGCGAAAATCTCTGCCGGTTTAGCCGCCAGTCCCGGGGCAGCCGTCGGCCGCGTCGCGTTTTCCTCCGAAGACGTCTTGGCGATGAAGAAAGCGAACCCGAAAGAGGGCGTCATTTTGTGCCGCGTTGAAACTTCTGCCGAAGATGTGTCCGGTATGCACGCCTCAAATGGTTTCTTGACGCAAAACGGTGGCATGACGTCGCACGCCGCCGTCGTCGCTCGTGGATGGGGCTTGCCGTGCGTTTCTGGCGTCGCGACCATGCGAGTGGACGAGGCGAAGAAAGAAGCGTATTTCTACAGCAGCGAAAGCATCTCGCCCGCGAACTTGATCGCCACCGTGAAATCCGGCGATTGGATTTCGCTGGATGGTGGTGAAGGGTTCGTCATCAACAGAAAAGTTGAAATGAACGCCGCTGGTGAGGGCGTGTACGAACAACACCCGAAGATGGCCAAGTTCATGAGTTGGGTGGAAGAAGTGAAGAGTTTGGGCGTGTACGCAAACGCCGATACCGCCGCGGAATTGAAGCTTGCCATGTATTTTGGCGCGCAAGGCATCGGATTGTGCCGCACGGAGCACATGCTCTTGGCGAGCGCGGAACGCGTCTCCATCTCTCGATCGATGATTTTGGCCAAGGATGACGCATCGAGAGTTGAAATCTTGGACAAGAAGATGGGCCCGATGCTCAAAGACGATTTCCAAGCTTTGTTTGAGCAAGCTGGTAACTTGCCGGTTACCATCCGTTTGTTGGACCCGCCTTTGCACGAATTTTTGCCGACCGAGCTCGAATTGAAGGATGAGAAGTTCGCCGCGGACTTGGCGAAGAAGTGCTCTTTGGAATCTGCGGATGCTTTGAGAGAAATGTGCGAAGCCAAAAGAGAAAAGAACCCGATGATGGGTTTACGTGGCGTTCGCGTGGGTATTCTTGAACCGAAAATCACGATTATGCAAACCAAGGCCATCGTAAACGCGATTATTGATGCGTACATCGCCACTGGCGTGCACCCGAACGGGAAAATCATGGTTCCGCTCGTTTCCACCACCGAGGAATTTGAAAACCAACGCGCGTTGATTTTTCAAACCATCCAAGAAGTATTCAATGCTCGCGCTTCCGAAGTCAGTCGAGCCGACGTGCTCGGACCGGACAACCGCGAGATTCCAATCGGTATGATGTGCGAAACGCCGCGAGCGTGCATCGTCTCTGGCAACTTGGTCGAAGAAGGCGCCGCGTTCATGAGCTTCGGTTCTAACGATTTATCGCAGCTTTCTTTTGGATTCTCCCGCGACGACGCGAGTTCGTTCTTGGAGAAATACAAAGAATTTGGTATCATCGAGACGGATCCGTTCAACACCATCGATGTCGATGGCGTCGGGGAATTGATCAAGATGTCCGTCCGAGGCGCCAGAGCGGTGAATTCAAAGATTCCAGTTTCGGTTTGCGGAGAGCACGGCGGCGACGAGAAGTCTATCGAATTCTTCCACGAAGCTGGATTGAACGTCGTCTCGTGTTCGGCGTTCCGTGTTTTGGGCGCGAGATTGGCCGCAGCTAAAGCCAACATCGCCAACCCGAAGTCTTCCACGGGAGCCGCCGGTCCTCTTTAAAAATCGAGGGGGAAATGTGCGAGAGATGACATGCGAAAGAGAGATGAGAAGAAATAAAGTCAATCAGAATTAACCATATTGTTGTACATGTTAAACTATCAGAAGAGCTTCCTCTCGACGTCGGGATAAAACAAAAATAAGAGAGTAAAAACGAAATACGATGGCGAGAGCAAAGTTGCGCGCGCAGCGGATCAATGTAACACGAGATTCCGTTCAACACACACAGCTTGTAAAATTTATCAATACATTCTACGAATAATATCGACAATATACATCTAATTCTCTAACACGCCAGCGCTAACTTCGCCTAAGAGTCCAATGACTGCAGAAAAGCCAAACGTGATTATAAACGCCACCAACACCGGATTATCGAGGGAGAAGAAATCCGGCGTCTTTCTAGCTCTCTGAATGATAATATCGATGTCTTCGCTCTTCGTTTTATCGCCGCCGCCTTCAGTGTCTCCCAATTTGATAGCATTATTATTATCAGTCTCTCTTTCTCCTTCATCTTCTCGCAATAAATACTTCGTCTCCGGGTCTATCTTCACCAACCACTCGGTAAAAAACCATCTCTCCAACTTTCGCGAATCGTCTTGTTTCAACTCCTCCAGATACGTCTTCAGTTTGCCTTGATTCTTGTTCACCGCGAGATTGATGCGCGCAGCCGGGACGACGACGAACCACCAATACGCCACGGTGATCGAGACGACACCTAAAACGGCAAATTGTGCGTTCAGTGCTCCGGGTTCCAGGGGCGATGGCGCGTATTTTATCGCTTCAAAATCAGCCGGCAACGCTTGCGTTAAAGTTGTTGTATCTACCACGTCTACCACATCGACGCTGGCAACAGCTTCGGTCGTCCTCCAAATCCTCCTCGTCTGTCTCCTTCTCCTCATATTGGTTACGGTGGTAGCTCCTCTGGGGATCGACGGACTCGATTTCGATGTGGACGTGAACGAGGACGAGTGCGCTCTGCTGCTGCTGCTGCTGCTGCTCGTATTATGCATCATCCTCATCCTCATCATCATCATCATCTGTGTCGGTGTAAAAAAGTGACGTCTCTTTTGATTTGTGAACACAGGAAGGAAGGCGCAAAATTTTTTCATCACCACTCGTTGCTCGATTTTCGCACACGCAAAGAACACTTTCTTTAATAAAAGTTCGTTATAAAAAAGTTGTGGTTGAAAGCACGTGAACCCACGACGCCCTCCCAAACAACCCCGCTTCAACAACAAACAGCTTTCTCGATCATCGATCGTCTCTGATCTGAACACGCTTTGAGTACTGATGCGTTCTTTTTCTCTCTCTTTTTCTGTTTCGTCGTCGCTTTCCTCTCCTTGGAGAGGATCGTCGTCGTCGAAGAAGAAAACATTTAAGAAGAAAAAGACGAACCGTTGTCGTCAAACAAGTCGAAATTTTACGTCGGTTTTCGCTTCTTCTTTGAAAAACGATGAGAACGACGACGACGATCAAACAACAACACCGGGCGGGGTGATCGTGGTAAAAGAAGAAGCGAGAGAGAAAACTATCTATCTGTCCTCCAAAGTTGATTTCGCCATGCCGAACAGGTTGTTGTCCTCCGAAAATCTCACCACGGTACGGCGTTTCCTTTCGACAAAAGCGAGTCGTCTCTCGAATTTTAAATTTTTTTTTTTTCGGAAGGGGGTGCCTTTCATTTTTCACTCAAAACTCACCTCTTCTTCGATTACAACACTACGAAACACCTTACGAAACAGGATGAAATTGAAGACGCTCGATTTCGAACGTACACTTTACACATTCGCTCGGGATTCCCGGACAAGAAGAAAGAAAGCAGTTTTGACTGGGAACAACCGTCCGCGCTGAACGTGTGCATTATCGGCACGGATGGGAGAGCGTTGATGGAACGCATCGATTCGTTCACCGCCGACGGGTGCGAAGGAAGGTTCAACGTGCCCGGTAAAACGGACATTGTGACGTTCCGAGCGAGAGAGGTAGGAAAACCAACCGCGTTGTGGGTGAGCGTTGAAGGAAAACACGTGAAATCGTGGACGTTGGATTGCATTTCCATCGTGGATACTTTCGATGAGCGTCCGGAGGAAAACGCAATTAATTTTCCAACCAAGTATTACGAGTGCGACGTGGTGAAAGCGGGCGCCTTGGAACTTCGTCCAGGGGAAGTAAAGAAAAAGTCGCCGGAACAGATTGAGATGGAAAGAGAAGTTTCCATGCATAATTACGACGCGTATAAAATGCGTTTGTTTTGTTTCACCGCGGGTATCATCGCCGCTGGTTTTACTCTTGAGTTTACAAAAGGCGACATCGAACAGGCGAAAGCGTTTGCGAGCGGAGGCGTGATTGGCGTTTTGTACATGCAAATGCTCACGAGATCTATCGATCAGTTCTTCAGTGGAGTCGATGACGAGGAAGAGAAGAGGAAGAAGAGCGAAAGAGAGGGCGAAGAAGGAGTAAAGAAGAAGTTTTCGTTGGAATCTCCGTTCGCGCGTCTTCAAAAAATCGCAGATATTGTAATCGGAAGCACGCCCGTGCGAATGTCCGTGGTGGCGTATTTCGGATATCTCGCCGCGCAACATTTCGGCGCCGACCATTGCTTAGGATGGACCATCTTTGGATTCTTTTCGTATAAATTTGCCGTCTTTCCAGCTACGTTTTCACACTTTGGCGACGAAGAGATCGACTTGGAAAGTTTCGAAGCGATGAATGCCATTCCTATTTCCTCTGAAAACGCTGAGGGCAAGTTTGGTCCGCGTTAAGATGTGTGAAAGATGAAAATAAAACTCTTTGTTGTATCATCAGTTTGTATAATAGTTTACGTGTATGTGTGGCAGTATATTTGAAACATCGCTTAAATCCATCTATCGTCGTTGTCTTCGAAATCTCGCCTCGGCGCTCGGTCTTCGTTTGAAAACCGTCGTTCGCCTCGTCCGCCGCCACTCCTACCTCCTCGACCGCCGTATCCTCCACCCGATCTACCACCAAATCCTCTACCGCCTCTGTTTTCGAAATTACTTCTACCTCTGCCTCCACCAGAATCTCTTTGTCGCGGCTGCGGGCAGTCTCGCGAGATGTGTCCAAATTCTCCGCAGTTGAAACACGGACCGCTCGGAGCACCTCTTCCACCGCCGCCCCTTCCTCCAAAATCTCTTCGTTCTCCAAAATCTCTTCGTTCTCCAAAATCTCTTCGTTCTCCAAAATCTCTTCGTTCTCCAAAATCTCTTCTTCCACCGCGATCATCGCTGCGTTCGAATCCCCCTCGCTCTGAGGACCTGTTATCATAATTATTAAACCGTCTTCTACCACCAAAACCTCCTCGGCTGCTGCTGCTGCTGTCGTCGTAGTCTCCTCTTCGATCGCGTCGATTTTCGAGTATGCGTTGTTTACCAAGCGCACGTCCTCTCGTTTCTGGGTTCCAGGTTGTAATACCATCCGTGCGTCCAGCGCCGCCTTCGTATCGCAACAAGTGCGCCTTTCGATTCCTCTCCTCGATAGCATTAATCTTCTCGCGAAATGCGAACGTGGATTCCCCGGAAGAAGGTGCTCTCGGAACAGATTTCGGTACTTCCGGTTCTTTGTAGTTTGGATCTTTCGGAACGACAGCTTTTTCCATTATAGATCTGAGCACGTTCGAAGCTACTTTTTTCGGCGGTAAATCGCGAAATTGATCTGGGTCTTCTATGCACGATAAACTCATGATTATGCGCATCAAATCCGTGAAATGCAACGTCGGGTTCACGGCTTGGATTTTAGTTGAGCCGTTTAAACTCGCGCACTTCCCTCGCCAGTGCGAACAATCCACTTGGAACGCGCTGCGTAGTCTCGACATCGCAGATACGAGTTTCCTCGAAGCCAAAAGCTTTGGAATGGGCCAATCGAGGAGCTGATACAGCTGCGCTTCCGTGACGGCACTGTCGAAAATATCGCGGCGGTCGCGACAAAACGCTATGATCATTCTTTTCCTATCGCCTAAATCCGTAATCGTAAGATCCTCGAACTCGTCCTCAAACGCCGATTTAAAATCGCCTTCGCCATCATCATCTTCTTCAGAAGAAGAAGAAGATGATGACGATGATGTGGATCCATCTCGCACTTCTTCCTTATAGTCCACACCACCTCGCGCCCACGCAGGAACGTTCGAATCTTCGTCTACTTTTGACGACGAAGACGACCCTCTCTGATACTCCGGCGACGGTTGCGCGTAACCTTGCGATTGCAACATGGCTAGAAATTGAACGTATTCCGGCCAATCGGCGCCCCAAATCTCGTTCGAAACTAAAGTATCTGATGCGGCGAGTATGCTGTTTTCCTCTTCTCCTTGTTCTTCGTGGTCGTCGAAAATGTCGTCGTCGGCATCCATCTCCACCTCGTCGTCGTCTTCTGTGGCTTTCAGTGCAAAGTGAGTGGAGGTGACGAATCCTCGTCGTCTGCTTTTAGTACCAACGACGAATGCGGTTTTTTGTCGATGCGATCTGATGCATTGTCTGACGATGACGCTGCTGTTGTTGTTCTTTTTATGAGTAGCAGTAGTCGTTGTTCTCGTTGTTCGAAAGCTCGATGTTATTGATGTCATGTCGTTGTTGGTTGTTAGAAATCGGCGGCTGTGGATTGAAACGTTCCCGGTGTTCTTGTTGTTGTTGAAAAGTTTTGTTACTGTCGTTCTGAAGATGACAGCGGAGCGCCCCGAGAGCATTCAAAGAAGAGAAAGCGAAATGGGAATGAACTCGCGATACTGTACCGCGTCGTGTGTAATAAATAGTGCTTCGTCGTCGCGCGGGGCTATCTTCTTTATGAAAAATGAGGAAGAAAGACACTGAAAGAGAGAGAGAGAGAGAGAGAGAGAGAGGTCAATCGGTTCAAATATCGCTTCTATGATGACAAGGAGGAAAAGCGCTAATACTCTCGAACTCTCTTTCACATCTCTTTCAAATACTTCTCGTAGCCGTTTGTCATCAACTTATCCGCTTTACCCAACACCACTTCCGTCATGTTGTCCTGGTACTCTTCCATCTTTTTCAACACTTCCGGCTCATACGCGCCGACGATTCTAGCCGCTAATAAACCCGCGTTCGCGGCGTTGCCTATGGCTACCGTGGCAGTCGGAACACCTTTTGGCATTTGCACGATGGAAAGCAAAGAGTCCATGCCGTCTAGATATTTCAGAGGCACCGGGACACCGATAACCGGTAAAGGCGTCATCGCGGCAACCATACCGGGAAGGTGCGCAGCCCCTCCGGCACCGGCGATGATGGCTCGAATACCTCGCGTGTGCGCCTTTTTGGAGTACTCAAACATCTCTTGGGGCGTTCTGTGCGCGGAAATGACCGTCACTTCGCACTTGATGCCAAAATCTTTGAGCACGTCCGCGGCAGCCGCCATGGTTGGTAAATCGGAATCAGAACCCATGATGATCCCAATCGACGGTTGGACGTTGTAATCATCCCCGGTAATTTCTGACATGCGCTCTTTCGCTTCGTTCAAAGACGCACCGACGGTGGTTATGTGACCGACTTTTCTCGCTTTTTTCACCTCTGGTTTTTCGTACCAATGCACGCTCGCGCCCGGGACGGTCAACGCTTTACCCATTATTCTGTGGCATTTCGTCATGGCTTTTACGCCGTCGCCATCGCCTAAGATGTTTTTCATAACGCTACCACCAACTTTCAATTGCGGGTTACCTAACGGCCACCCGCAAATAGCTCTCAAGTGCATCTCGTATTGCGAGCAGTTACACGCTTCGATGGTGTAATGTCCAGAGTTGTGCGGTCTCGGCGCGCACTCATTCAACAGTACGGTCTCGCCATCCTCGAGCAAAAACAGCTCGACGCCAAAAATCCCGGCGCCTTCGAACGAGGCAATAGCAGATTTCGCGACAGCTTGCGCTTTTTCAGCCATTTTGTTGGAAATCATCGCCGGCGCGAAGGTTGTATCGCAAATGTTGTCTTCGTGCACGGTTTCCACGACTGGATACGCGACGACTTCGCCGGATTTCGACCTCGCCACCATCACCGCCAACTCTCTTTCAAAAGGCACCCACTTCTCTGCGTATAAGCCAGTATCAAACCCACCGAGAGATTTCACTGCGTCCTCTAAACCGCTCGCTGTTTTCGCCACCGCATTGCCTCTCCCGTCGTACGCTAACCTTTTACTCTTCAACATCAACGGAAACCCAAACGCGTTGACTGCGTTTTGCAATTGCGCTTCGTCCGGAACGTCCATAAACGGTCCAATCTTCACGTTGTTGTCTCGAAAATGTACCTTTTGCGCGTATTTATCCTGAATAGTTCTTAGCGTCTTTGGCGTCGGCTGCACGTCGATGCCGTTTTTGACCAACTCGTCGAGCGCGTCGCAGTCGATGTGTTCAATCTCAACAGTAACCACATCACAATCTTTCGCAAATTCCAACACCGCAGCTTTATCTCGAAAAGACCCAATCGTTTGTTCCGCGGCAATCGAGGCTGGACAGGAAGGTTCCGTAGGGTCGAGAACGTTTAATCGAACCCCCATCGGTGCGCCAGCGATGGCGAGCATTCGTCCGAGTTGTCCTCCTCCCAAGATGCCAATCTTAGCGTCTCTGGGTAAGCCGTCATTCTCGGCGGAATATTTCATTTGATTGCTATTACTACTCGCCGCCGCCATCGTTAAAGTGGTTTTGCTGATTCTATTATTATTATTATATCTGCTACTGTTCTTTGCTAATGCTGTTGTTCTCTTAAACTTCGAGTTTATCGTTCGTAACATCATCGTTTGTTTTTGATTTTGAAGTTGTTGTTGTTGTTTAAAACCACCCATCGAAGAAGAAGAAGAAGAAGAAGAAGAGGCAGAGGAAGACCCGATAACCATTCTCCCAGTTCGTGCAGCAGCAGCACAAGAGAGAGCCATAATACGGTTGTTGTTGTTGTTGCTTCTTCTTCGTTATCTTTAAAGTGTGTGCCTCAACGAGTAAAAGTTAAATAATTTGTGTTGAAACGTGTGTTGTTGTTTGAGAGAAAGCGAATTTTCATGAATTTTGTATCTGTATCTAAAAAACGCATTTTTTTTTCATTTCCTCTTCACTTTCTCGCGCGCATTTTTGCGCGCATTTGCGCGCGCATATAATATCACTTTTTTTTTGCGTGCGCGCGCGCACGCGCGCGAGAAAGTCACACGCATTGCTATCATCGATAGACCTCTATCGATGATAGTGGGTGGAAGGGTGGGAGCTCTTTTCTTCATCGTTTGCTTTCTTTCTGTTTTAGAGATACAAATCGAGCGTTTTTGTATCTCTCCTCCCGCATGTGGCAGATTGAATGAATGAAAAGAGCTGGGAAAGAACGGACAAAGGGGGTTCGAGTACGGAGAGTTTTGACTTGCGCGGGCGAGTTTCTCTCCTTTTTTGTGTTCTTTTCTTTGTCGTCGTGTTATTGCATATCTTCTTTCTTCTTCATCGAAGAAGAAGTCAACGACGACACATGGAGGAAAGAGCATTTTTTGGGAAAGAATTCCAGCCTTTCATTTTTTGAAACGGGATTTGAGTACCGTGGCATAGGCGCCTGGGGGAGTTTTGTATCGATTAAAATCGAAAGTTCTCTCCTTTTTTTTTGGATTGCAGAAACGTGTGACAACACAACGTCTCTCGAGCATCCATTTGCGATGCTCAGCCTATCATGACTCTCGGCTCTTATGAGATCGATCGAAGAAACTTTGATAGGTGAAGTACGTTGATTTTTGATTGAAATATATCATTGAAAATACCATATGTGTTTAAGTCCATATGCGTATTTTAGTCGGCGGCACTACTAAAACCCGTTTCAAAGTCTCAGTACTGCTGAGGCGAAGTCTCATGTTTCCATGAGACGGCGTGGTGGACCGTCGCGACTCCGTTCTGCGGGGCTCGAAACCGCTTTTTGAAACCAACATATCACCCGCCACATTCTGTGTGGCATGTTTTAGAAAGTTGTAACTCCTAGTTGAATTCTCTTTCTGTTTGTTGCATGGGGCAAAGGTAAAAATGAAAAACTCGTTCGTTCATCCTTCTACCATATGGTCGTTCGAGAAAAGGGAGAAAGAGGAATTAATTGTTCGCAATCATCTCGGGTTCACCGACAAAAAAAATCTTCCCCGCGACCTTTCGCTGCAATTTTTTTGCTTCTTTTTTTGCCAGAATATCTCTTTTTTGCCAGCTGCACACACACGGCTTCATCACTTCGCACGCATTTATTGCGTCATTATATTGTAGAGACATACTACTAATAAGAAGAAGAAAGAGTCGAAGAAAGAGCCCAGAGAGAGAGAGAGAGTTTACAAGGCGAAAGGGGAGAATCATATATTGTCCATCATCATCATCATCATCATCACGCGCGAAGAAGAAGAAGAGCATATATTTGAATTTGGGGTAAAAAACTTGGGCATTCCTCCAAGCGTCGCGTCGCGTCGACCTGACGAGGCAAGAAAATCCATCACCGTCCAAAAATCATGATGTCCTCTGCTTTTGCGCTCGCCAAAGACGACTTTGAAAACGACGAATACGACGATAACATAAAAGAACACATGATGTTAGTGCCGGTGAGATACACGAAAGATTTCAGCTGCAGAGAGGAGATATATTTACACATGGACGCGTTAGATTGCAGTCGAAAGAACAAAGGTGCGTTCGCAGTTCGGAGCGTAGTAGTCAAAGGACAAGGAGACGACGACCAAAACTGTGAGTTTTGGGTGGAAAAAAACGACTTGATTCGAGAAGACCAAACGAGAGGGGGAGAGGAGGAAAATGAGATTATTTTTGCGGAAAAAGAAGTCCCGGGAGAAAGCTTCGAGGCCTATAGCCGAGAGCGACGGAGAGAAGGCGAAGAAGTACCACCCTCTGAAATCCTGGAAACAACAACAACAACGACGACGACACAAGAACCAGAGTCAAATTCAAAAAAATGGAGAAGTCGGCAGAGACAAAGCGCGTTCAGTGGAGATGACGACGATGGTGCACAAAAAGCAAATTTTGCGCCCAAAAGTCGCAGCCCCTTCAAGAAATTATTGACTGGCAAAGGCACTCTCGAAAAAGGAAAAATTTCACCAGACTCGATATTGCCTGACAATAACGCAGCGACGACGAGCGGTAATGGACCGACGTCGAGGTTTTACCAAAAAAGAAATAATCAACAACAACAACAAGAACAAATGAATCATGGGCGAGGAATGCACGGTGGAAACTTGACTTTTTACGGCGCGTCGACGAGCTCGAGCGTGTATTCCGAGGAAGGGAGCGAGGACCACTTAGCAGCGCAGGCTCTCAAAGAGAATGAACAACCGTTTTACTCCTTAGCGGTGGCTTGTATAAATAGACCAAGAGTTTTGAGCGATATTAGTACCGCTGTGAACGATTGTGGGTTGGATGTGCACGAGGCGCACATATACAACCTGAAGGACGGCTACGTGCTCGACGTTTTTACCGTCTACGGGTGGAAGAACGACGACGAGGAAGGGTTGTCGCACGCAGTGATGAAGGCTTTAACGGCTGGTATCGTTCCCGAAAGAAGAGGGTTAGGTGGGTCGCCGTTTCCATCGAAAACAGACGTGAATAAAGTGTGCATGGAGTTGGACCGCTGCGAAATATACGACATCGATCCCGAAAGCGAACATCGACAAGGTTGGGAGAGTCACTCGGACGACGAGGGAGAAGATCCTCTCAAAGTTTCAAATCAAATGTCAGACAGCGAAGAGCTAATGAATGTCGCTACGACTACTACTACTCTCACGGAAGGTGGTACTTATACTATGATTAATATCAAGAATAACGATGACGACGACGACGACGCAGATGGTGGGAAGAGAGAAATCAAAGATAACTTGAACCGGAACCAGATTTCAGCGCTCGACTCGACGAAATCGCTCGAACGAGATGTTATGGAAGCAATGGAGAAATCGAGGAAAGAGAGCAAAGAACCAGCGATTGATTCGAGAAAGTTGAGATTAATCCGAGAAATAGGTTCAGGATCTTTCGGTGTTTTGTATAAGGGCGAATATCGAGGGAAGAAAGTTGCCGCAAAGTTTCCATCCGGGACGCACAACGATAACGAGAATCAACTGCGAGCGATACGTGAATTCTTCCAGGAATTGTCCGTGTTATCAAAAGTCAAGCACGAAAATATCGTTCGAGTAGTAGGTGCAATGACCAAGATGCCAAGATTATGCATCGTGACGGAATACGTCGATAACGGGCCTTTGAATAACTATCTCTTAAATCAAGGTTCAAGCTTGAAGCTTTCGGCACAGGTTGAAATCGCGTGTGGGATCGCGCGTGGTATGGCATATCTTCATTCGAAAAATTTCGTTCACAGAGATTTGAAAGGTTCGAACGTTTTGTTGCAATCCACGACGACACCAATTACCGCGAAGGGCGAAAGTATCGACGGGAAAATGACCTTCACGGGCGCTCAGGGCTCTTTGCGACCGATTATTTGCGACTTTGGTTTATCGAGAGAAGTCACGAAAGATGGCGCAATGACGCCAGAAACTGGAACTTATCGATGGATGGCCCCCGAAGTAATCGCCCATTCGAAGTATTCGCTCAGTGCCGATGTGTACAGCTTCGCGATAGTTTTATGGGAAATCGTTTGCGAAGGCCATGTCCCGTACCCAGAGCACACGCCTTTACAAGCGGCGGTTGCGGTGGTACAAAAAGGAATACGGCCAATTTTGCCATACAATTCTCATCCGATAATGATGAACGCAATGGAACGATGCTGGGTATCTGAACCGGAAAACCGACCTCGATTTACCGATTTAGTCATGGACTTTGAATCGCACATGCTTGGATCTACGACAAAATTGAACTTGATGCCTTCAAAATCTTTCTTCTCGAGGTTGAAGTCGATGTCGACGTCAAAGAAGCGAGACAGAATTTGATTGAACAAACAAACATTAATAAAAGAATAGTACTACCACGCCGTAAGGTAGTGTTAAAAGTGCGCAAATGCTGATACAGTACAACTTTTTCTGCGATATAGAAATGTATATATAGAAATAAACGAAAAGTTGCAACCGCATAGCTGTATAAAAGAAATACACATACATATTTTCCAAAAGCCGACGGCTTCTACTGGTAGATTGTCAAACTTGTAAATATAATAACGATTTTACTGAGCCGAATATGCTTCAAACTTTATTTTACTACAAGTACCATGCTATAATATTTTTATTCTCCGCTGCTGCTATCATTCACTCAAGGCGAGCGGAACACGGAGCTCATCGACGGTCGAGAAGACGTCTTCTTCTTCACCTCTTCCCCGACGACTTCAAAATTTTTATACGTGTATCCAATCCACTCTGAATCTTTCTTTTGCTGAACGCCGCTCTCTCCTTGACCTCCAGGAGACGATCCGCCCTTCTTTCCACCTTTCTTGGCTAATTCTTTCGCCGTCTTCTCATCTCTTTTCTTCTCCTCCTCGCTCGCCTTGTCCGGAGGATCTTCCTCAAAGTCCTCAAAATTCTGTGTATCTAACTCCCCAGTCACCGTCGGCACGTACGGGGCTTGCTCTTCGTAAATGTTCGTCCAATTAACGCCTTTAAAGAACGAATGCTGCTTGATTTCATCTACTCCGTTCGTTCCTAATCTGACCTCCACGTCGCACAATAACGACTCGATCAAATCCTTCGCGTCGTCTGACAAGTGGACCTCCGGAGGAAACTTCAAGTGATGCCTCCAGTGGACAATTTTTCTACACGTCGAAACCGGTTCGTCAGAGTAAAACGGCGGGTACCCAACGAGCATTTCGTACATTATTGCTCCAACAGACCACCAGTCGCACTCTAACCCGTACCCTTTCTTCAAAAGTACCTCCGGGGCGACGTAATCTGGAGTCCCAACCGTACTATATGCCAATCGTCTTCTATTTTTTTGCCACGTCGCTAACGTTTCCGAATCGTTCTTATTTTGTTGTTCCAACGATAACTTGTCAAAGTTTTCGTTCAAGTTCACGTCCTTATTTCCTAACAAAACCTGCGGGTCCACTGGTTTGCACAAACCAAAGTCAGTCAACTTCATGTGTCCTTCGCGATCTAACAGCAAGTTATCTGGTTTGATATCTCTGTGAATAAAATTGTGTCGGTGCACGGTTTCCAAGGCTAACACCGTTTGCGCGATATAAAACCTCGTCACTTCCTCCGTCAGCGTATCCTTTCGCATCAATAAAGTCATCATGTCCCCACCTGGTAAATATTCCATCACCAAATACAAGAACTCATCGTCCTGGAACGAATAAAAGAGCTTCACTACGGTTTGATCGTGCACATCAGCCAACAAATTCCGCTCCGCTTTCACGTGATCGATTTGGCCTCTTCGCACCATCTCCGTTTTTTTCAACTTTTTCATCGCGTAAATTTTTCCGGTCAACTTTTCTCTCACCAATCGAACCTCCCCGAACGCACCTTTCCCAATTATTGTCAGCGGTTCGAAATCGTTCGGTGACAGTTTCGTTCGTTTCAATCTCGTGTACATGCGTTCCTTCTCTTCCAACTCCTTCATCAGCGCTTCGTTAAAATCTCCGCTGCCTTCCCCGTTGTTATCTAAATCCTCCGCGCTGACGTTCCCAGACGACGACAGAGTCCCGCCGTTGTTGTTGCTATTCAAAGAATTACTGGCGGTCCGTTCCATTCGGCTTCTTCTTTCCTGCCTCTCGCGTAAATCTTTCGCTTGTTTTTTATACAGATTTTCAATGTACTCTTTCGCAGCTGCGGCTTTTTTCGACGTGATTGGCGACAGGTTCTCCGACGAAGGCGGGTCGCTCTCTTGTTTAAACCCCTTTGAAGAGGAGGATTCTTTCTCGCTGTTGTTGTTCGTTTTCTTCTTCACCGAATCGCTCAGCGCGGAAAACCATGACTTTTTCGTCGTCGTCGTCGTCGTCTGTTCGTTCTCGTTTCCTCCTCCCATTTTTGACTCTTCTTCTTCGACGTCGAAGTCTCAAAGTTTCAAGTTTGTTGTTGTCTCTTTATTCCTTTTTAATTAGTTTTGGTTTGGATCTTCTTCTTCTTTGACTTCTTCTTTACGATGAACGCGCGTCGTCGTCTCTTTCGATGATGATCGCACTAGTATTATGAATCGTCGTCGTGTCAGCCGAGAACCAAAAGGTGACGAGTAGTACGAGTAGTCGTCGGTTTTGTCGGATCTGCAGCAGCAGCGCGTGGAAAAATGTGAGAGAGAGAGAAAAGAAGGAAAATCGTCCAAAAATCGCAGTCCAAAAAAAGGTGCCCCCCCTGCTCTTCTTCTTAAATACTACTTTTGAGCACCTCTTTTTAGCTGCTTTTGCTTGGTATATTATGGTTCCACTTGAAAGCACACAACACTATTTACATAAACTATTATTGAATAACTACCTACAAACATACTAATATACTACTTTTATTAGCGCACACGAATGAACGAACGAATGCACGCACAACATCAATCTCTCTCTCTCTTCTTGTTCTTTTAACCATCCATGCCGGTTTCTTCGCAGAACAAGCAATAGTTGTTCAAAACTTTATACATCAACGAACCAGGGGTAGGGACTAACTTTACGGTTATTTTATTCCAGTAGTGAAACAAGTACGTTTCTCTCTTCATGCGTTCCCAGACGGCGTGTTGATCCGCCGGGTCCTCGTCCGTGAAATATTTTCTCACTTTCGCCCAGTGAATGGGATAGAAGCCGATGGTGGGTAAAATTTGCAACTCCGGGCCTTGAGGGAACCTTGCCGCGACCCGGGTGACTAACTGAGGACCGTTCCAACCCCAACTGTCAATTCTGTACGTGGTGTTGAATTCAACCATGCACTCGTGAATAAACGTAGAGCCTTTTCGAAAGGCTAAAACAGCCCCGTTGAGAACTTTCGCCTCGCCTCTTTCGTCGGCTAACTCGGTCCCAACCGCGTTGTGAAGATTATCCAATTCTCTCATGACGACAACGTCGGTATCTAAATACACGCCACCGTACTTCCACAAAGTCGCTAAACGAATAATCTCTGTGATGTGAGAGAAGAAATATTCCCCATTCTTCCACTTATCGATGCCTTGATACCACGCCTCCGCCGGGGTGCCGCGAATCAAATACGGAACATCCGGTCGTTCTACTATGATGTTATATCCCAGATCCCAAAAGCGTTGGAAATGATCCAACTGCATCGTCGGCGAGTAAACTATTAAACACGCACCTGGGTGAAACTTTAACGTCGATTCGACTGTTCGTCTGTATCGTAAACTAAACTTCGCCGCGCTCGTCGTCCACGCGAGGAAGAAATTCAACGTACAGTTCGATTTCGCCATGAACCGTTCGACTCTCGAATCTCCCTCTGCGACTGGCGAGAAGACGCCCGCGTGTTCTGCTCTTTTGTTGTTATTATTATTCATTTTTGAAAGCGAGGAAGGACTACTGCTCGTATTCGTATTCACGAAGACTTTCGCCAACAGTGAAGCGCACAAGGCTAACGCAATCATCATGACTATTCCGAATACGATTCCAAACAAAGTTTGTTTCCGAAACGTCCTCTTCGAGTGCAAAAAATCTCTCTTGTTGTTATTACTGCCACTACTCATCATGCTATTCTTTCCACCGTACACTCCTCGATGATGATGATGATGATTACGGTGATGATCGTCGCTGTTGTTGTCGGCTGCTAAATCGTGTAAGTGTCCTCCCGAGGAGGACGAAGATCGAACGTGAGAATGCATCACCGCCGCTCGTCGTTGACGAGTGAAATGAGAAGCGTGCAAGGCTTCGCCAGTATTTCCCCCACCGCTGTTCATAGTACTCGTCGTCGTGCTCGGATTTATGTCGTGACCTCCTCCCATTCCCATTCCTCCTCCTCCTCCTCCTCCTCCTTGTCCTGGGTTGTACATCGTGTTCGAAAACTTTTGGAAGCAAACTTGAAGAGGTGAAAGGTTTCTTTTTTGAGGAAAAGAAGGAAAACGACAGACATTTTATTTTGCGCACAAAAAACAAGTAAATTGGTGTGTTCCTCTCTTCTTAGTAGTATTAATATAGTAGAAAGAAGACAGAGAAGCAGTCAAGAAGAAGAAGAGTTCCTCTCTTTCTCTCTCTCTCTGCCGCTGTTTATCTTCTTGTTCCTTCTTGCGATAGATACAAAAGCTTTAAGGGCGGCGGAAATTAGATATACTGTTATTTATATAATTCAGTTAATATTATTTTTGGGAAAGCCGCCACCATCGGTGACATTTGACAAGAGACCAACGACGAGAACGATGACGAGCACCACCATCTCCTCGCTCTCCTCGCGATTGATTTCGTCCCTTCTGTCCTCCTCTTCCACGTCGTCGTCGTCTCGATGGCATAATAATAAGAAGAAGAAGAAGAATCACGTCTTCAAAATCGAAAACGCCGGGAAGAAAAGTGCGTTTCGTCTCTCCAACAACAAACGAAAAGCGAAGAAAACGAAGCAGGAAGAGAAAGACGAAATGAAGCGAGCATTCGATGGCGAGGGCTTGTCGCCGGAAGAGAGGGTCTCTGGAGCGAAACATAAAGCCAGACGATGGTTGGGGCAACATTTTTTGATCGATCACTCGGTTTTAATCGACGCCGTGAGGAGCGCGGACGTGACGAAAGAGGACGTTATTTTAGAAATCGGACCGGGGACTGGAAATCTCACCGCGGAGTTATTACGGACCGGATGTAAAGTCATCGCGGTAGAGAAGGATCGAAATTTAGCAAAAACTTTACGCGAAACGCTCGGAAATGAGTACGGAGAAGACGAGCTAGAAATTGTAGAGGAGGATTTCATGAAGTGGAAAGACTTGGATACGAAGTTTATAGGTTTGATAGACGGCGGCGAGAGAAGAGCGAAAGTTGTCGCGAACATTCCGTATAACATTACGACGGATATATTGAAACGATTACTACCCATGGGCGATACGTTTGAAGATTTAGTGTTCATGTTCCAAGAAGAAATCGCCAGACGCTTGGCTACGGAGGAAAGAGGCGAGAAGATGATTGAAAACGCAAACGAAGTGAAGAAGAAGAAAAAAAGCAACTCAGATTTTCGCGCCATGTCAGTACGAACGGCGTATTATTCCGAATCTCGATACATTCGGCCAGTCGCGAAAGACTGTTTCGATCCTCCTCCAAACGTGGAGAGTTGTTTGATTGGATTTAAACCGAAACGGAAGGAACACTTATTAAAAATTAACGGTACCGAGAAGCAGTTTTTCACGTTCGTTCAAAGCTGTTTCGCGCAGAAACGCAAAATGTTAAAGAATAATTTACGAGCGACGTGCGACGCGGAAACGATTGATTTGGCTTTAGAAATACTCGGGAGAGGAGATAAAGTTCGTCCGCAAGAATTGTTCATGGAAGATTACGTCGAGTTGTTCAATTTCGTGCGAGAGGAACGGAAAGTGGAAATCGAAGAAAAGGACGACAAAGACGACGATGAAGACGACGATGACGACGACGATTAGCATGAATTTTTCTAGAATTTGTATTTGATATTAATGTTAATCTAATCCGCTTGCCGCTACTTTATCTTTCTGAAACTTTTCCTTCATCGCCGCTATTCTCTTGGCCACTTCTGGATCTTCCTCCTCTCCGTCAGCGATCCCGGCTTCTTCCGCTTTCCTCTTCCCTTCTTTAACTTTCGTGATGATTTTCTCGGACAAGTTCGTGTTCCACCAGATTGGCCCGCCCATTATTCCGTCTCCTGAAAAGCACGAGATGCATCCGGTTTTCACGTTCGGAGTTAACCTCGCCTGCCCGCTGCGCTGCGCTATGGGTACTCTACAAATACTCGTGGTCCCAAAATTCGTCGAACTCTTTTGTATGCACAGCAAAGAACACAAGTTCTCGTACCCAGGTTTCCTCCATTTCGATATCAGAGGTTGATCAGCAATCTTCTCTCTCACAAGATAATCGTACAGTTTACGGTCCATCACTTTCTTCTTGTACATTAAATCGAATATAAAACGATTCTTCTCCCAATGAATTCGATGGATTCTCCACGTCAATTCGTTCTTCCTTTTTCCTTCGTGTTCTTCGCTGACGGCGTCTCTCATCTGCGCCTCGAAATCTTCGATGGTATCTTCGATCAAATCCCAACCATCCGGGGGTTGCTTTCCTTTCAGTCGTCGTCGGAACGACATGTTGTTTTTTATTCGAAAAGTAGAGAGTTGTTTGTTGTATTCGGACAACAAAAATGTGTGGCGGCTTTGAAAACTTCCACTCACTCCTCTTTGAGGTGAAGAAGAAAACAAGAAATCAAGAGAAAAACTATGGACAACGCGCGCGATAATTATGAGATGTATTTTAAAACGATGATTATGACTACTTGAACTTATCGATATCTCCGGAATCGTTCGCTTTCCACGCAATGTCGAGACTGGACATGCTCTCTTTTAAAAGTGTTAGTTCGTTTTCGAAAGCGTCGCCTAAAGCGCAAGCGCCAGGATTACCGCCGAGAACTAACGTTTTTAGATTTACGAAGGCTGATTTGTGTTTTCTGATGGACTCTGCGAACAACGTCAGCTCCTCGAGTTCCATACCGCACGCACCAACGTCTAGGTATTCGCATGGACTGCTGCCGGCTGAAAGAGTTTCGGCTTCCTCGAAGAGTTTCGCGACGTTTTCTTTCGATTTCAGTAAGTTTACGTTCTCAAAACACGAGAGTCTTTTAATCTTCGTTTTTCCAAATAGCAAACGTTTCAAAATAGTTGCATCGCTCAGGTCGTTACCACCGATGTCTATTTCGAGCATATTTTGACAAAAACCTCCTTGAATAGCACCTGCGAGTTGCGCGACTTTCCAGTCGCCGAGAGCATTTCCATTCAGATTTACAATCTCAACCGACTCTGCGAAATCGCTCAAGAGAAATCCCACGACGGCGTTTGTTTTACTGTTGTCGTCGTTTAGTGCGCAATTCGCGAGCGAAATTTCTACGACATTACTTTTCTCACTTTTATTCGTTCTCTTTGCTCTCGAGATGCCTTTCAAAAGTTCGTAGGCGCCAACTTTCGTCCCATCCAAGGTGACTCGTTTCAAAGATTTGTTATTTACGAACCCTTCGCCGAGCTCGTTCATCATCGCCGTTGTCGCCTTGTCTCTTTCTTCTTTCTTTTTCTTGTCTTTTTCTTTCTTTTCGCTCTCGTCGGCAGCGGTGTCGTCCGTCTCACTTTTATTTTTCTTTTCTTCAACGCCGTCGTCGTCATCCAACTCCTTCAAACGAAAACACTCCAGCCTACCGTTTGTAAATTTGAACACTTCTAAGCTACACTTTCCTTTTAACTCCTCCGCGAGTGCAGATATGCTCGCCTCTCCCAAAGATATATCCGAAATTTCCAGCGTCTTGACTCTTTGACGTATCGCGCCACTCTGAAAAAGTCTTTCCATCGCCGTCGGTGACTTATTAGTCGTCGTCGCGCTCGTATCGTCGCTACTCCTACTTCTATCGCTCAGACTCTCGTTTCTATTCAATATCAACTCCTCTAATCTTATAAACTTCTCGGATTGAAACGCGTCTGATAATTTTCCCAGCGATTTCTTCGTCAATCCTTTATTTTCTAAATCCCACTTTCGCAACCCGTCGAGTTCTTTCGCGTATGAAAGAAACACTTCAAAGGCATCATTAGCTTCATCATCAGCAGCATCAGCAGCATCATCTTTCTGACGACCATCATCGTTATTCCCCCCCCCACCGCCGCCGCCAAACCGTTCGTCTCCGACGCAAATGCTTTCCAGAGACGATTTCATTTTCGAAAAGCTCCTCCCTAAAATCTCTGCCGTTTCTCTCGTCATTTCGTGTCCTGAGCTGTAAAACTCTTTCACGAATTGATTCTTTTCCAAGGCTACGCCGACGGCGAGCGTTTCTCTCGCGCCCGTGAAATTTCTTCCCCGGAAAATAGTTATCGCGCGGACAGTCGGGTCGTTTTTTTCAATCAAGGAGACTATGGAGGATTTCATCACGTTTTCGTCATCTCCTTCTCTTCTCTCGTTCTCATCGTTGTCTCCCAACACACCACGAGGGGTTGGTTTCCCCCACGCCATTTTTTTGTCGCACGCAAACTCAGTCTGAGGAGGAAACGTCACTTTTTATTAGATATAGTATTAGTAGTATTAAAATGTCTTTCTCCGCTGCTGCTGCGTCGTTGTTGTTGTCCAGAGGACGAGGACGACGACGATTATTACTATCGACGAGAGGTTTAGCTGATGTTACTCGTCTTCTTTCATTTTCCTCCGTTGAAGACAAAAGCGCGACGAACAATCATCACGGACAACAACAACAACAACAGGTTCAGAATGGAAGAAAAAAAAGATTGGATGATTTTAGTCGTTTTATTATCAACAATAACAACAGATCATCATCCTTCTTTGTGGCGACGACGAGGACAAAAACGACGACGACGGTGGACACGAGAGAGACGAAAAAATTCGAGCAAGACGCGGAGTTGTGGTGGAGAGAACGAGACGGGCCGTTTGGACCGTTGCACTCGATGAATCCAGTGCGATGTTCGTTTATTAAAGACGAGTGCGCGGAACATTTTAGTAAAACAAGGAGGAGAACACCAACAACAGTCGTTGACAACAGACCGTTATCTGGTTTGAGAATATTAGACGTCGGGTGCGGCGGAGGATTGCTGAGCGAAAGTTTATCGAGACTGGGCGCGGATGTGGTCGGATTAGACGCCGGGAAAGCGAACGTGGAAGCCGCGAAGAGGAGACAAAAAGAATCGCAATTAGATGACGATGGTGATGATGATGATGATGATGACAATAGTGGAGGTAATAACGGTAAAGTGAAATACATCTGCGACACGGCGGAAGATTTAGGAGAGAAGGAACCGAACTCGTTCGACGTCGTGTGTGCTTTAGAAGTTATCGAACACGTTACGGATCCGAGAGTGTTCGCGAACGCGTTGAGAAAGTTAGTCAAAGACGACGGTTTGGTATTCGTGTCGACGATATCAAAATCTATGAGAGGTGTTTTAGGCGCGATTGTATTCGCAGAGCGCGTGGCGAAGATGGTACCGGCTGGGACCCACGACGCGAACAAATTTTTACACCCGTCCGAGTTGGCGATTGTTTTAGAACGCGCCGGATTGAGAACGAACACAATGGCGGGAATGGAGTATAATCTCATGACGAAACAATGGAAATTGACCGGCGATTTAGGCATTAATTACATAGCGTCCGCGACTGTGGGTACGTTCGACGAGAAACTACCGCTGGCGCAAGAAGACGTGCACGATAAACGATATCAGTAAATAGATTCTCTAGTATAGCATTTAGCTTTTTATGCAATAACAATATTACATGGAGCTCAAATTACTTCTCTGGCACCTATGCGCATGAGCACACCGTCTTCCAGCGATGCTATTTTCAGCTCTGCCGCGTCTATTTTATAATATTTCTTAATCGCGTTTGTGTCCGCGAAGCGTTGTAAGTTTTCGCTCGTCGCCGCAATCTCTTTCCCATCGATCCATTTCCTAACTTTTTCTCTGATGTGTTCTTCACTATTACTACTATTACTACTATTACCCGTGTCTACTACTATTTGTTCCTTCTTTTTATCGCACACCCGCGCGACTAATATCGCTGTCGAGTCTGGTCCAGCCCCGAACCTTCGAAACGCTTCGTTTATGTTTGTTTTTGGCGACGCGTTGAATATGATTTCAGAGTGTAACGTTCTCGTAACCATGCACTTCGTTTCCATCGATGCGATCGCTTTGAACGTCGCTAATCGAACGATGTTTTCCGTGAATATCGTTTTTGGATTCATCAGCGCGACTTCAACGTCAAAACTTCCCGATTTTATCGAATCCGAAATCTCTTTCGCGTTGGTCACTTGTTCGAACAACATCAATTCGAGCGTAAAGTCATTCTCAAACCCATCGACTGGAAATGTTTGATGTTTATCCGTCATTTCCTGTATTCTCACTTCGTCTTCTTCTTCTCCTTCTTCTTCTTCTTCTTAGCTGCTCTGTCTCGATGATGCCGCTCCTGCTTCTCTTTCGTCTTCGGAAATCAAAAAAGGAGCGACTGGTGATATCTCCGGCAAGTCCGCAGCAGACCACTTGATTTTCGGTTTCACGATGGGTTCCAACGAGAACGAGGACGACTTGGACGACGTTTTTTCGGCAAGAGCAGCAGAAGAAGCAGCAGCACGAGGAGTTGTATCTGATGACGACGATGATATAGGTTTCGTCTTCGTTCCCATATCAACAAATAATACGTCAACAACAAGTCGTTTTGATGAATGAAGAGTGTGTTGTTCGTTGTGTTTTCTTTCTTTCTTTCTTGTCTGCTTGTTGTTGTTGTTTGCTAAAAAAACTGGCCTTCTTCTGAAACCTAAAAAACTTTCTCCTGACTCGATCGAAAAAAGAGACAAAAAAAAGGTGCAAGAGAGAGCACTCATAATCATCATCATCACATCTTCTTCGCTGCTGTTCGAGAGAGAGAAAGAAAGAGAGAGAAAGAAAGAGAAAGTGTAGAGAGAGAGAGAGTGTGTGTAGAGAGAGAGAGAGAGAGAGAGAGAGAGAGAGAGAGAGAGAGGGCGTTTTGTGATCGTACCCCAGTGTTAATAGAGAGAGAGAGAGAGAGAGAAAAGAATAACGTGTGGTGTGTGTGTCAAGTTTTTTGTTTGAGTGGGGGAAAACGCAATCAATCGCTTCGTTGTTGTTGTTGTTGTTTGTGTGTGTAATAGAGTTTAGTAGCAGAGTTTAGAAGAAAGAAGAAGGAATCATCATGTCAGAAAACGAGAGCGCACCGACGTCGAGCGTTTTATTCGCTTCACACAAGCACTTGCAGAAGAGGTGCGCGAACCAAACCGCGGCGTACTTGGCGTGTAAAAAAGGGAACCAAGACCCGGAAATGTGTTTGAAGGAAGGCGCGAAAGTGACCGGTTGCATGTTGGACGTTCTGAAAGACTTGAGAGGGAAATGCCCGGAAACGATGAATAAATACGCGGCGTGCATGGACTATCGATCGAACCAATTCGAAAAGTGCCGAAAGGAGCAAGCCGCGTTCGAAGAAGAGTGTCCGATATAAAAAGAATTATTCTGTGCGATCAAAAAGCCCACCCCCGACTTAAAACTCTTCATCAGAATTGCCTATTATTTATAAATAGGTCGCTACTCTCACAGACAAATAACACTTTGATGATCTATACAACAAAGGAAAGGAACGTAGTAGTAAGTAAGAGTGAAGTAGTGCGTGTATTTCTAAACAACAACGACGAATAAATTTGAACACAGTATGCTACATATGATACAACAACGTTCTCTTTCTTATCGCCGCGAGCTGATTTCATTCTATTTTTATTGTACTTTTGCGCCTCCTGTCGCAACTTTCACCGCAGCAACTGGTCTTCGCCCGATCGTTATGCACTGAATAGTATCACCAACTTGAAAATCGGTAATATCATCGAGCGAAACGCCACAATCTGTACCTTTACCTACGCTTTCAACCTCTAATCTGTGTCTACGAATAGATGAACAGCTGAAGAGGGCACCTTCTTCGTGTATAGGGACGCCATCTCGTAGAATCCTAAACTTTTCCGTCGATTTGATGGAGCCGATCGAGACGACGCAACCAGCCACGAGAGAAGCGTTGTTCTTTTTTGTTCCGGTCATGTCAAAAATCTGCACGATGTCTGCTTCACCGACGATTTCTTCGTATTCTTCCATCGGTGCTTTCAGCGAGAGCATGGCACCGACTTCGTCTAATAAACGATAGATTACGTTTTGTCGTACGATTTGAACGCCTTTCGACTTTGCCAAGCTTTGTAAGCTCTTGTTTGGTTCACGCACGTTGAAACCTAGAATAGGTGCGTTTATAGCGCCGGCGAGCTGAACGTCTCCTTCAGTTATTTGCCCAGCTCCAGTAAAGACGACTTTCACGCCAACTTTACCGGTACCGAGACCAACGACTGAATCTCTGACAGCTTCTGCGGTCCCTTGAACGTCCGCTTTGACAATCAAATTCAACTCTTGATATCCATCATCAATTGTTTCGTCATTACCACCACTATTATCACCTCCTCTTCCAGACAAAACCGATGTAATCGAAGACGTTCCCGTCGCATCGGCACTTTGCAAACGTATTCGCTCGAGACGTTCTTCTCGTGCTTCGCTTAAACGTCTCGCGCGTTCTTCCGAAGGTACCGACTGGATTGCATCTCCTGCGTTTGGAACTGTTTTTAAACCCATCATCTCGAAAGGATCGCCCGGTTCTACGGATTTAAGTTCCTCTCCTTTCGCGTTTCTTAGCGAACGAACTTTACCCCAGCTTGAGCCGCAGAGAACAAAGTCACCGACTTCGAGCGTTCCTCGTTTCAACACCGCGTTCACTATTGGTCCTCTCCCTTTATCTAATCGAGCCTCTAAAGCCGCTCCGTGAACGAGCAATTTATCCATATTTGTGTCTAAATCTATAAGCTCTGACTCTAAAAGTAATGCTTCCGAGAGCTCTTTCAAACCTTCACCAGTGTGCGCAGAGACTCGCACGACCTGTACGTTCCCGCCAAACTTTTCGAGCTCTAACCCGAGATCACTCGCGACTTGCATTTCCATACTATCTGGATCTGCATTGTGCTTATCGCACTTTGTCAATGCAACTACGATTGGTACTTTTGCAACGCGCGCGTGCGCGCACGCCTCTTTCGTTTGTGGCATGACACCGTCGTCCGCCGCTACGACTAAAACGACAATATCTGTGATCGAAGCACCTCTTTGACGCATAGCCGAGAATGCTGCGTGGCCAGGCGTATCTAAAAATGTCAACTCTCCCAGACTATTATCGCTATTATTAAACTCTGGAAGCGTTACAACGAAAGCGCCTATGTGTTGCGTAATACCACCGGCTTCGCCATCCGCGACTGAAGCATTGCGCAAGGCGTCAAGTAAACTCGTCTTCCCGTGATCAACATGACCCATGACACACACCGTCGGTCGTCTTTTTTTCATAACCGCACTACTAACACGACTGCTACTACTACTACTACTACCACTACTACTACTATCATTATTATTGATGATGGTAATATCCACGTCCAACTCGGCAGCGATGAGCTCGATGGAATCCGCCGCCACGCTCTCTTCGATCGAAAGCGACGTCGAATCTCCAAGTGCTTCTAGAAGCTTGATAATCTGTTCGCTCTCGATGCCGAATGCCTTGGCGATTTCATTCACGGTTGATCCCTCGTTGATTCTCACGTGTCTTCTTTCCACCGCCGCTTTCGCTTTCACTTCCTTCTTCTCTACGACGCGTTCGACTTTCTTCCTCACAGTTCCTTTCCCAACCACCTTGATTTTCCGGTAAACGCTCGTGAAAGGTTGCTTTGATTTGTCTGCTGCTCCTTCTGTTTCTGTCTTTTGTGCTTTATCTCCTCCTCTCTCGTCTCCTCCTCTGTTTTGTTGTTGCTCTATTGCGCCAACAGACGACGGCGGCAGTTTTTTCTTGTTGAACTTCTTCGGTTTCCCAGCGCCGGATGGCGAACGATTCTGCCCAGGTCTGGCTTCTGCGATTGCGCTCGTCTGAAATTCTCTCACCGATGACAACGACGAGGAGGAGCACGCGCGATTGTTCGTCCTCCTCCTTCGTTCTTTTTCCTTCTCGCTTCTGCTCAACGAAACGAATTTGCGAGAATCATCATCGGAAGACGACTTCTTCTCTTCTTCTTCGAACAATCCAATCGTCGTCCTCGCGACTCTCCCGATGATTTGACGACTCCTCCCATATTTGTATCGAGACAGAAGGAACATCTTCTACTCGTTCGTACGAACGGAGAGTTTTCGTCGTCTGAATCGTCGTCTGAATCGTCGTCTTCTTAATACTAATAATAACGAAGAAATAAATGAAGGAGGGGGCGAAGAAGCTTGTTTGTTGGGAGAAAATTTACGTCTGAGAAAGCTTCCTTCTCTCTCTTGCTTTTGAGGTTTTTACAGTCGTACGTACGAGTGTTATTAGGGCGAAAGTGTGAGGATTACGTCGTCTGTCCGTCGGATAAATGTATAATATAGAACAAGGAAGGCTAATAATAAAACTACTACAAGAATGCTACTCTCTCATGTGTATATAATTGTTGCGCGCGCACTCACGCTTAATCGGTCTTCTTCGGCGCTTCCGAGACGATGGTATACACCGGAGGCACAGCGGCGGGATCGACGGTCGGGTAATTCGTCGGCGCTCGATTCTTATCGCTAGGGCGGTGTTTCACCGGTCTGTTTTTGCGACTCTCCTTGGCGCCTTTCGGGCGGACGTGGTTTGCCGCGCTGATTCTGAGCGTAGAAATGCCTCCCGCAACGAATGCCATGATCTTTTGTTTTCTACTTGTTTGTGTGTATTATATAATAGAACGCGCGCGTTTAAATGGAGAGAGAGAGAGAGAGAGAGAGAGAGAGAGAGAGAGAGAGAGAGAGAGAAGAAGAGAGAGAGAAGACCCTTATCGCTGGAGCGAGAGAGGTTTCTTCTGGAAGAGGAGGTTTTCCTTGTTTTTTTAACCTTCGTTTTTTACTGGTCTCAAAAAAGCAGAAGGGAAGGAAGATGATCAAAAAAGAAAGATTTTCGTCCTCGAAGAGATAAAAAAAATCCAATCCAACTCTCTCATCACCATCACTCTTTTGCACGCGCGGCGGTTTCCTGCACACCTTAATAAAAGAAGAATTTACTCGTATTTCTCTTTAACGACAGCGCGCGCTTAAATCAGTGAAATGATGTCCGCTTTATCATCCTCGATGGTGAGCTCCCGAGTGGTTCTCAGACAATTTTCCTCCTCCTCTTCTTCTTCATCATCCCAGTCAACAAGTAGAAAATCATCTACTTCTTCTTCTTCATCGAACAACAGAAGAACGAAAGTTCAAAGAGCCATCCGCGCTCAAGCTGTTCAGCAACACGAAATGACGGAAGGAGGCGTTTTGCTTCCCACCGGTTTGTACTGTCCGGACACCACCCAAACGTTCAGACGTAAAACCAGAACTATCCAAATCGGTAACGTGAAAGTTGGCTCGGATCACCCCATTGTGAAACAAACGATGACGACTTCGGATACGAGAGATGTGGACGCGACGGTGAACGAAATCATGCGATGCGCCGACGCTGGAGCTGAAATGGTCAGAATTACCGTTCAAGGTATGCAAGAAGCGAAAGCGTGCCAAGAAATTAAGAACAAGTTGTTGCAAAGTGGCTATACCACTCCCATCATAGCCGATATCCACTTCGCGCCGAAAGTAGCGATGACGGTGGCGGATTGCTTGGACAAGATTCGAGTCAACCCGGGCAACTTTGCCGATGGCAGAAAGAAATTTGAGGATATCTTGTACGAAACGGACGAGGAATACCAAGCGGAAATCGATGAGATTGAAGAGGTCTTCACGCCGTTGGTATTGAAGTGCAAAGCGAACAACGTCGCCATGCGTATCGGTACCAACCACGGATCTTTGTCTGCGCGTACTTTGTCCAGATTCGGAGATACTCCGGCTGGTATGGTCGAGTCTGCATTTGAATTTGCGAGAATTTGCCGCAAACACGATTATCACAACTTTGTGTTTTCGATGAAAGCCTCGAACCCGTTGGTCATGGTTCAAGCTTATCGCTTGTTGTCGTACGAGATGTACAAGCTTGGATGGGATTATCCGTTGCACTTGGGGGTTACTGAAGCTGGCGAGGGTGAAGATGGTAGAATGAAGTCTTCCATTGGTATTGGTGCGTTATTGCTCGATGGTTTAGGGGATACGATTCGTGTTTCGTTGACGGAAGCCTCTGAGTTGGAGATAGAACCGTGCACGAGATTGGCGAACCTCGGCATGAAGGCGTGTGCGGAAAAGTTGGGCGGTGAGGACGAATTCACCGAAACAAAGAGAGATTTCCAATCGTTTGAAAGATTTAATGGTGATTTACCGGAACAAAAGGCTGACGAAACCATCGATTACAGAAACGTCTTACACAGAGATGGTTCGGTAATCAGCGCAGTCACGGTGGAACAATTAGAATCTGAAGATCAGTTTTACGCCGAGTTGGGTTGCATGCTCGCCGTTGGTATGCCGCTCAGAGACATCGCGACGTCTGATTCCATCTTGCTAAGACAAGCCCCGCAAGCTTCTCAAGAAAAGGCCATGAGAAGTATCCGAAGATTGCAAGAGATTGGCTGCGGCGTTCTCGTCCCGGAAGCCGAGTTGAAGAAGAACCCGGTCCCGAACGCGATTGCTATCGTATCTTTGGCGCAAGCTATCGCCAAGGAGGCGTTGCCAGAATGCGCCGAAAGGTTTGCCGTCAATTTGAACGGCTCCGAGAGCAACGAAGATTTAGCAAAATTGAAGGACATCGATGCCATCATGCTCTTGATTCAAACCGAAAAAGGACGGTCGAGAATCCACTCCTCGAGAAGAATCTTTGAAGTGTTGCAAGCGAATGGCGTGAAGATTCCGGTGATTCACCACAAGCACATCGTTGATGGCGACAAATCTGACGTCGTTATCCAATGTGGTGCTCAAGTTGGTGGCTTGTTGTGCGATGGTAACGGTGACGGCGTACTCTTGGAATACGTCGGAAACGAAAAAATTCCATTAAGCTTTTTGAGAACGACTTCGTTCGGTTTGCTCCAAGGCTCGCGCATGAGAAACACGAAGACGGAATATGTTTCGTGCCCGTCGTGCGGTCGTACGTTGTTTGACTTGCAAGAAGTCACCGCCCAAATTGCTGAAAAGACTGGTCACTTGCCGGGTGTCGCTATTGCCGTCATGGGCTGCATCGTGAACGGTCCAGGGGAGATGGCGGATGCCGATTTTGGTTACGTCGGAGGTGCTCCTGGTAAAATCGATTTGTACGTCGGGAAGGAAGTCGTCAGAAGAGGTATCCCGATGGAAGGCGCGACTGAGGAGTTGATTGAATTGATCAAGGAGCACGATCGATGGGTCGAACCGAAAGAAAAAGCCACAGTTGCCGCGTAAAAAAGTACTTTAAAGGAAAGCGCTGCGGGGTTCATCAAAGCAGTTGTTTTTACTCTTGATAAGTTTATTAATATTAGCATTTTTGACGTGACTTCTACTCAAAAATAAATCATTTGTTCTCGCTCACTCTCAATCTCTTTCTCTCTCACACATACGCTCACTCTTTTCTTGTTTGGATGTTGTTGTTATTGTTGTACCCTGGTATTAAGGTACTGTTTATGTTTGTTACTTTTCTTCTACTAGATTTTATCTAACGCTTGTTTGAAATCCGCTTCGATATCTCCGTAATCTTCGATACCACACGCGAATCGAACGAGATTGTCTTTAATACCAATCGCCGCTCTTTTTTCAGGTCCTTGATCCCAGTAAGAAACAACCGTCGGTTGTTCGATCAACGATTCGACACCTCCCAAAGACGGCGCGATGTACGGCAACCTGCATTCGTCGATAAACTTGGCGGTTTGCCACAAATCTCCGTCGACTTCAAAAGAAACAACCCCGCCAAAACCAGTCATATATTTCTTCGCTACCTCGTGATCTTGATGCGATTTCAAGCCCGGATAGTGAACTTTCGCAATCTTTGGGTGTGCCTCCAACCATTCGGCTAACCTTTGCGCGTTTGAGTTGTGTCTTTCGACTCTTAAACTCAACGTTTTCAAACCTCTCAAAATCAAGTACGCGGCGTGCGGGTCCAAAACCCCTCCGACAATGTTGTGGAACGCTCTCACTTTACTCACGGCTTCTTTTTGTCCAACAATGACACCAGCTAACACGTCGTTGTGACCTCCCATGTACTTGGACGCGGAGTGAATGACCAGATCTGCTCCAAACTTGAGCGGCTTCAAGTTACACGGCGTCGCGAAAGTCCCGTCGATGCACACTAAGCATCCTTTTGGTTTGCACATCTTTGAAATTCTGTCGATATCAACGCACCTTAAATAAGGGTTCGTCGGCGACTCAGAAAAGTACAAGGAACAGTCGTGTTCGTCCAAGGCTTTTTGCAAACCATCGTAATCGGACGGATCCAAAACCGTCGACGTGATACCCATCTTCGGGAGAAACGTTTGGATAAACTGACGGGTTCTTCTGTAGCAATCCGTCGTGGTGACGATGTGTCCTCCGGCTGGAACCAAAGAAAGAAGCATAGTCACTGCGGTGCACATCCCGGAAGCAGATAGTAAGCAATCGTCGCCACCTTCCAATAAGCGAATTTTCTCTTCCACCGCCCGCGTGGTCGGGTTCCCGTACCTCCCGTACTCGAACGACCCGTAGTTACCCTCTTGATAATCGATCAACTCTTTGGTATCTTTAAACGTATACGTGGACGTGCACACGATTGGAGTCGTCAAGGAATCTGAGATTCTCGGTCTCCCACCTCTCTCGCCGTTGTGAACGGCTTGCGTGGATTCTCCCCAATCGTTGTCTGGCGTGACCGAGTTCGATACCGCTTTTATTATCATCGTCTGTTTTTTAGTTTGTTTTCCTGAGGAGGAGGAAGAGGAGGAAGCATGTCGTCCTTTCTTTCGAAGGGAGAGGACTTTGGTATTCACGAGAGCCGCTCGGGCTGAGGATGACGTCAACGCGCTCGTGTGTGTGTTCATATTGTATATGTTGCTTTGTTTAGAATACAATAAACCTGATGAGTATTGATGATGATGATGCGTCTATCTCGTCAGTGATTAGAAAAGGACTATACAGAATAAAAATCCATCCAAAACCGCTTTTGGTCTCTCGATGGAGATGAGAGAAAAAGGTCGCGAGACGACGCAAAGGATAAGACAATATAAATACGCGTTGAGTATCCCTCGCACGCGTTTAAATAGACATAAACGAGACGATGACGCGCGCGTCGGGGGAGATGTCGAAGGAAGAGATCGTTGGAAGTCTTACCTGTGAGAGAGAGATATTGTTACAAACGAAGTGCGCGTGTGTGTGTTACCCTCACTGATTTGATGAAGCAGATTATCTGACGCACAATAATAAGCACGAAAAAGTAAGGTTAATTTTTTGCCTCAGATCGGTTCGTTGGAGTTAAAGGTGAAACACGAGCTTACAAAAACAACAAACAACAACAAAGAACGGGTACACATACTACAGTAGTAGTAGTAGTAGTATCATTAGTATCATTATTCAAGGGAAATGCCAAACCCGAGGTTTATAGGTTGACTCTCCAACTTCCAAGGCGCTTGGCTCAACTGAAACTGACTGGCGCCTTCGGACGCTCTCGCGAGAAGGAGGTCTTGGTCCAGAAAAGTCGAGGTTTCTTCCGGGTACCAGACGCCGTAGGAACTCTCTCCTTCCAACATTGCCAAGGCGAACGCGGCGACGCTTTGACCGACGCACTCGCTCAGCTTGTTGTGCGTGAATAAACTCGTGCTAATCTTACCGTCTTTCAGTTTACAGTCGATCTTTATGCTCATCTTCTCTCCAACCGCGGCGTCGACGAGTTTCACCAGAGGCATCAACGCCGAAGCGACTTGTTGGATCAACTCCTTGTTTTTTAAAACATCAGACGGTAATAATCGAGCCATGGCAACCATGGCCGTGTTCCAAATTCCAGGACTCGTACCAAAACGAGCTTTGATGGTCGGCACGTTGAATATTTTGTGTGTGCTTTCGACTTCGGGCAAGTTGTAGAGGAAAATTTCGCGTTTTCCAACGCCTTTACCGAAATCGACAACTTTCCGCGAACTCGCCGCTTCCATTCGAACTTCGTTCCCGTTTTCGTATATCGTGACCTCTTCGCCGCACAAGAGGAAACTGGTTGCTAATATCGTGCTGCCTACGCCACCGGAGCCGGCGGTGAAATAGTTGTACAATAAGTACTCGATTTCGTCTTTCTCTTCTTGCGATGAGGACGATGATTCTGCTGCTTCGTCTTGGTCGTTTCTCTCCCGGGCAATCTTGGCATCCCTCATTTGGTTCTCGATCGCTTTCGCAGCCATGATATTCGAGACGCCCGGGTAGATGCCACCGCTCGTGATTGCGGTGACTTTACTCGCCTTTGCTTTGGCGTCCAAACTCTTCGCGTTTTTCGCGTACGACCCGTCGTCGCACACGTCCAAGTAGTTTGGTACGCTCACGTTGATGCACGCCTCTAAAACGTTGCACGTCTTCACTGTTTGGAACGGTCCCGCGGTGTTGATGACTAAGTCAGCGCCTTTAATGGCACTTTCGATGGATTGGATATCGGAGACGTCCACTTCCCGGAACGTCGTCGTTTTAGACTGTAATCCAGGATATCTCGAAACTGTTTCCTCGAACGACGCTTTGTTTCTAGAGGCTAGAACTATTTTCGAAGACGAGGAGGATTCGGAGAGAGCTTTCTGAATCGCATTCGCAGAGCTCGAACCGACTCGACCGGTGCCTCCGATGATGACAATCGTTTTGTCTCCTTCCAAGGAAGAAGATACGGACGTCGACACCGATGATTTTTGCAATCGCCGTCCCGACGAAGACACGAGCTGTTGACGGTTGTTATTGTCGCGAAAAACACATCGGTTACACTGATATCTTTGTAACGAAGGGGGCAACGAGAAGGATGAGGTAGTGACAGTCGCGCTCATACTGTGTGTTCGATTTTGGGCAAGCGCTTTTTTGTGCCGTGATGAGGTACATTTTAGCAGCCTTCCTTTCGAAAGGTGGAAAACGGGGAAGTTCCTCTATATTATATAGAAATAATTCGAGCAAGAACTTTATATAATTATATTGATGTGAATTACTATATATAAATATTTATTACTATAGATTTAGGTACGATAATAAATATTCTTGAATTAAATATTTTTTTTAGTTTCTCTTTCCTATTAAATCACATATATGTCCAACAATCCGTAGATTTTAGCCTATATTACAGATACAAAAATAATTGCTTGTGAAATACGCTGGATTTTTCCAATATAGATACAATGAATGTCGTATCAGGGGTTATTCTCTTTTTTATTATTTCCGATTAATTTCATATTTCGCTTGAATTAGACAAATTCCCGAATATTATTACGTATTTATTGAAGCTATTAAATATTGTGCCAGTATATATTGGGAATATTGTAAGAAATCAGAGAAATCGGGGAAAGAATTAAAATTCTGACTTTTTATTTTTTTTTTGTCCTAGAAATTTTTTGGACCGAGAAAAAAAAACGCTCAAAAATTGGACATCTTCAAAACGGAAAACGGAAAACGAAGAAGAAGAAGAAGAAGAAGAAGAAGAAGAAGAAGAAGAGAAACAGCATCGAGACGTTAAATCTATCTCGTCCAATTCGTATTGTTGTTGAGGCAGTAGTAGTATCCATACACAGTGAGTGAGTGGGAAAAGAATACGTAGAGGAGTAAACTTCTTTCTGATTTGATCATATCGATTGCAATCCAACAACAGACGACATGTTCGTGGAAAAAGGATCTGAGACCGAACAACGCCTCGTCTCTCCTTCGACGACAAAACCATTAAACTTGATCAAACTAAACCATTTCAAAACGAAAGCGAGCGCGCACTTAAAAGATGGCAATTACATCGCCGCGTACGAAACGTACTCGATGTGCATCGATATGGTTTTAGAGTCATCGTCGTCGTCGTCTTCACAAAAAAAAAGGAACAAAGACGAAACGCTCGTCCTCGAGTCTCTCTATTGCAACCGATCGCTGACGTACGAGAAAGCTGGGAAATATACGCTCGCGTTAGAAGACGCATTAAAATGTAGAGATACGAATTCAAAAGCTAAATGGCGTGCGGCTATGGCGTTGAAAGGATTGAATCGTTTCCCAGACGCTTTAGAGTGTTTTCGCGAAAGCTACCGGTTACTTCCAGCGAGCGAACAGCCTTCTTACTTTGGCGAGTACAATAAGGTCATTTGCAACGTAACCAAACGATTGACGCGAGAGGATTTAGGGAGATATGTCATGAAAGAAGTCAATGCAGTGTGCATACCGCCGAGACTGGAGACGGTGACCAAACTGGAGCAAGAAGAAGCGATGTTCCGCGCGATTCGAGAGGAACACTCGCAAAACCGAAAGCCGGGCGACTATTACACCTACGTCGCAAAGTGGGTTCTCAAACCAATGTCGCTCTCCATGGCGTATATTCAACGTTCGCAGATGTTTTACAAGGCGAATTGTTTCAAACAAGCGAGATTGGATGCGGCCATGGCGATTGAAAATTGCAAAGGTGGGGTGAGTAGAAAAGAAAGTATGAAGGAGTCGGAAAAGGAGACAAAGAAAGAAGACGAGGAAGAAGAAGAAGGAAAAGAAGACGAATATAACATGTCGTACAAAGAGGCCTCAATATACGTCAAATACAACGACAGATCTTTAAAAGTCGAACCGTTCGCTTGGTATCTTCTCGGTAAAGGCTTCCAAGGCGAACCCGGCTTTTCGAAAGAAGACTTTGTTCCAGATCACAACGCCGCCGGGAAGTGCTTCGCCCGGGCCCAACACCTCGACCCCGATAACGAAATGTATCGAAACGCGTTCCGAGCGATGACGTCGAATTTAGATAACGCGGAAATGTCCGCCGTGTTGAACGACAAGCACGAACAATACGAGACGTCTGAATTTGGTATCGTGGATTACGATTCAAATACAGACGGAGACGTTTATCTCGGGCACGGCAAAGTCACGTTCGAGTGCGTCAACGCAAAGCTGATGATGTTCACTACGGCTTCACGTTTCCAGTTGAGAGAGTACATCTCGAAGAGTGCAAACATCGAGTTGAAGAAAGTCTTGATCGAGAGCGTGAAATTGGTCTCATCATCGTCCACAAAAGAAGACGAAAACAAAGAAAATAAAGCGTTTTCTCCTTCTTCCTCGACGTCTCTTTGCGTCGAGTTTCAAATGGATTTCGCCAGCGATCACGAGCACGCGAAAAAATACATGAACGCCATAGACAAAGAGCAGAAGATCGTTCTAAAAACGCTCGGTTTAGGTAAGTTTTCTTTCGTCGGCATCGAGTTTGTTGCTGCAAAGACGCTCTCGTTCAAAGGCTACGGGTTTGGCAGAATTTTACAAGAGGAGATATCGGCCGGAAAAGAAATAGTTGTCGCGCAACGACCATCCAAAGCGATCGATTTGCCGTACCAAAACTATAAACTCACTCACAGCGACGGGACACCGATTGAGCGCGTGGAGAAACACGCGTTCGGGATGACTGAAATCCATTACGACAAAGGTCACATGGGACGAAACAAAGAAAATGTATGGGTGTCCTTGATGGATGATTCCATCCGTTGGCGCCAATCGAGTTCGGAAGTCAAAGTCATCGTAAACACAGTCCCGAAAGATCGATACACGAAACACCACCTTGATGTCTCCATCAAAACAAAGTCGTTAAAAATCACCGACCGCGATACCAAAGAGGTGTACGTATCTGGCGAGCTCGAATACCACGTCCTCCCGGAAAGTTCTTCCTGGTACCACTTACAAGGTGACGGTGAAGACGGCTTTGTTTTCTTACTCGAGAAAGCAAACTTAAAATTGCTCTCGAAGGCAGACGATTGCGAACACGCGGACATGTGGTGGGATCGTCTGTTTTCCGCGCACTGCAAGATTGCTTTCGACGACTACGACAAAGACTACTCAGACTTACCGGCGCCAATCATGAACACACACCTGGCGTTCGAGCATTCCAAACAATCCGTCTCACACATCGAATTTGAAGAAACAAAAGAACGAGACTCGTGTCAAGCGAAAGATGACATTCGCAAACGCGAGCGACAGGAGCGTTTGAACGTCTTGCGCGGCGGCGGCGCGTACAAGAGTTGGGTTCGCCTCGAACGCGAGTCGCCGTCGAACGATCCTTTGAGAACAGATAAGAAGAAACCAGGTGGAGGTGACCGAGACGCCGAGTTGTTCGATTAAGTCGTCGTCGAGTGATGATGATGATGATCAAACTTTTCTGTTATACTATGCACACATTATTAAAAGTACTCACTCCCCGCTTGGTTCCTGTGGGATCCCCGGGTACCGAGCTCGA
>JGI24913J38484_100240_pt1 | contig 38651 bp, 30 predicted proteins | sample LinPfosmplate1_FD_38484 | JGI IMG/M metagenome (IMG submission 38484)
GAGCACCGCAGCATTTTCTTTCCAGACGTTACAACCAGCGGACAGACGAATACGGAGGAAGTCTTAAAAATCGGGCGCGGTTGCTAATTGAACTTATTGAGGACACCAAAGAGGCCGTCGGTGATACATGTGCGGTGGCCTGCAGAATCGGTGTGGATGAATTGTTAGGTGAAGAAGGTATTCACCGTGAAGAAATGCTGGAGCTTTTCAGCGAAATCGGTGAACTTCCGGACTTGTGGGATTTAACGCTTTGCAGTTGGGATATGGATTCGCGCACCTCGCGTTTTAGTGAAGAAGGTCACGAGGAGCAGTTTGTTACCGGATTTAAGCAATTGACCACCAAACCGGTTGTCGGCGTGGGGCGCTTCACTTCCCCGGATGCGATGGTTTCACAAATCCGCCGTGGAGTGTTGGACTTGATCGGCGCGGCGCGGCCTTCAATTGCGGATCCGTTTTTACCGAAAAAAATTGCGGAAGACCGTTTAGAAGACATTCGTGAGTGCATCGGTTGTAACATCTGCGTTTCCGGAGACATGACCATGTCCCCGATTCGCTGTACACAAAATCCGACGATGGGTGAGGAATGGCGTAAAGGCTGGCATCCGGAAAAAATTCACACCAAAGGAAAAAGCCAAAGTGTGCTGATTGTCGGTGGAGGTCCATCAGGACTCGAATGCGCACGTGCTTTGGGACGACGCGGATACCAAGTAACGCTGGCAGAAAAAAACAAGGAACTCGGCGGTCGCGTTGCTCAAGAATCACGCTTGCCGGGATTGGCCGCCTGGAGTCGAGTGCTGGATTATCGACTCGGACAAATTCGTCAAATGGAAAATGTGGATACTTATTTGGGCAGTGATGTGACTGTGGAGGATATTTTGGAATTCGGTAGCGAACACGTCGTCCTCGCAACGGGCTCAAGCTGGCGAAATGACGGAGTAGGTCGGCACCATCTTATTCCTCAAAAATTTCCGGAGGGAAAAACATACACTCCGGATGACATTTTTGCAGGACGGCTTCCAAGTGGGAAAGTGGTTATCTACGATGATGATCACTATTACCTCGGCGGAGTGATTGCTGAGCTTTGTCAGAAAAACGGTTGTGAAGTTACATTAGTTACTCCTGCTGCAGTCGTTTCATCATGGACGGTTCATACTTTGGAGCAAGAAATAATTGAAGCTGATTTACTAAAAAAAGGAATTCGGATTTTAACACGTCATGTCGTACAACCCGGAAATAATTCTACTCCGGAAAGCGAGCTTTACAGCGTTCACATATACACAAAAGAGGTGAGCATTCTGGACTGTGATGCTTTAGTGTTGGTTACAGCAAGGTTGCCTAATTCCGAGCTGGAAACCGGCATGGAAAAAGTCCGGAATTCGTGGGCGGATGCTGGCGTGAAAAGCCTAACTCGCATTGGTGATGCTTTAGCTCCGGCTACTATTGCCGCCGCTGTTTATTCGGGACACCGTTACGCCCGTGAGTTGGATGAAGAAATTGACCCGGATGCTGTACCCTTCAAAAGGGAACTGACAGAAATAGCTCCGGAACCGGACTGGAAAACATTTTGGCAGGAATGATTTCTAATAATGACTTAGCTCTTTAAGGCTTTTAAAATTTTTGTGTAACTCATTTAAAGGCTTAGGTTGAGCTAAAAATAATAAAAACAACAGTTGATGTTAACACTATGAAAAAACTTCGTGCGCGCGATCTGGGTTTGGACTTTCAGGGAACACCTGGAGTCCACAACTCAATTACTGATGTGCCTGGAATTGAGGTGGGTTTTACTACGATCATTGAAGGCGAAGGCCCAGTACAAACAGGTAAGGGTCCCATACGCACCGGCGTTTCTGCTATTTTACCCAAAGGGCACTCTCCGAAACCGGAAAAGGTATGGGCTGGATATTTTGCTTTGAACGGAAACGGGGAGATGACCGGAACCCACTGGATTCAGGATGGAGGATATCTGGTTGGACCGGTTTGCCTCACCAACACACACAGTGTCGGCATGGTGCATCATGCTGCTGTACGCTGGATGCTCGAAACTTACAAAGAGCAATGGGAGTCTGATCATATTTGGGCCATGCCTGTAGTTGCTGAAACTTACGATGGAATTCTAAATGACATCAATGGACAGCACGTTAGTGAAGATCACGTACTATCCGCACTAAAAAACGCAGCTCCGGGAGCTCCTGCGGAAGGGAATGTGGGAGGAGGAACAGGAATGATCTGTTATGAATTCAAAGGCGGCAGCGGTAACGCTTCCAGACTTGTTTCAATAGACGGTCAAGAATATACTGTAGCGGCCTTTGTACAGGCAAATCATGGAATTCGGCCCTGGTTTAATGTGCTCGGTGTTCCGGTGGGTAAACATTTAAGCGGTGATATACTTAAGGGTGCTTCCGAATTAGGTTCTGTTATTGTCGTGCTTGCTACCGACATACCAATGATGCCTCATCAATTAACCCGACTTGCCAAACGCGCAACCATTGGAATTGGACGCGGCGGTACTCCGGGAGGTAATAACTCCGGTGATATCTTCCTCGCCTTTAGTGTTGCCAACTCGACCCCTGTTGCTCAAAAAGTAGATGCAGTCCGTTCTTTCGACTGGGTGGATGATGAACAGTGTGATTCGATCTATCTTGCTGCTGTTGAATCAACTGAAGAAGCAGTTCTCAACGCAATGTTGGCAGCAGATGACATGAGCACGATCAGACCCCACGCAAAAGTCTGCAGAGCACTTGACCCAAATCATTTGGTTGAGGTAATGCGTAAATACGGACGCAGTATTTAAGCCATCCTCAGCCTAAAACCCCTCTTTAATCCTAACTTCCGGAAGAGTTAAAATGATCACTATTTATTCTGAAAAACATCGACTCCGCAACGCAAAAACTGAGCTTTTTGGAGGTGTTCTAGTTCCGCCTTATGAAAATCCTTCCCGCGCAGACATCGTTTTGGCAAGGGTCAACAGCGAAAAACTCGGTGATGTGATTGCTCCCAGAGAATTTGGAATGGAACCTGTTTTGGCTTTGCATGACGCGGGATTTGTAGAATTCCTCCAAGTGGCTTGGGACGAATGGTCTCAGACAAAATACGAAGGCGAGGCCATTCCCACCTGTTGGCCGGCCCGCCGAATGTCCCAGCGAAGACCGGACTATATTGACGGCAAGGTTGGCTACTATACCTTTTCCTCTGAAACCTCAATCAACGAAGGCACATGGGAAGCAGCCTTGGCCAGCAAGGATGTCGCTTTGACAGGTGCAGAATTATTGTTGAAAGCAAACGAATCCGGAACAGCCATTTCGACTCCGCTCAATGCGAACAGTTCGCAAGGAGTTTTTTCGCTTTGCCGTCCTCCAGGACACCATGCTGCTTTTGATTTGTTTGGTGGATATTGTTTTTTGAACAATGCCGCAATTGCCGCTCAGTGGTTCCGAGACAACGGGGTTAAGCGAGTAGCTATTCTCGATGTTGACTTTCACCACGGTAACGGAACACAAGACATTTTCTATGATCGGCAAGATGTGCTTTACCTTTCTCTACACGGTGACCCTCGTGATGCCTTTCCGCATTTTTCAGGTTATTCGGACGAAACCGGACAAGATGCAGGCATCGGCGCCACCTTCAATTGTCCCCTCCCTCCCGGTACACAATTTAAGACATGGTGCGACAAACTCAAAGAATGTCTGGCGAAAATTGATCAGTTTGAGACAGAAGTGCTGGTTGTGTCCCTGGGAGTGGATACTTTTGAGAAAGACCCAATCAGCTTTTTCAAACTCAAATCAGACGATTTTCTGAGCATCGGCAAGTTGTTAGCAGATTTAAAGCTCCCTACGCTTTTTGTCATGGAAGGCGGGTACGACATCCAAGAATTGGGAATCAATGTCGTCAATGTCCTGCAAGGATTTGAAGGATAAGCTCTGTTAACTTGCTGAACAAATGCATATCCATCACAGAGATGCGAACCGGATGTGGGGTTTTCAGAGATCGCCAACCTGATTTGTATCAAAGTCTTTTCAGTTTAGATGGCTCATAATTCAGCGTTAATATTCTTCGGTGTGCCATATTTTGCTAGTCGATATTGGGTTTAGCATCATAATTTAATATTTTTATAAACATCTTTTCGATGTCCAATTTTGACCACTAAAATCAGCAGTTTGTTTTCATGAATTTCATAAATGATGCGGTAGTTGCCTGTTCGAACTTTATAAAAAGGATTGTCTCCTTTCATCTTAGTAATCTTTGTAGAAGGTAAATTATTCGCTAATCCTTCCATTTTCTTTTTGAGGCGCACTAAATCACGTTTAGGAAAGCGTCTCAGGCTTTTTAATACTGAAGGACGAAATTCCAGTGAATACGTCATTCGCTACAATCCCAGTTGTTTCCATACTTCATCTGCATGCAAATTGTCACCGCCTTCTGCAATTGCTTTTTTAGCATCCGCAATGTCGAGCTGATTTTCTATTTGCTGGAGCAGTTCAAGTTCTTCAATGGAAACCAACGCGGCAACTTCCTTACCTCTTCGAGTTAAAATAACAGGTTCAACTCCGTATGCAACCTGATTCACAATTTCTGCAAGATTCTTTCTGGCGCTTGCTGTGGAAATAGTAATGGTCATTTCATCGCTCAATTTTTTGTTAACAGTATTTTTGTTTATTTATGTACCAAATGTACATACCGTACAACAATATGTCAAGTAAATATGATGAAGCTGAAATAAGTTCTAAAACCGTGTCATTCCCGAGAAGGACAAGTAACAAATACGAAATGTAACCGTAGCACTTACTACTGAAATTAATCTTGCCCGTAAAACAATATAAGTGTATTTTAGTACTTAGATTCGTCTTTAATGATAATCTACATAAAATTGATGGTCCCGTAAAAAGTCATGATGACACAAATGTTTGTCATTCCCGCAAAAGCGGGAATCCATCAGTTCAGATACTTACAAGTTCCTGGATTCCCGCTTTCGCGGGAATGACAACTATTTTCGAAGCCATAAAATTTTAAGTCTAAGTTGATTTTTATTGAGTGGCTTCTCACTAAGCTTCAGAGAGTTAAAGCAGTTATCTACATTGGAGTAATATGTCCCTCAAAGAAACACAACAGCAAACAAGACAAATAATCAACAATCCCCATCTTAATTACCGGCAGCGCATGTACTATCTGGCTGCGCAGGCTGAGAGTTTGCTTGAACCGCCGCCTGTCAGTGAGTCTGTGAAACAAGCGATGGAGCAGCAAGTAATTTGTGACATGCGTGAAGGGGCCGCACCGTACCGTCCACGCTATCTATTGCCAGATTATCCAAAAGCGATACAACAGGGTTCAAAATATTTAGAACTAGAAGCACCGCAGAATCTGGCTGAAGCCTTGAATTTTCTAATGATTCTTTACACTCATACTCCATCTATTACCGGTTATCCTGTGTACCTGGGGGATCTCGACAAACTCCTTGAGCCTTTTGCAGACAATGTTTCAGACGAAGATTTAAGCCGGCAATTGCGTCTCTTCTGGCAGATGATTGACCGTGTACTTCCGGATGCGTTCGTTCATACTAATCTTGGACCGGAAGAGAGCAGAATTGGCCGGATTATTTTTCAATTGGAGCGTCAACTGAATCAAGCAGTACCTAACATCACACTCAAGGTTGACCCTGACATCACACCAGATTCCTTTCTTGAAGAAGCAGTCAAAACCGTTTTTGCTGTTGCCAAACCGCACTTTGTAAATCATCCGATGATGTACGCTGATTTAGGTGAAAATTACGGTGTCGTCAGTTGTTACAACTCTCTCAAAGCCGGAGGTGGATCACACACATTGGTGAGATTAAATCTGAAGGAAGCAGTAAATCAGCATCAGGGAGACACCTCATCTTTTCTTAACGAAACACTGGAAAAATATGTGCGTCTGACTCTGGAGTTGATGGAAGCCCGTATACGCTATCTCGTGGAAGAGTCTCGTTTCTTTGAACATAATTTTTTGGCGCAGGAAGGGTTGGTATCGCTGGATCGTTTTTCTGCCATGTTTGGAATTTATGGTTTAGCGGAAGCAGTAAAACTGTTAATGGAAGCCCAGGGAAGTTCAGCAAAGTACGGACACGACGCAGAGGCGAATCAGCTTTCATACCAAATCACTGACCGCATAGCTGCTTTGTTAAAAGAAATCCCGCTGCCTTATTGCGAAGGTAACGGCGGTTTTGCTTTCCTGCATTCACAATCCGGAATTGACTTGGATCTTGATGTTACAGCAGGAACGAGGATTCCGATCGGCGAGGAACCAGAGCTTTACGAACACATCTTTGCAGTTGCTCCACACCATCATAAATTTAGTTCAGGAGTGAGTGATATATTTCACTTTGACGATACGGTCAAACGCAATCCGCAGGCAGTGGTGGATGTAATCAAGGGTGGATTGGCACAGGGAATGCGGGATTTTACTTTCAATTTATCCAGCAACGATTTTATCCGGATAACAGGTTACCTTGTACGCAAATCTGATATCGCCCAACTGGAAAAAGAAAGTTCACGTTACAACAGCACCGTTCTGGGTGCAGGATCAGAGAAAAATCAGGGCATGACAAAAAGGAACTTAAAACGTGTGATGAGCCATGAGCAAACCCCTCGGCTTAGTTAACCGTATCCTCCCCTTCAGCGCAGTTGACGGACCGGGAAACCGTTTCGTTATTTTTCTGCAGGGCTGTAATTTCAACTGTATTTCCTGCCATAATCCGCAAACAATTGGTATCTGTGATGCCTGCGGAGTTTGTGTGGCGGAGTGTCCCGGAGAGGCACTGCAGTTTGCTGAATCCGGAACTGCAATTAATTGGGATCAAAGCCGTTGTCTGCGTTGCGATACCTGTATCAAAGTCTGTCCGGCAGACAGTAACCCTCACAGCCAATGGCTGGAGCTAGAACTACTTCTTGAGAAAATTCGCCGCTCAGCCGCTTTTCTTTCCGGAGTTACTGTTTCTGGAGGAGAAGCCACGCAACAGCCGGAATTCGTCTTTGAACTTTTCAACAGCATCAAAAATGATTCTTCCCTGAAACACCTTTCCACCATGCTTGATACAAACGGTTCTGCCGAAAGCTCAACTTGGAACAAGATACTACCGGTTACAGATGGTGTAATGGTTGATTTAAAAGCATTTGATGATAAAGTTCATCAAAAACTGACTGGCACCAGCAATGTACAGGTGCTGCAGTCAATTCAATATTTGCATGAAGTTGATAAGTTGTTTGAAGTGCGTCTCTTGATAATTCCGGGATGGAACGATCAGGAGTCTATGTTGCAGAAAACAGCAGAATGGCTTAGTCAGCAAAGCACGAACATCAGCATAAAAATCCTCGGTTTCCGCCAACACGGAGTACGTTCCGAATATTCCCACTTGCAGCAGGCAACTCCAGAAGTTCTCGAAAAAGTGAGTAGGACTTTCCATGATTTTGGTTTTAAGAGAATTCAGTTGGTATGATTTATTCTAACCGCAAAATTTTGAAGGTCACGTAAAAACTCATTATGACACCAGTGTTTGTCATTCCCGCGAAAGCGGGAATCCATTATTTCAGATACTTACAAGTTCCTGGATTCCCGCTTTCGCGGGAATGACAACTTTTTACAAAGCCATCAATTTTGAAGTCAATTTAAAACCATCTAAAGACCTACCTGAAATAGCGAAGACAAAAGTGTAATTGATTAGCATAGTTTCGGAATAATAAAGAACTCAGTAATATATGTTGCCATTTTGGCACCAAAATAATAAATTATTGTAAAACATATTTATTAATTCAACACGGAGTTTGAGATGACTGCAGTGAAACAGACAGAAAGGGTTTCTGCTAGAATACCTCAGCAAGCTTATGAAAGGCTAACGGAAGCGGCACAAGTGGTCGGTGCGACATTGAATCAATTTTTGGTGCAATCTGCGCTTGAAAAAGCGGAAAAGTTGCTTGAACAGGAGCGGGTGATTCAAATGAGCCAAGATGATGCAAAATTATTTTTTGAGACTGTTGAGAACCCACCACCAATCAATAAAAAACTATTGAAAGCTATGACCATGTATCAGGAGACCTTTCCCAATGTTGAAAATCGAGGAACTCAGCCAAAAACATGACCGAGTTAAATTTGACTGTGGAGTGCAAGAACTGAATCGATATTTAAAAAATATCGCCAGACAGCATCTTGTCAAAGGAATTTCCCGGTCATTCGTTTTAATTGAGGAAAAACAACCGGAAGCAATTTTAGGTTTTTTCACTTTGGCCTTCTGTGAAATTCATGCAGAAGTACTGCCCCGAAAATTTGCAAAAAAATATCCCCCAAGAGTTCCAGCCGCTAAATTAGCTCGCCTCGCAGTCTCAAGAAATCATCAACGTAACGGTTTAGGGAAAATCATGATGGTTAATGCTCTTGAAAGAGCAATGATCATTTCCAAAAACATCGGCATCATGGGGTTTTTTGTGGATGCAAAGGATGAAAAAGCAAGAAAATATTACGAGCAATTTGGATTCATCCCAATGCCAGATAATAAGTTGCAACTTTTCTTAGCCTTGAGCAGTTTACAACAGGCGTATAAAACAATTTCTTAAGTGACGTTTGTCATCCCAAATTGATTGCTTAATTCTAAACCAGAACTTGAATTATTCTGAGTATTATTTTATCCTGCGCATTACAAAAATTTTGTATAAAATCTAAATTTGCTTGACAATCACAATATGAAACAGTCCACTAAGCTCACTGAATCAGCTTCCAGCATAGATCCATGCTTACAGAAACTACAAACATTACTTGGTAAGCGCCTTTCGTTGTCGGAAGCGGTACGGGAACAACACGGTCGCGACGAATCATTTCATGCCTCGGCGCCTCCGGAAGCAGTCGCCTTTGCGGAAAGCAACGAAGAAGTTGCAGAGATAGTTCGCATCTGTGTTGAACACAAAAAACCGGTTATTCCGTTTGGTACCGGAACTTCTCTCGAAGGTCATGTTGCCGCATTGCATGGCGGAATCTGCCTCGATGTTTCCGGAATGAAACAGGTGCTCGAAGTGAACGAAAACGATCTGGATTGTCGTGTTCAGGCAGGAGTAACCAGGAAACAACTCAATCAACATCTGCGAAATTCCGGACTCTTTTTTCCAATTGATCCCGGTGCGGACGCCTCTCTGGGCGGAATGACTGCAACCCGCGCTTCCGGAACCAACGCGGTACGTTACGGAACCATGCGTGAAAATGTTTTGGGCTTAACGGTGGTAACTGCGGACGGACGCATCATCCGTACTGGAACCCGCGCCCGTAAATCTTCTGCGGGTTATGATTTGACACGCCTCTTTGTCGGCTCTGAAGGAACGCTGGGAGTTATTACGGAAATTCAGCTTCGACTTTACGGAGTTCCGGAAGCAATTTCTGCCGCAGTCTGTGCCTTTGATACTCTGGAAGGCGCAGTGAATACCACCATTTCCACAATTCAGATGGGAATTCCGGTGGCGAGGATCGAGTTGCTGGATGAGGTACAGGTTGATGCGATTAATCGGTACGCGGATTTCGACTATGCTCTCAAACCAACTTTGTTTTTTGAATTTCATGGAACAGAAGCGTGGGTCAAGGAACAAGCGGAAATGGTAAAAGAAATTTCAAGCGATGAAGGCGGAAGCGATTTTCAATGGGAGACTCGTGAACAGGAACGGCAAAAACTTTGGGAAGCACGTCACAATGCCTATTATGCGGCGTTGGCTCTGCGTCCGGGATCAAAAGGCTGGCCGACGGATGTTTGTGTACCGATCTCACGACTGGCGGATTGTATTCTGGAAACTCGTCAGGACATCTATGAGTGCGGACTTTTCGTACCGCTCGTGGGACATGTAGGTGACGGAAATTTCCACCTGCTTTTTTTGGTCGATCCAGAAAACGAAGAGGAGGAATTGAAGCGCTATCAACCCTTGAACGATCGTCTGGTTGAACGTGCTTTACGCATGGGCGGAACCTGCACCGGAGAACACGGAATCGGTTCCGGAAAATTAAAATATATGGAAGCAGAACACGGTGATTCTCTGGATTTGATGCGCCAGATTAAACACGCTTTTGATCCACATAATCTTATGAATCCTGGAAAAGTAATTCCCGCATGACAAATTTTTTTCAGTCTGTTTTTATAAAGGCACGGGATTTTTTCCGTGAAGCTTTCAGCGTTGCTTTGCCGCTTTTTCGGATTATGATTCCGATGATTATCGTGGTTAAGATTCTCAAAGAAATTGGTGCCATCGAAATTCTCGGACAGTGGCTGGCTCCCGTAATGGGAATCGTCGGACTTCCAGGAAGCATGGGTCTGGTCTGGGCAGCGACTATGGTTGCCGGATTTTTTCCGGGGATGATTGTTTTTGCGGATCTCGCTGCCAGTGAAATGCTGACAGTCGGTCAGGTTACGGTTTTGACGTCGATGATGCTGATCGCGCATTCACTTCCTGTTGAACTGCAAATTGCCGACAAAGCAGGACCGCGCTGGCTAAGTATGGGCGTTCTCAGGATAGGCGGTGCTTTGCTTTACGGATTGATCCTGAATCAGATTTTGCTCTGGGGCAACTGGCTTGCGGAAAGCAGTGTTTTACTGTGGTATCCGGAAAGCGGCCCGGTTGATCTGCAAACCTGGGCCTGGGATCAAGTTGTGGGTTTGTTGCTGATGTTTGTGATTTTGCTGGGAATTATGTTGTTGATGAAAGTCCTCGACAAGTTTGGTCTCAGCAAATTTTTACAGAGCATTTTTAAGCCGTTGCTCAGTAAACTTGGAATTGGCAAAGAAGCAACGAACATCACGGTGATCGGTATCACTCTCGGTATTTCCTACGGCGGAGGTTTGATCATCAAAGAATCCCACGCGGGCACGATTCCACCGAGGGATATTTTTTTCGCACTGGTGTTGATGGGACTCTTCCACAGTATCGTCGAAGACACTTTACTGATGCTGTTGCTTGGAGGAAGTTTGTGGGGCTTTTTAGTTGGCCGCTTAATTTTCGCCTTGCTGGCCGTCTGGCTACTTGTAAGGCTGCTTTCACTAATTTCGGATCAACGTTTTCAACGATATTTTTTTAAACCCAAAGCTGTTTATCAAGTTGCTTCACCAGCCGATGAGCCCGTTTAAGAACTTAAGCTAATTGCCTTGAAAAGTACTGTGCACAATGTTCCGCTGATTGATCTTCAGCCTCAATTTGACAATACCGCTGCAGAAGCTGAGATCGTAAAGCAGATCGGTGATGCCTGCGAAAACAGCGGATTTTTTGCGGTTCGTGGACACGGTATTTCCGAAAAAATTATCGCACACTGCTGGCAAGTCAGTCAGAATTTTTTTGCACTTGCTGAGGCAGAAAAGCAGAAAGTTAAGATGCCCTTTGCCGGATACCCTTACGGTTTTGCGGCAATGGAAGCAGAAACTCTTTCGCTCTCACGTGGGGAACATGCGCCCCCGGATTTAAAGGAAAATTTTTCTGCAGGCCCACGTGCTACTCCGCCAACAGAAATTTCTGCGGATGAAGCACTTTTTGTGTTTTCTGAGAATCAGTGGCCTCAAGATCCTGCGGATTTTCAACAAGCGTGGGAAACATGCTACGAAGTGATGTCGCTCTTTTCTGCACGTTTAATGAAACTCTTTGCGCTCGCACTGAAGTTGCCGCAAAACTATTTTGATGAATTTCTGCAGCAGCCAATCAGCGCATTGCGGGCGAATCACTATCCTGCGCTGAACAAAGCTCCGCTTCCGGGTCAACTACGTGCAGGAGCGCATAGTGATTACGGTAGCCTGACACTGCTCTTTCAGCAGGAAGGTTTGTCCGGACTTGAAATTTTAAACCGGCAAAAAGAGTGGATTCCGGTCACTCCATGCAAACCAGACATAATTGTCAATCTGGGTGATTTGATGGAACGCTGGACCAACGGACGTTGGGTTTCTACACTGCATCGAGTAAATATTCCAGCAACCGAAACAGCTCAAAATCAATCTAGAATGTCACTGGCGTTTTTTCAGCAACCGGACTGGGATGCCAAAATTGAGTGTCTGCCCACTTGCCTCGATCCTGATGGAACAGCAAAGTATCCGCTGCTAACTTCCGGAAAGCACCTGATGGAGCGTTTTCACAGTACCGTGCTTAATATCAAGGACTGAAATTTTTGCTAGATTTGAGAACAAACTGGGCAGTCAATAGTTTTACATGTCATCTCGAACGCACTTTTTTACATCGTTCCCATGCTCTGCGTGGGAACGCTTACCTGCTTGACGCTCAGCGTCCTGTCTTAAGGCATTCCCACGCAGAGCATGGGAACGATGTAGTGTTTTCTACGTGCATGGGAATGATGTAGTGTTTTCTACGTGCATGGGAACGATGTAGCTGTTTTTATTATTTTTTCTCTGTGACCTCTGTGACTCTGTGGTGAATTTTTTACGATGCTGCATTTTTCACTTAAGCATCAAACCTAATAAAATTAGAGCAAAAAATGGACTTAATCATTAGAAACGCTAATCTTCCGGACGGAAGAAGCGGTATCGATATCGGTATCAAAGACGGAAAAATAGCGGTGCTTGAATCCGCTTTGTCGGCAAAGGCCACAGAAGAAATCGATGCCTCGGGAAAACTTGTGAGCCCTCCGTTTGTTGACGCGCATTTTCACATGGACGCCACTCTCAGTTTGGGGCAGCCGCGTTTGAATCAGTCCGGAACTTTACTGGAAGGCATTGCCTTGTGGGGAGAATTAAAACCGCATTTGACGGTTGAAGCAATCAAGGAGCGTGCGCTTAAATATTGCGATCTCGCGGTAGCACGGGGTTTGTTGGCAATCCGGAGTCATGTAGATATTTGTGATCCACGTTTATTGGCGGTGGACGCCCTGCTGGAAGTCAAAAAGGAAGTTGCGCCGTATCTTGATTTGCAGTTGGTGGCTTTCCCTCAGGATGGATATTTACGTGACCCCGCAGCAGCGAAGCTACTTGAATCCGCGCTTGACCGTGGGGTTGATGTTATCGGCGGAATTCCGCATTTTGAACGGACGATGGAGGACGGTAAAAAATCGGTTGAAATCTTGTGTAGGCTTGCAGCGGAGCGTGGTTTACGAGTTGATATGCATTGCGATGAAAGTGATGATCCGCTCTCAAGACACATCGAAACTTTGACCGCGGAAACTGTAAGGCACGGTTTACAAGGACGGGTTACGGGATCGCACCTGACTTCCATGCATTCAATGGATAATTATTATGTCAGTAAATTATTGCCGCTGATGGCGGAAGCAGAAATGAATGTAGTTGCCAATCCGTTGATCAACATCACCCTCCAGGGACGGCACGAAACTTATCCCAAAAAACGCGGAATGACCCGTGTTCCGGAACTGCTGAATGCCGGCGTAAAAGTGGCGTTTGGTCATGACTGTGTGATGGATCCGTGGTATTCACTAGGTTCTGCCGATATGCTGGAAGTTGCCAGCATGGGACTGCATGTGGCACAAATGACGGGAGTGGAGCAGATGAAATCCTGTTTTCGCGCAGTTACGGAAATTCCGGCCGCAATTCTAGGTTTGGAAGATTATGGTCTGGAAAAAGGCTGTAATGCGGATTTGGTGATTTTACAGGCGGCTGATCCAGTCGAAGCTCTGCGTTTAAAAGCAAACCGGCTTTTTGTGATCCGTAAAGGAAAAATCATTTCACGCTCCGCACCGCTTCAAGCAGAACTTAATTTGCCGGGACGTCCGGAAATTCAGGATTTTCTGGTTCATAATGAGTGATGAATTTGTAAAAGTCTAACGGGTACACTTCCTTGTCATTCCCCGTTCAGGTCGAGGACAAGCTTTTCAGACACTTACAAGTTCCTGGATTCCCTCTTTCGCGGGAATGACATGTTTTCGACTGTATCAGCATTGACAAAACATTAATTGCTGAGGGCTTCCTCAATCAAGCCGGGGATGTTCCGGGTGTGGTTGGAATAAACATGCTGTCTCACCTGTTCTGCAACTTCCCGGAAAGGGGTGTCGTAACCTCTGCAATGTTCTAAAATATTCTCCGCCATTTGTACAATTTGTACTGATTTAAAGGGCGCGGTTTCAGCGATTGTTTCAAATTCCTTGCGTATTTCTGCTGCTAAAGCAGAGGGCAAAGGCAAAAGCTCCGTCACAGCGGATTCTGAACTTAGGTTTCCTTTCAGATATTTACGCAGGAGGGGGTATAATTTTTGTCTGTTGAGCGGTTTTGTAAGTGTTTCATTTGCTCCTGCTTCCAGGGCGCGTTGCTGCTGTTCGTGAAATGCGTCGGCAGAAAAACTGATGATCGGAATTTCCCCGCATTTTGGTAATTTTCGGATTCTTCGGATGGCTTCCAGTCCATCAATTCCCGGCAGGTGTAAATCCATCAAGATCAGTTCGGGATGCTTTTTGTTCGTTTGTTCCACACCTTCTTCTCCATCACAGGCCAGTGTAACTTCAAGACCAAGGCGTTCCAGAATTTGCTGAATCATTTCACGATTTTTCTGAATATCCTCCACCACAAGTACACGACTGCCTTGAGCGAACTGCACTTTTGATGAATCCGCGTCCATGAGCTGCATTTCTGAATCCTGAACTTCAGTCAAGGGCAAAGTAACAGTAAAAACAGAACCTTCTCCTACTGTGCTTTTTACAGACAAAGTCCCTTTGAGCAGTTCTGTCAATTCTTTGGTAATGGCCAATCCGAGCCCTGTACCGCCATAACGCCGCGTGGTTGAATCATCCGCCTGGGTGAAGGCTTCGAAAATCGCAGCCAGCCTTTCTTCCGGAATCCCAATTCCCTGATCAATAACCTGAATTATCAGCTTCTCCCGCAAACCCTCCATTTTCAGCAAAACGGTTTTTTCTTTTGCTGTGAACTTGATGGCGTTGCTGACAAGATTGGAAGCGATCTGATGCAGTTTCATCCTGTCACTGCGGATTGCACGGGGCAACTCCGGATGTACTTCGTAATTGAAATCAACACCTTTTTCACCGGCTGTCGGTTGGTGGATATGGTAGATTATCCTGAGTAGTTGAGTTGGATCAAAAACATCCTCTTGAACCTCCATTTTACCTGCGTCAATTTTTGAAAAATCAAGAGCGTGATTAATCAATTCGGCCAGTGTCTCGCTGCTCGTCTGCACATGTTGAAGATTTTTTACCATCGTTTCAGGCAGGTGTAACTTCTGTGCGTCCTCCAGTAAAATCTGGGCGAATCCGCTGATTGAATTGAGAGGAGTACGAAATTCATGACTCATGTTGGCTAGAAAACGACTTTTGGCTTTATTCGCCTGTTCCGCGTTTTCTTTGGCTTTACGGAGTTCTTCTGTCAGGCGTTGACGATTTTCTATTTCCACCACAAATTCTCTGCGTAATTCCTCAACTTCGCGTAAATCCTGAATGTGAATCAAGTAGCCTCCGTTTTTAGCTGTTACATTTTTAAGCGTGGAAATCACACAACGTACTGAAGCCACGTCACCGTTTCGGCAAAGCAGGCGCAGGGTAATGTCGCCTCGTGGTTTGCGATACTGAACAACTTCCACAAACTCCTGTTTCAGTTCTTCATGATCTTCCTGATAAAAAATCGTGGTGTCCGGTTTACCTTTTAATTCCTGAGAACTGTATCCCAATAAATTTTCAAAGGCCGGATTGAGACGTACAAAACAGCGTTCTGCTGAGAGCAATGCAATACCGTCCAGCTCATCATTAAACAGAACTTCTGTGGACAAACTTTTGGGGAGCTTTCTTTTTGCGGAGAAAAATAATTGTTTAAAGTGTGTCCGGAGAGAGGACTTGTTTTCTCCGGAACTTTTTGAGCTTGGATAGGGTGAAGTCATTCCTTTTTTCGCAAAATCTTTACGCACCCATTGTCGAATCTGAGCCAGCCCCTGTTCTTCGCTGTGGTGAAAAGAAAAACGTAGATTTGGAAAAAAGAATGAAACAAAATGCCCTACTCCCCGAATCATTCCCGGAGTACCGATGAAAGCCATTCCTCCATTTTTGCCTTCCATCTCAGGAGCTCGTTCCTTCAGTGCATAACGTAGTTCCGGAGTAATACGGAAATCCGGTTTGAGCACACATAATTGATAATAGAGCAGACCATGCCGCAAGAGGTGATCAACGACAATGTCTTCAACGGCAAATTCTCCTACAACAGTTTGCATATCAGCAACTCCACTGATTTCTGTCCGGAAAATCCCACCCTCCAAATGCTCGTAACGTGTCGAGTAACGTCCATCCGGATGAGTGTAGCACAACTCTTCCTGACAAAGACCGAGCTTCTCAAGCGTAACTTCGTTCCAGTCGAGATGTTTTTCCGCTGTGTCCGGAATTGATTCAGACATCTTTCCTCTTTGGAATTATAATGAACCTGTAAGAAACATAAAAAATCTGAAACCTTAAATTATAATGGTCTCGGAAAATTAACAAAATGCCAAAATGATGGTTTACCACAGAGGACACAGAGGTCTGCTTTTAAAAACATTCTCTGTGTTCTCTGTGCCTCTGTGGTGAGTTTGTTCAGTATTTTGACATTCTACAGACTCATAATTTTTAAACAAAATTAAATCTAACACAATTTTTATAGAGAACACAGACTAAATGTAAGCATTCAAAAAAGCTGGAAAGCTAAAGATGTGCATTTCAAAAAGAAACCTGGCGCAGTAATTTTTCCAGTTTTTCAATTTGCATACTCAGGCGGGGATGAAGTTCTGAATCTTGTGGAGTGTTTTTCAGCACGTAATAGGCGGTTTGCAGCACTTTACGCCAACGTGGTTGACGCGGCAAACGGTCCAGACTTAAATATTTGGCCAGCGTCCTTGCGTAAGCACCGCCGTCCGGATCATGATAAACTGACCACAAACCGCTTTCTTCAGCCAAATCCTCTGCCGTTTTTCCGGCGGAAGTAGCGGTCGCGGAGTTTTGCTCCCAGGTACGAATCGCCAAACGCAGAGTTTCCACCAGTGCGGGACGCAATTCTTTTTCCCGGATACGCGCGGGTAATTCTTCCTGCATTTCATCCATGTCCGCAGGCAAAGTGTTGAGCAGTTCCAGTTGCGGAGCGCCTTCCTCTTTGAGAAGTTGCCACATGCCGGAAATCATCCACTCTAATTGCTTCAAACGATTTTGCTGAGCCGGCAGTTCAGTCGACAGTGAGGATTCCGGCTTATTTTCGGGGTAAGGAGAAGAAGTAAAAGATTCTGCTACAAGACGCACCATCCAACCTTTTTCATCCGGAAAAACTAAGGGAGTTAGCGTTGCCTGACACGGAATAGCCGCACCCTCTTTTTGAGAAATTTGTAACTGCATATTAAAAATATCTTTGCCGGAAAGAAAATCTTCGGGTGTCGATTGAAGATCCTTGCAAAAGGGTTCCAGTTCGGGCAAAACGTCACCTAGGGAGCGAAGCAGTAATTTTCCGGAAATGTGACTCAAGAGCTGGTTTGCGCTTTGATTGAGATAAATCACATTCTGCTTTTCATCCAGCGCCAGCATTCCTTCTTCCATCGTATCTAGAATCCGCGTCAAACGTTGACGTGAAGCACGCAAACTGGAGGATGTGCGTTTGTGTTCCAGAATTTCGAGCAGGAGTTGATGTTGGTATTCGCCGGCTTTCAGCACCGATTGTACCCGTGCTTTGAAAGTAATGTCCCGGAAAGGCTTATGAATAAAATCAACTGCGCCCGCGCTAAGACAGTCTGAAAGCAGTTGGTCCGATTCGTCGGCAGTGATCATTACTACCGGCAAACTTTCATATTCCGGATGAGCTTTGATCTGCTGAAGCAACTGTAAACCGTTTGTTTTTGGCAGATGAACATCAAGCAAAATCAAATCAACTCGCTCACTTTGCAGAATGTCAAAGACAAACTCCGCAGTCATGGTGAATTGACTGTCATGTCCCATAGTACGGATAAAGTGCTGCATCTGCTGCACATTCTGTTCGTTATCATCAACTATCAGTAAATTGGCCATTGTGCTTATCTACTAATGCAGTAGTATGAATCCTAAATCCGTGTCATTGCTTACGAAGCGAGAAATCTTGTTTAAGTGAGCACATTAATATCATAAAGATTTCACCCTACGGTCGAAAAGACAAAATATGGGTTTCGGGTTTTTTGCGAAACCGTCATCCATTTATTTTTGTCTGAATTTTACACGAAAAGTTTGAATGGGTTGTGCTCCGGTTATGATTGTTATCCACTTGAACTTATACTCCCCTCACTACTTTCTGACAAGCGGAAAGTCCTGTTTAGGCAGGTTTTGACAGAAGCTGACTGTAATTGACAGGTCATGACAGAAAGACGCAGACTTTGACAGGGAAGCGATTTGCGTCTCCCTCTTGAACCTTATACACTGGCCGTCAATGCTGACCAGAGGCGCTTCCGGATTGTTGCGGATTTGGTAGACGGCAGGAAATCCGGAATGCTCTTAATGGCATTTCGGCAACATGGAATGGTGGTCTGAATGTTATTCCGGCAGAGTGGAATGTGGATCTCTGCCATTTCTCAAACTGAAAGAGGTGTATGATGAAAAAGCTATTTATTTGGATCGCTATGATCGGGGGCATAGCGGCAATCATCGGATCGTGTTCAAGTGAAACGACCACCACAACTGCCACCACCACAAGTACAGACAACACCACCGCTGCATGTACTGCGAGTGCAACTGCTTCTGGTACAATTTCGGGGATAGATAACCTGACCGGGACTTTTAGTATGAGTTGGGGTGGAGCCACCAGCAGTGACTGTATCTCTAACAGTTCTGCAATCTCCGCACTTTCTGCATACATTCCTGGAGGGACTTTATCCTTCAAGAATCAAAAAATAATCACTTCAAGTTCGTCATACACGGATTCTATGTATTATTACTCAGATTCCAGCTGTGCGACCAACACTGCATACTTGAGGTATGGTTATACCAGCTTTGCAGTTGGAGACAATGTATCAGGACTTACCGCGGGTAGCAGTCCAGCCAGGCCGACTACTGCCGCTAAGGTTAGTTATACTTACTCTTGTCTGATAGGAAAAGGAGAAACGGATAACGGTACGACATTCTTAAACAACCTGAACATAGGCACATTCACCAAAGGCACAGAAAAAACCATTACCGGCGGAGGAACTGTTTATAAAAATATCTGGGCAACTGCTGACAATGTTTCAGGTTCAACTAAAACCTGGTTATACGAGGGGGCTAAAAGCAGTAGCAGCTATCCAAGTGACTGGGGTTCAAGTGATGACGTGAGCTTCAAATAATGAGCTGTTTATTTAACTCACAGAATTTAATCAACTTCGGCGGCATTTCGTGCTGATAATGCCGCCGGAGTTAGACCATAAATCCACCGAAGTTCTATTCTCAGAACTTCAATCTACATCATCCACAGACAATATTTACGAGTCGTTTTGGAACAACAATCACTTTACGGCATTGTTTGCCTTCAAGGAAGCTTTGCACTTTTGGCGCAGCCAGCGCAAGGCGCTCTGTTTCTTCTTTGCTGGTTCCAGCCGGCATTTCCAGACGGTCACGGACTTTGCCATTAACCTGTACAACCAGCGTCACCATCTCTTCTGCGAGCAGTGCTTCTTCATATTCAGGCCACGCCTGCTGATGGACACTTCCGCTGCCGGGTTTGATTTTTTGCCACAATTCCTCGGTAATGTGCGGTGCAATCGGTGCCAGCATCAGCAGCATTCCCTGCAGACATTCCTGCCAGACTTCAGTTCCGGCGGCTTCAGGAGCGGCTTTTAAAACATTGCGGAAAGCCATCACTGCCGCAATCGCGGTGTTGAAACGAAAATGCTGTAAATCCTCCCCAGCCTTTTTTATGGTTTGGTGTAATGTTTTTCGGAGTTTCTTTTCTGTCTCAGCTTTTAGTGTAACAGTTTCCTTAGCATCCAAATGACAAAGCGTCCATACTCCTTTGAAAAAACGGGCCAGTCCTTCAATGCCATGAGGATTCCAAGGCGCACCTGCATCCCACGGTCCGAGAAACATCAGGTAAGCGCGTACCGTATCGGTTCCGTATTTTTGCACGAGGTCATCCGGATTGACTACATTACCGCGGCTTTTTGACATTTTTTCGTGATCTTCACCCAAAATCATCCCTTGATTGAACAAGCGTTTTGCGGGTTCCCGAAAATCAAGCATCCCAATATCCGCCAGTGCTTTTGTAAAAAAACGAAAATACAGAAGGTGCATGGTGGCATGTTCTATTCCACCGGTGTATTGATCTACAGGACACATCTTCCGAATTTTTTCCGCATCCCAGGGAAGATCGTTTTTGCTCAAGGTTTCCCCTTTTTTCCAGTAAGGCGAAACATAAGCATAGTAGTACCATGAGGAACAGATAAAAGTATCCAGCGTGTCAGTTTCTCTTTCCGCGTCACCACCGCATTTGGGACAGGATGTTTTCAAAAATCCCTCATGATATTTCAAAGGACTTTCACCAGTCGGTTTGAATTCCGCGTCATCCGGAAGTACCACCGGAAGCTCTTCATAAGGCACGGGTTGCATTCCGCAACTTTCACAGTAAATAATCGGAATCGGTGTGCCCCACATTCTTTGCCTGCTGACCAGCCAATCGTGCAGGCGGAAGTTAACCTGACGTTCTCCGAAACCTTCGCTTTGCATGTGGTCAGCCACGCGGTTATAACTTTCCGGCCAAACCGCGCCGTCAAAGTTTTGGCTGTTGACCATCACAGAATTTTCTTTCTGTAAAACAGGCTCGCTTAAATCAGCACCATCCGGAACAGAATCCAATTGATCAGGAGCAACAATCACCACCGGAGTCGGCAAACTGTATTTTCTCGCAAAATTAAAATCCCGTACATCATGTCCGGGCACCGCCATGATTGCTCCTGTTCCATAGGACGCGAGTACGTAGTCCGCAATCCAAATCGGTACCGACTCACCGTTCATCGGATTAATAGCGAACGCTCCAGTAAAGACACCATCATTTTCCTGACCTTCTGCGGTACGTTCTATTTCGTTTTTTTTCTGCGCTGCTTCTTTGTAAGCCTCAACTTCGTTTTTCTGTTCTGGAGTTGTAAGCTGATCGACCAGTTCATGCTCAGGTGCCAAAACGCAAAACGTCATACCGAAAACTGTGTCCGGCCTTGTAGTGAAAACACGGAAACTCAAGTCCTCATGATTAGCAATTTTCAGGGCAAACTCCACACCTTCGCTGCGTCCAATCCAATTTTTCTGCATTGTGCGCACTCTTTCCGGCCAATCCAGTCCGTCAAAATCAAGCAGCTCATCCGCGTATTTTGTGATCCTCAATTTCCACTGATTCAACTTCTTTTTTACCACCGGATTTTGACAACGCTCACAGACACGGTCATCGCCCCAAACCTGTTCACGTGCAAGGGTGGTTTGGCAATGGTTACAAAAATCAACCGGCGCGTGTTCACGATATGCCAAATCGTTTTCCAGCATTTTCAGAAAAAACCATTGGCTCCACTTGTAATATTCCGGATCACAGGAGGCAACCTCATTTTTCCAGGCAAACATATTACCCATTGTACGCAGCTGTTTTTGCATACGTTCAATGTTGGCATAGGTCCATGATTTTGGATGAATATTATTCTTAATTGCTGCGTTTTCCGCAGGTAAACCGAAGGCATCAAAACCGATTGGGAAAAAAACTTCGTTGCCCTGCATTTTCATAAAACGCGCATAGCAATCGGAAGGCGCCATCGCATACCAGTGCCCAATGTGCAAATCCCCTGAAGGATAAGGCAGCATCGTCAGCATATAAAATTTTGGTTTTTCCGAAGCAAAATCAAAGTCGAGTAAACCTTGTTCTTCCCAGTAGTTTTGCCATTTGCTTTCTATTTCTTGCGGAAGGTATTCCTGCATGATTTTTTCTTGAAGTTTGTGAATTTTGGAAATGTATTGAATGACTTAAACTTGTTATTTTGCGTTGGATTGCGGAAAATTTCAATCAAAAAGGAGGGGGTGGAATTAATCAGCGCATCAAGCAGAGGAAGTCCCGGCGGCGGCTCTAAGTTTGGGTCCGAGACGTTTTACAGTTTCAAGACTGTTGAGAGCGTAGAGATGAACGCCTTCCACGCCTTCACTGAGTAAATTTTCAATCTGTTTTTCAGCATGCGTGTAACCGATTTCTTTGGAGGCTTCCGGATCGTTTTCATGTTTAAGCAGAGCTTCGGCTAAATCTTGCGGAATGCTGACACCGCACATTTCGGACATGCGCTTAGTAGCTTTCCAATTTGACGGAGGAAGAATTCCGGCCACCAGAGGGACGTTTGCGCCTTCCTCGCGCAGCTTGTCTCTCCAGCGTAAAAAATGAGTGTTATCCAGAAAAAACTGCGTCACAATAAATTCCGCACCGGCAGCAATTTTTCCGTGAAGATGTTTGCGGTCATCATCTTTGTCCGGATTATCCACATGACCTTCCGGATAACCGGCTGCACCTATGCCAAAATCGCTGTGTTTCCGAACTGCTGAAATTAATTCACCAGCGTTATGATAGCCACCTTCCGGTTGAATAAAATGCTCCGTTCCTACCGTTGGATCACCACGCAGCGCCATCAAGTTTTCGATGTCACTCTTTTTGAGTTTTGTTAAAACATCATCTATTTCTTTGACAGTGTGTGAAACACAGGTCAAATGCGCCATTACCGGAACACCTAAGTCATGTCTGATATGTGCAGCCATTTCGTGAGTGTTTTCACGGGAAGTCCCTCCTGCTCCGTAAGTTACTGAGAAATAATCCGGAGTGTAGCCGTTGAATTTTTCCAGCGTCATTTTGAGTTTGTCCATGCCCTTTTCAGTTTTAGGTGGAAAAATCTCGATGGAAAAAACAAAATCTTGTTTTTTATAAAGCTCAATCAAATGCATGGTTTAATTATAAATAAAATGTCTAATGCTAAGGATGTAAAATTATAGTCGCTGAGGGAGCAAAAATTAAATTAGTCGTTAAGATCGCTAAGGACACTAATAAATACAAATAAATGTCATTCCCGCGAAAGCGGGAATCCAGAGAAACTGTTGCAAATCATGAACGAATACTAATCGCTAAACTGGATCCCAGATCAAGTCTGGGATGACAAAAAGAAAAAAAATTTCGGTAAGCCCTAACATAGAGTTCTTAACGAACTTAGCGGCTAAACTACGATCGGGAATCATAACCCAGGATAGGTCCCAGCCAGCGTTCAACTTCTGAAACAGACATTTTTTTACGCTCCGCATAGTCTTCAACTTGATCCTTGTTGATTTTACCCACCGCAAAATAGCGTGACTCAGGATGTGCGTAATACATTCCCGAAACCGAACTGGCCGGAGACATTGAGTTGCTTTCTGTGAGTTTAATGCCGACTCGATTTTCGGCATCCAGCAATTCAAAGAGGATCGGTTTTTCTGTGTGATCAGGTTGTGCGGGATATCCCGGCGCAGGACGGATTCCCCTGTATTTTTCACTAACCATATCATCCACGTTCAGCTTTTCAGAATTACCGTAACCCCATTCATCACGCACCTGTTTGTGCATGTATTCCGCCAGTGCTTCCGCTAAACGGTCACCTACCGCTTTTACGAGAATCGCATTATAATCGTCGAGTTCTTTTTCAAAATTTCCGGCGAGTTCTTCCACTTCCGCACCGGTGGTCAGCGCAAATCCACCCAGATAATCTGCAAGTCCGGAATCTTTAGGTGCAATAAAATCCGCTAATGCCTGATTCGGTTTATCATCAGCTTTTGCAGTTTGTTGACGTAATGTGTGAAACGTTGTCCGGACTTCTTTACGTGACTCACCGGTGTAAATCAAAATATCATCACCGTCACTGTTTGCCGGAAAAAAACCGATTACGGCTTTTGGCTGAAATCTACGGTTTTCAATAATGTCTCTCAAAAGACTTTGTGCATCTTCAAAAAGTTTACTTGCTTCTTCACCTAATTTTGGATCTGTGAGAATTTTGGGGTAACGCCCCTTCATTTCCCAAGTGTAAAAGAAAGGTGTCCAGTCGATGTATTCAAGCAAAATTTCCACCTCAACCGCATATTCCCGCAATCCGAGAAAGCTCGGTTTCTCAAGTGTACTATTCTTCCAGTCAATTGGTGTACGGTTATTCCTTGCGTCTTGAATTGAAAGCAATTTACGTTCGCTGTTTCGATCCTGATAAGCTTTTCTGCGTCGTTCGTGTTCTTGAAGAAGTTCCTCAGCGGCTTGGGCTTTGTTAGCAGGATTCAATAATTTACTGATAACTCCTGCGGCTCTTGACGCATCTGTAACATAGGCTACAGGGTGGTCGTACTGCGGTGAAATTTTTACAGCGGTGTGTACAGGACTCGTGGTCGCACCGCCGATTAACAGTGGCAGATTAAATCCTTCACGTTTCATTTCACCTGCTACATGGACCATTTCATCGAGTGATGGTGTGATCAATCCGGAAAGTCCAATCACGTCCGCTTCCACCTCACGAGCGGTTGCCAAAATTTTCTCGCAAGTTACCATCACGCCCAAATCGATAATCTCGTAATTGTTGCAGCCCAAAACAACACCCACAATATTCTTGCCGATATCGTGTACATCACCTTTGACCGTGGCCATCACAATTTTCGGCATTTTTGTTTTAGTGGGAGATTTGCTTTTCTCTTCTTCCATAAACGGTTCCAGATAGGCCACTGCCTGTTTCATCACACGAGCGCTTTTCACCACTTGCGGCAAAAACATTTTACCGTCACCAAAAAGGTCACCCACAACTTTCATGCCTGCCATCAAAGGGCCTTCAATCACTTCCAGCGCAAGATCAAATTTTGTACGGATTTCCTCTGTGTCTGCCACGATATGTTCCGTAACACCTCGCACTAGCGCATGAATGATTCGTTCTTCTGCAGTACCTTCGCGCCATTTTGTGTCCTTGATAATTTTGCGTGTACCCTCTTTTTTATAACTCTCAGCAAAATCTATCAATCGCTCGGTAGAGTCTTTTCGACGGTTGAGTAGAACATCTTCGACAAGTTCCAGCAAATCTTTGGGAATTTCCTCGTAAACGTCGAGCATGCCGGCATTCACGATTGCCATGTCGAGACCAGCTTGAATTGCGTGATACAAAAATGCGGAGTGCATCGCTTCACGTATCGGATTATTTCCACGGAATGAGAAGGAAATATTGCTCACACCGCCACTAACAAGCGCTCCTGGACAACGTTCCTTTATTTGTCTGACTGCCTCAATGAAAGCCACCGCATAGTGGTTGTGTTCCTCCATTCCGGTGGCCACTGTCAAAATATTTGGATCAAAAATAATATCCTGTGGAGCAAAACCAACTGTTTCAGTCAGTAGTTTAAAGGCTCGATGGCAGACTTCAACTTTGTGCTCAAGCTCTGTTGCCTGACCGTTTTCATCAAAAGCCATCACTACAGCCGCCGCGCCATATTTGCGGATTTCACGTGCCTGCCTTAAGAAATTTTCCTCGCCTTCCTTGAGGCTGATGGAGTTGACAACACCCTTGCCCTGGATGCACTTCAATCCTGCTTCAAGCACGGACCATTTTGAACTGTCAATCATTACCGGAACACGCGCAATGTCCGGTTCAACCGCAATCAAATTGAGGAAATGTGTCATTGATTTTTCGCCGTCCAGCAATCCTTCATCAAAATTAATGTCAATAAAATTTGCACCGGATTCCACTTGTTGACGCGCAACGGCGAGGCCTGCTTCAAAATCATCAGCCAAAATCAGTTTCCGGAATTTAGGCGAACCCATGATATTGGTACGTTCTCCGATCATCAAAAATCCAATTTCAGGATTGATGTTCAGTGGCTCCAATCCGGAAAAGAATGGAATTCCTTCACCAACTATTACAGGACCGGAATTGCTATCCGCGGTTTCTCCGAAACGCAATTTTAGCTGAGGATTTAATTTTCTTGGAATTGAATGTGCGATTTTATCGGCCAGTGCCTTGATGTGTGCTGGAGTAGTCCCGCAGCAGCCGCCCATGAGATTCGCCCAGCCTTCCTGCGCAAATTCGTACATGATGTCGGAAAACTCTTCCGGAGTTTGTTCATATTCTCCCATGGCGTTCGGTAATCCCGCATTTGGATAAACAGCGACAGGAAATTCGGAAATATGTGCCAGTTCTTCAATAAATGGACGCATTTCTTTTGCGCCGAGTGCACAGTTGATTCCCAAAAGTAGCGGCTTAGCATGATGGATTGAATTATAAAATGCATGCAAAGTTTGTCCGGAAAGTGTTCGTCCGGAAGCATCTGTAATTGTTACGGATAGAAAAACTGGCAGACGGATTCCCGTTTCTTCAAAATAACTCTCCAAGGCGTAAATTCCAGCTTTCATATTGAGTGTGTCAAAACTCGTTTCCAACAGGAGGATATCGACACCGCTTTCAATCAGCGCAACCGCTTGTTCTCGGTAGGCTTCTGCAATCTGGTCAAATGTAACTGCACGGTAAGCAGGATTGTTGACATCCGGAGACATGGAACAGGTACGGTTTGTCGGCCCGATTGAGCCGGCCACAAAAATGGGGTGATCAGACTGAATTTCCTCTGCCGTTTTGCCTGACTGATATTTTTCAACTGCTTTTCGCGCAATTTCTACCGCACACCGATTGATTTCAGTAACGCTTGTTTCCAGATTGTAATCAGCCTGCGAAATGCGGTTTGCGTTAAAAGTGTTGGTTCCAATAATATTTGCACCGGACTCTAAAAACTCTAAATGAATTTTTTCAATTACGTCCGGACGTGTGATTGAAAGCAGGTCGTTGTTTCCTTTAAGCGGAGATGGATGTTGTTGAAAAGAAGAGCCGCGGAAATCATCTTCCCCCAAACCCTGTTGCTGAATCATTGTGCCCATTGCGCCATCGAACACGATAATTTTCTGTTCCAGCATATTCAAAAGCCTGACGGCACTCGGTTTTGTATATTTCATTTTATTTCTGTAATTTCGACCAGAAGCGTTGATTTAGCTTTGTTTTTGTTTTTCTTGAATTTCTATAGTTGATGCATGCGTAAATAATTGTCATGATGACTTTTTACGTGGGCAGCATAGTTGAAATTATCATTAACTTTTCCTGCCTGAAGCAAGAATAATTTCAAATAATTCTTCACGTCGATCTGGTAATATTTCTGAGTGCAGATGACTAAATCCTGCAGTCTGCATGAAATTCAGCAAGGTTTCTTTTTCAAATCCCTGCCATTTGTGACCAAGTTTTTCGAGTACCCAGTCTTCACTGTGCGCTGCGAGTTCCATCACCAACACCTGTCCACCCGGACGAAGAATACGGAATGCTTCTTTGAATCCGCTTTCTGGATCATCGAGGTGATGCAGCGACTGCGAAAAGAAAACAACGTCTAAAGACTCGTCAGGAAGCGATAATTTACTGACGTTTTCTGAGATTAAACTTACATTTTTTAGCCCAAGTCGGTCAATACTCTGGCGGGCTGAGGCCAGCATTTCCGGATTATAATCAACCCCGATTACCCTTTTGGCAAATTTCGCCATTTCCACCGTCAACGTTCCGTCTCCGCAGCCGAGATCAATTATTTCAAGCTCCGACGTTCCTGAACCAAAGCCGGATTTTCGCTCGCCGTTCTGCCCCAGTAATATGCCTAAAAGACACGACCAGGCAAACCACGATTGTCCTGGTTCGAGCAGTCGCTCATTTAATCCGCCTCCGCTGATTTCACGCTGGCGCAATACTTCGTGCAAACGTACCCGATCATTATTTGGGTCTTTCATCGATGCCAATTGCTCCTGCAAATAACTCCAAAGCAAATGCAGTTCGCTGTCCAAGGATTCTTTTTGTGCCAGTTGATAAAAAGTCCAAATGCCTTCTTTGCGCTCCTGCAGCAGTTTCATTTTTCGCAGGTGACTCAAATGCCGGGAAATCCCGGATTGCGCCATGCCTAATATAGTAGTCAGTTCACTGACGTTTAACGGTGTCTGTGAGACTAAAATTAAAATTCTGAGACGTGTTTCGTCTCCTAGTAATCTTAAAACTTGTGCAATACTTGACATGATATTTTGAAATTATAAGGGCTGAAAGTCTTCTTGCTTCAATTAAATCATCATATATCAATACAGCGATTTAATAGATAAGACAAGCAAAATGTTGACCTTTTTTGTTTTGGGGCTCAATACGCAGTGGGGACTGATAAGCGGATTTGTTTCTCAAAAAGCTGAATTACTTCGAGCTTTGGCCTTTGCCCAACCTACGCAAACTCTGTTGTGGTTTGAGGATAAATAATCGAATTGCCGGGTTACGGCTTTTGCCTAACCCGGCCTACAAAATTTGATTTATATTTCGTGATTTTTTCTGAGAACAGCCCCCGAATTTATTCGGGGGTTAAAGGGGATATTATAAACATGAAACCGTTTCAACGGTTTTAAGTGATTCAATTTATGATGTTGGGTAAACTATTCAAAGTGTGTTGTTGAGCAAAGTGCAACGTGCCCAACGAATTGACAAAATTACCAAACAATTCGATATCCAGCCTACAAAATTTGATTTGTATTTCGTGATTTTTTCTGAGAACAGCCCCCGAATTTATTCGGGGGTTAAAGGGGTATTATAAACATGAAACCGTTTCAACGGTTTTTAGTGATTCGATTTATGATGTTGGGTAAACGATTCTCCTAATTTATCTCAAATGACAATGTGAGCACTTAAGCCTTCAAATCAGTCTCTACAGAAAACCCAAGTGTCGCCGTGACTCAGGTCAGAGTTCAAACTATAACCGTCATAATCAAAATTTTGTAATTCTTCTGCTTGTTGAATATTATGATCAATGGCGTATCGTACCATCATTCCACGGGCTTTTTTAGCAAAAAAACTAATCATTTTATATTCACCATTTTTCCAGTCTTTGAACACCGGAGTAATCAGACGTCCATCCAGATTATTCTTTTGAATTGCTTTAAAATATTCATTTGATGCAAGGTTGATCAAGACCGGTTCGTCCTGTTTTGCCAACATTGAATTGACAGCATCAGTGATCTGCTCACCCCAGAACTGATAAAGGTTAGCACCTTTTTTTGTTTTAAGCTTAAGCCCCATTTCCAATCGGTAAGGCTGCATCAGATCAAGCGGTCGCAACAAACCGTAAAGACCGGAAATTATCCGCAAATGTTCCTGCGCATAATCCAGTTTATCTTCAGCAAGAGCGGATGCATCCAAACCTGTATAAACATCACCTTTAAAAGCCAAAACCGCTTGTTTTGCATTCCCGGAATTGAAAGGCAGCTGCCATTGATTAAAACGTTCAACACTTAGTTCAGCAATTTTTTGACTAACATGCATCAGCTTCATCAACTGAGGATAAGACTTCTTACTGACGACCGCAATCAGTTCCGCTGACTTTTCCAGATAGTCCGGCAGACTGTAATTCGCAGTAGTCGGAGGGGTCTCATAATCCAGCGTTTTTGCCGGTGAAATAAGCATTAACATCGAGGTTCCATTTGATTGTTTTTTATACTGACACAAGGATAAAATTATTGTTCTGCAAGCCAAATCAGTTGACTATTTTAATTATATCAAATTCACTCAAAATCGGGTAATTTTTCGAAAGTTTCAGGCAGGATATTTTTTTTGCAGATAAAAACTATCACATAATTCCGAGGCTGCGCAAACCTTTACGGTAGGCTTTACGTTTCCATGGCACAACTAATTTTAAACCTCTACGCGGTGAAATCCATTGGAAAGCGTCAAATTCAACTGGTTCATGGGTGAAAGAAATTTGCTCAGTCTCACAATTCAACTTAACAAGGTACCAGCGTTGCTGCTGTCCGCAGAAAGGTTTCCAAATTGGCTGTTGATGAAGGATGTGCAACATTTTACGCGGATAATGGTAGCGTATCCGTGTTTTGGATGAACGGATGATGCTGACATCCCGTGTACCGATTTCTTCTTCCAGTTCACGAAAAAGGGTTTCCTCTTCGTTTTCTCCAGGGTCAACACCGCCTTGCGGAAACTGCCAGTTCCAGCGTAACTGACCTCCGTCGGACAATGGTTTTTCTGCTTCATTTATTTTTGAAACACGCCGGAACATCAGCACTTTGTTTTTTAAAGGGTCAAAGATTACTGCTGCTACGTTCGGTCTGAATTTTTTTGTACTCATTTAATTTTTTTCTTTCAGATCATAATGTCGTTCACGAATTTTTCTCACCACATCAAGGACGGGGATATCCGGAAAGTCCTGCCATTCCATCAGTTTGAACAAGTATTTTCTCAACCTTCCACGTGACAATCCACGGTTTTCCCAGTTTAGATAAATTTCATCGTAACCAGTCGGTAAAGGGCGACCGTCCAAATTTTTACGCAGCAGGAATTTTATTGTGCTGTCAGGATAATTACTGACAAATTTAATCATTGCTTGTTTTTCAATGCGCCCGTCTCCAAAAACAACGTCGCTGTCATCATCAATTTCTCCTTGTAATCCGCCTGTGTCAAAGTCAAATTCTTCATCATGCTCATCCTCTACCTCAATGCCATCAAATAATGAGGCCGCAGATACTCCGGATTCTGCTGATTTAGAATTAGTTGATTCTTCCAGCTCTGCCGGTGTCTGCTCATCAGCACTTTCTGCTACTATATCATCAGTGCTTTCTGTTACTACATCAGCTGTACTTTCTTCAGCAGAAATCGGCTCAAGCTCGGATATTTCTGTGTCAGCAGCAGAGTCTTGAACTTGCTCTTCAGCAGTCGTAAGAGGATCAAGCTCTTCAACTGTAGGAATTTCGAGGCTTTCGTCAGTTAATGAGGTGTCTTTTTCCGGCAGAGGGACTTCCGAAGATTGTTCTTGGGAAGCAACGCTTTCACGGAGTGCTTTCGTATGATCACTGACCAGCGGAAATGAGGGAGGCGGATTCTCAGGAACATAAGCCGGAGTAACAAAACGTCCCGCACGGCTTTGTTGAACATGGTCAACCACTGGATCATAAGCAGTCTGATCTTCAACCAGAGCCTTAATATCACCGGGGGTAATCCAGGCAAGAGCTTGCTTTTTCGGTATCCGTAAATACTGCAACGCGCCCTGAATTGCATCTTCAGAAAGGCTCATAGTTTCGCTGGCGGATTTAACTATTGGAAAAATCTCCTGTTGAATATCTTCCAACAACGACTCTATCTGGTAAGCTGAAAAAAGCATGGTTAATTAATATTACAGTGTTGTTCAGGTCATCATATTTTTGATTTTAGCTCTCTGCTGAACCGGTTCTTTCCGGTACTGCATTTGCCGACTTAACTCGTCAATTTGTAATGAAATAGCTTTTTTTTCACGTCCAACCACTTGTTCATAATCCTGCTCTGAAAGCAGTATTTTTTGCAGTAATTCCTGCAGAGTTTGATCAAGGATCTGTTCATCGGGCTTTAAATCCCGCTCAAATTGCGTATACCATTTTTGAAGGAGAGAATCTACTTTCTGCATTTCTTCAAAGCAGCGATCCTTTTGTAACAAAAGTGCGTCCAGTCCAACCGGATCTTTTTCTGCGAATTGGCGTTGTGAAAAGTCCAATAATTCTTTCAGCAGTGATTCCTGTTTTCCTAGCAGCAGTTTTAAGTCACTGTCTGTCAACTTTTTATTTGCCAATACAAAACTCCGAAAATATCTGACCTAGCAAATCATCGGGCGTTGTTTCACCGACTATTTCACCAAGAGCATTTAAGCAGGAACGTAAATCAACGGCTAGGAATTCTTCGCCTGCAGAACTTTCTAAAATTTCCCGCGCTTGTTGCAAGGCCGCCAGCGCATTTTTAGCGGCTTGTTGCTGCCTGCGGTTTGTGATCCATATTTCATCCTGCTGAGGCAGTCCGTCCTGAGTCGCTTTCGCGAACAAACACGATTCAAGTTCATCACAACCCTCACCGTTTTTTGCTGAAATCAAAACCGATTCCATCGCAGAAATTGCATCATACCATTCAGGCAGTTTAGCACTGAGACGATCCTTTTTATTAAGGACCACTATTGTACGTTGCTGTTCAAGCTCACGTATTAAAGCCTGATCTTCTTCCCTAAGTTTTTCGCTGGCGTCCAAAATCAGCAGAACGAGGTCAGCTTTGTCTCGTACTATCTGTGTCCTGCGGATACCTTCTGTTTCAAGCAGATCCGTGGTTTTTCTGATTCCTGCAGTATCAGTCAAACGGAAAGCAACACCTTGTATTTGCACGGATTCCTCAATAGAATCACGTGTGGTTCCCGGAATCGTGGTAACGATCGCTCTCTGTTCCCGCAGCAAAGTGTTGAGCAGAGAAGATTTTCCTACATTCGGCCGCCCGATCAACGCAACCGCAAAGCCCTCACGCATCCGTCTTCCCTGTTCTGCATGAGAAAGCATGTTCTCTAAATCAGCACAAGCATGATCCAGACGCTGCAGACAATTTTCACGCTGTGAGAAGTCAAGACCTTCTTCCGGAAACTCAATACCTGCCTCAATCAGGGAAGCGATGGATACCACTTGTTTTTTGACAACATCAATGGCTTGATAAAGTTTACCATCCAGTTGTTGAGCGGCTAATTTTGCTCCAACTTCTGAAGTAGCATGGATCAAATCCGCAACTGCCTCCACCTGCGTCAAGTCGAGGCGTCCATGCAGAAATGCTCTTTGAGTAAATTCTCCGGCTTCCGCCAGACGCGCTCCCTGTTTTAAAAGTAAATCCAGGATTGCTCTCAAAACAAGAGGACTACCATGGCATTGAATTTCAACCACATCCTCCGTAGTGTAGGAATGCGGTGCACGCATAACAACGAGTAAAACTTTGTCAAGCAATTCTCCCTCATCATGTATCCAGCCATACAGCAGTTTGTGCGTTTCCGCCTTTTTCAACGGACGCCCTCGGCCTTTAAACAAAGGCTCCACAAGCGAAACTGCCTCCGTTCCGCTGACTCTGATTACTCCAAGTCCGGATGGCTGCAGAGGCGTTGCTACCGCAGCAATAGTATCGTCAAGGCGCATTATTTTTCATCAATCATTATTAATGCGGTCGTAAAAAGTATCAAATCCGCTTTTTGTTATTTCGACCAAATGTAAAATCTTAATGATATTAGTGTATTGCACAGACTAGATCTCTCTCTTCGTTCGAGATGACAAATAATTAGTTTAGGCGTTTTTAGGAATCAATCATGATGCTCACGTAAAGAGTCATTCTGACACCAATGTTTGTCATTCCCGCGAAAGCGGGAATCGGTTATTTCAGATACTTACAAGTTCCTGGATTCCCGCTTTCGCGGGGATGACAACTATTACGAATCAACCACTATTCTCCGAAAAACGACCAGTGATTATGTGCATTATTACTGAACAACAGTCTTAAAACACGAGCTGCAGTCTGATTTGCCTGTGCGACAGCAGCAGCGGCGGTTTCTGTGATGATTTGGTTTTTAGTGAAATTAGCGATTTCTAAAGCCATGTCTGTGTCCCGAATACTGGATTCAGCAGCAGTTAAATTTTCCGCGCTTGAACGCAGCACAGAAATATTTGTTTCCAGTGTATGTTTTTGCACTGATCCGAGTTGCCCCCGCATTGATGTTAATTGATCAAGAGCTTCATCCACAAGGCGAATTGCGTCAATGGCCTCTTGAGTAGAAGTCAGCCTGATTTGAGACAAATTTTCAAATCCGCTGGTGTTATCAACTCCGCGTCCCAGCACAGAAGAATGGGTGCTGTTCAACGCTACCTTTATTTGTTCATCAGCGCTGGTACCGGATTGAAATTTGAGTGCATTCTGCGCGACTGTGACTGCACCGGCATTGCCTGTTCCATCACCTAAATAAGCTACACTCAAGCCGCTTGTTTTACTGTTTTTAAAATCTCCAGTCAGCACCAGCCCGTCTCCTTCAGCCGGTTCATCATTTATTGTCCCTTCAATGTCCTGTCCTAAAAATAATTGTGGTTCAAAAGGGCCATCGACGAGGATTCCATCTTTGGAGCTGGTGATGGTGAAACCTTTGGTAAAACCGTACTCCCGATGTTCAATTGTAAGTTCTTCATCATCTGCATCATAGCGGATATCCAAATTCATATTCGCGGAAAAAGCGGCTCTTTGCAGACGGTTCGCAAATCCTAGCGCGGAAGCACCTTCCGGATTCCGGACTCTGATAATCGCGCCGTCTTCTTCTTCCAGAGTAATTTGTAAACCGGAAGCATCGTCATCATCAAGGTCTTCAATCAAACTTGCGCGTAAAGGCATTTCATCTATGTCAACATCGTATCCACTTAGTGGAGAAGAGATTGTTTGCGAAGTTGCATTTACAAAAACCAGTTCTTCATTTCCGCCAGTGCCGGTAGCACCCTGACTACCGTCCAGCAGATGCTTATTACCAAAGCGGGTGAACTGTGAAACGCGGTCGATTCCTTCGATTGCAGTACGAATCTGAAACTGCAGTGAGATCAGCGCGCCAAAATCAGTAGCGCCTTCATTTGCCGCGGTTGAAGCCAATTGCCGCATTTCAATCAGCAGATTGCTCACTTCAACTAAAGCACCTTCAGCAGTCTGAACCATTGACAGCGAAAACTCGGTATTTTGCAAAGCTTGCTGCACACCGGCAATTTGAGCACGCAGCCCTTCAGACATGACAAGAGCCGCCGGAGCATCCGCTCCGCCGTTGACCCTTTGACCGCTAGCAAGACGTGTCAGCGAATCCGACATCTCTTTCTGCGCTTTTGCCAGATGATTAATTGCGTTGATCGATGCAATATTGTTTTTCATCCCCAACGGCATAATTCCTCATTAAATTAAAGATTCAGGTTTATTTATGTCTCTTAAACGGAAATTAAACTCCATTCACAGACATTGTTCTGATTAAATATTATCGATGATGTCTTAGTAAAAAGTCATCCGGATACCTATGTTTGTCATTCCCGCGAAAGCGGGAATGACAACTTCTTACGAAGCCATCATAAATAACTGCTTTTTCAAAACTGTTAAACACAGCCATTCCGGACTCCAAAAAATGGAGCCGGAATAGTGTGTGGTTTGGGGACGAATCCCCGAACCATGCTAGGCGTTTAACAAACGCAGTACGTTCTGCGGTAATGCATTAGCCTGCGCCAACTGAGCGGTTGCTGATTGACTCATGATCTGGTTACGTGTAAAAGTAGCCAGTTCCTGTGCCATGTCAGTATCACGCAGAGTAGACTCTGCAGAAGTCATATTTTCTGCAGCCACCTGTAAGCTGGTGAGATTAGATTCCAGGGTGTTAGCCTGAAACGCACCTAACTCACCACGGACAGTTGCAACCTCAGTGATTGCCTGGTCAATGATCCTTAGAGCATCTTGTGAACCTTGCTCAGTACTCACATCAATGTCAGCAAGTGACATGAAGTTACTTGCATTGGGTAATTCACCTTCAGCAACTCTACCAAGTTGACTCGAGGTCATGTTCCTGATGGAAACTGCTGCCGTGTGACCAGCATCAGGTCCAACGTGAAAACGGAGTCCTTCCCTAGTAGTTCCATCTTCCATTGTTTTCCTGGCATTAGTTCCGTCCAGAAGTTTGTATTGTCCGAACTGAGTGCTCGAAACAATACGGTCAACTGATGACAGAGCATTTTCAATCTCAGACTGATTTGCCTGAGTCATTGCGTCATCACTAGCGCCGACGTTTGCCGCAGAAATGGCACGCTGACGAATACTAACCAAAAGGGCTGAAATCTCATTCATAGATCCTTCTGCCGTTTGTACCAGTGAAATGGCAACCTCATTATTTCGGATTGCCTGCTCCATTCCGCTAATTTCCGCACGCATATGTTCAGAAATCACCAAAGCGGCCGGATCATCGGCGGCCCTGTTGACTTTCTGTCCTGAAGCCAATCTTTCAAGTGACTTTGAAAGCGCGCGTTCATTTTTTAACAGGTTGCGGTGTGCAACCATAGACTCAATATTATTATTGATTCTTAGTCCCATCTTATCTCCTTAATTTTTAAGTGAGAAAGTTAATTCCAACCATAGAATAAATGTATTCCCTTCCAATAGAATACTGTGGGAAAACAGGTCCAGATTAAACCATTCCTGTCTAAAGAGGACAACTCTCACCATGAAAGCAAAGCCCTTCCCTTGGCTCTCCAACGTGCACGGCACGCGAAGACTTTTAAGACACTACGGGCTAAACGGCCTGCAGAGTCTGGGGCACTACGCAACCGAAAGCAGAATCTTGATGCTTTTAAATCAGCCTCAATTTTCAGTTTCAGTAAGTTCACTCCATGATGTTCACGGAGCACCCCGCATATCCGGATTATCACCATGATTTTCCGGCATAAATTAATAAATATACTATTTATCTTAAATGACTTAACACACGAATTACGTGATGTCAGCCCATCTATAAAAGTTCAATTTATCTCAAATCGGCAAGCAGTTTTCAGCAATCCTTAGTTGCGAGCAGTTTCCGCAGTTTTGTCTCGGCCCGTTTAACTTTTTCTGATTCTTTCTTTAGCTCCTTTTCCGTCAAAGGGATATCGAAGGATAATCCTTGCGGAACACGTTTATTAAGTTCAGTACGTAAAAAGTTCAAATTATTTTCAAGCCGCAGTGCTTTCAATAACGGTGGCGTCTTGAAGGATAATTTGCGTATTGTGCCAAAGCTCGAATCCTTTACGGTTACGTCAATCAATCCCAGAGCATGTTTTAAATTAGCTTCATCCACAACTTTTGGCGGAGTTAATGCCGAAGAAAATGATTGCGCGTGTTTACGCATCTGTCGCAAGAGTACGGATTTATCTTCCATTTTCGCTTTAGTCCTTTCACTGATGAAGAGTAATGAAAAATTTCATCCCTCTGATTAAATATTATTTTTTGCTGTTTTTATAAAATATAAATTAGTTCAATAACTTGATCTATCAACCCCTTCATATTTTTCCGGCCTCCGGATAAAACGTTTCCCGGTGAGATAGTTTTTATCATCCGTGCTATCTCACCGAAAAACTAGGAGGATCGGTTAACGCACCACCAATTCTAAAGAGTGGCGCGAAAGGCATTCACATCCTGAATCATTCACCACGTAACTCTGTCCGAAACACATCGCATTTCCGGAATCACTGTCCATTAAAATCATGTGTAGAAAAAAGACCATGTTTTTTTCTGCAAGCACTTGATTGCCGTGATAAAACATGGGCCAGTCCATCCAATTTGGCGAAAAAGTTGTGCCCATACTGTATCCGGTCGCATTCAACGATGCTTCCGCATTCCGGAATTATCACAAGTTCTGGCGTAAGCATCGAAAACCTCACCGATCGGAATTCCCGGATGCAAAGCGGATTCACAGGCTGTCATTGCTTCAAGACAAACCGCGTGCATTTCCCTATGTTGAGCAGTCACGCGTCCTACCGGAATTGTACGCATCATCGCTGCGTGATAGTGCCGGTAAACTCCAGCCCATTCCAAGGTCAACTGGTCTTCCGGATCAAGTTTTCGTCTACCGGAATAATAACGGCAAAGCAAAGCGTTTTCGCCGGATCCGATGATAAATTCATTACCCGGATAATCACCGCCGCCGCGGAATATGGCGCCCTGCATAGCAGCCAATAATTCGCCTTCATCGCAACCGGACTTTACTAATTTGTGTGCGTCATCCAGCGCATCGTCTGCCAACTCTGCCGCTTTCCGGACATAGACTAATTCTTCCGGACTTTTCACCACCCGCAATCTATTTACTAAATTTGAAGCATCCTTCAGCCGGCAAAAACCAGCCAGTGCGGAGTCCAGCAATTTTCCATTTTTCGCGGTCAAACCATAAGAATCGTATTCCACTCCCAACTGCAGGCCCTCACAAGCACATTCCCTTAAAATATCCTTAAGCTGCAGAGCCGGATTGCTATCCGGACCATCCACCCAGATCCGGATATCTTCCAAAATGGATGTGTTTTCTGCCTGCCTTAAATCCGGTGCACGGGTCAGTAAAATCAGCTTTCCATCCAGACCCAGATATAGACACTGGAAAAATACGTAGCCGAAAGTGTCATAACCGCTCAGATAAAACATGCTTTCCTGCCGGAAAAGCAGCATCCCATCCAGTTCATTTTCGGCCATCAACTCACGCAACCTATTTATACGCTGACTGAATTCTGCTCTCTCAAAATGTAAAGACATATTCCCTCACAACAACTGTTAGAAATTATTGTCAGAACTGATTAACCAGTAAAAAGTCTTAAATCGGTGTCATTGCTTACAAAGCAAGAAATCTGTCTTATGTTAAGTACTGATATTACTAAGATTTCTCTCTCCGTTAGCGATGACAAATAATTAGTTTAGTAATTTTTACAAAGCCAACATAACTGTTGATTTAGTGATAATTACAAAATTAAGACATTTCTCCCCTGCGTTTTTTATCACTGGAAAAAACACGGAACTATCCCTGCTGCTGATAAAACTCTAGATATAATTAGCCATAAAAATAATATTTATCTTACAAAAATGGCAACACCCCACCTCAATTATAAAATTACCTTAGACTTATCTGTCGAAAAACCCTGCAGCTGTTCAATGGGAGTTTCCCCCAGATAAAAATATTACAGCAAATAATTTTCAGCTTTCAAGGAACATTGATCCACGTCAATGAGGGAATTACCCCCTGATGAAAATCAGTACTCCGGATAATATTCCACTCAAAACAGAAATTTATAGTATTCCACTTCAAACTGAACATTAACGGAAATTCCACTCAAAACAGAAATTTATAGTATTCCATTTCAAACGAAACATTACCGGAAA
>JGI24913J38484_101031_pt1 | contig 38141 bp, 36 predicted proteins | sample LinPfosmplate1_FD_38484 | JGI IMG/M metagenome (IMG submission 38484)
TCGGTACCCGGGGATCCCACCTGTGATGCGCCATGATGGCCTTTTGCTTGGCGGCGAAATGTGGGGTGATATCAATGTAATAATCCGGCGTAAAACCGACCCCCATCAAGGTGTCACAAAACAGCACTGGACAGATGAATCCTGCGGCGTCACGAACATAGGTCGCCAGTGCGCGATGATCGGGGTGGTAATCTTCAGGCGCATGAGTGATTACAAGATCGGGTGCTGCATTGCGAATGAAATCCTTAATGCGGTTTTGGGCGTTTGGCGCATCAGCTAGCTGGCCATCGGGAAGATCAAGTAAGGTTGGCGTGCCAAGTGCGGCAAGCCCGTTTTTGGCTTCTTCAGCACGTTGCCTTGCCAATTCGGCGCCTTGGTTTACACCGCCAGCCGCGCCATCAGTGGCAACGCCAAGGATCAGATTATCACCGCGCGACGATGCCGCTGCCAAAAAACCGTAGGCAAAGATTTCCAGATCATCAGGATGTGCGCCAATGGCCACAATATTCATTTGCTGGCTCCGTCTTGATCGCCTGGGATGGCTAAAAGATATCGCAAAGCTTTTGCTTTCGCCTCGAAATAGGTTTTAGTAGTACCATGATAGCGAATGCAAAGCCGTTAACAAGTAACAATCTTTGACGCGCGGCAATCGGGCAAGGGACAGGACATAAATGACGCTGAATTTCACCGGCTATATCGAAGGATATTATGGCAGGCTTTTCGATTGGCGTGATCGCAACCGGCTTCTTGGCGGCGTTGCCGCTGCGGGAATGACAAGCTATTTTTACGCACCAAAAGAAGATGTGTGTCATCGGCAATTTTGGCGCCAGCCCTATGACAAGGCGTGGCAAGCTGAATTTGCCCAATTTGCCGCCACCGCAGCGGCCAAGAATATTCACCTAATTGCTGGTATAGCACCCGGACTGGATTTTGATTTTGCCAGTCTGGATGCGTCGATGGACCAGAAAAATGATTTCACCATTTTGGTGGCAAAGGCGCGCCAGTTTTTGGCAAATGGTGCCAGCATGATTGCGTTATTGATGGATGATATCGCCGCTGATTTCGAGGCGCGATCGGGCAGTTTTACAAATGAAGGCAGGGCGCATGCGGCGCTTGCCAACCGGCTTGGGTCGGCCATTGACGCCCCGATCATCATTGTGCCGCGTATCTATGCCGATAGTTTGATTACGCCAGATGATGCGCAATCCTTAACCTATCTTGAACAGTTAGCCGGCCATCTCGACCAACAGCATAAGGTAGTCTATTGCGGTGATGATATTGTTGCGCCGCGCCCTTTTGGTGATGCTGGCGGTCATCTTGATCCGGCATCAATCATCATTTGGGATAATTTTTACGCCAATGATTATTGTCCACGGCGGCTATTTTTAGGGCCGTGGCGCAGCGCCAACATGTCGCATATAATGCTCAATCCAACGGGCATGATCGAGACTGATTTGCTGCTTTTGGGGCTGATGCTGGGAGCGCGTGATCAGGCTGGGCGCGGCAGTGAAGCTGGCAAGGTATACTGGCGTGAAGTGATGCAAAAATCAGCGGTGCCGGATGCGTTTTTTGACATTGCCGCCTATTTCGATGCCCCTCATGGCTTTGCTGCAGAATTTGCAATGCCATCGGCGAAAACCGCATTGGCGGCGCTGGATGTTTTGCTATGGCGCTGGAAATCGCCGCTTCAACGTGAATGGTACCCGCATCTGATGGGGCTGAAACAGGATATACTGCTGTCAAATGGCGAATTGTCGTTGGAACGGATCGAAAAAACCCAAATGGCGCCGCTTGCCCATCAGCTTCGTGGTTTTGCCGCAAAAGGTAAATCCAGCGAAAACTGAGGATTTGTAGTTTTGACTTGATGACGTCAATCAGCAAGTTGTCGAGTTTATGCTTCTTGGAAATGCCCTAAAGCGTCAAAGATGATAAGCGACCAGCAAGCTTGGCAATCACATCGCGGCCTGCATTGGCAAAGGCAAAGCGAAGGGCGCCATCCTGTCCAGCCCCAAAAAAGGCTCCTGGAATAACGAGAACACCGGCCTTACGCGCCATGGTTTCGGCAAGCTGGCGCGAACCAATGCCGGTAAAGGGGTGACGAACATAACCAAAATAGGCACCGCTGCTTAGCAGATTCCAACCGGGTAAATCATTCATTGCGGTTCGAAATACGGTGGCGCGTGCAGCAATTCTTTCGCGGTTCTCCTGTCGCCAGCTTGTCATGGATGCCAACATTGGCGTCAAGGCATGCTGTGCCACACGTGGGGCACAAATCTGTATATTATCAATAACTTTTGCCAATTGGGCGATCACATCGCAGCCAGCAATGATGGCGCCAAGCCGATGTCCGGGAAGACAATAGGATTTCGAAAAGCTGTAAAGCTGGATCAGCGATGATTGCCAACTGTCCTGCGCAAAAAGATGATGCGGCACATCCATATCAAGCGGCATAAAATCGCGGTAGGTTTCGTCAAGGATAAGCCAAATTCCCCGCTTTTGACACAAGGCCAGAATATCAGCAAGAAGCGGTGCCGGATAGATGCTGCCTGCCGGATTATTGGGGCTGACCAGAGCGATAGCGCGTGTTTGTGGCCTTATAGCAGCATCAATTAAAGCACAATTGGGAAGCAGGCCGCCATCATCATCACAATCAACATAATCAATGCCAACACCAAGCATGCCAAGTGTTGATTCATGGTTGAAATAGCAGGGGCGCATCATCAAGATACGATCGCCATGACCCGCGAGCGCCAGCACGGTTGCGACAAAGGCTTGATTACAACCTGAGGTGATTTGCACTTCACTGTGATCAATTTTGGCATTGTAAATCTGACTTACATGCTTTGCATAGGCGCTGCGAAATTCTGGATCACCCTCAACCGGCCCGTAACGCGCCAATGCCGGATCAGATGCCCCCTCGGCTAATGCCGCCAAAATATTGGGATGTGCAGAATAGCCGGGAACAGCCTGGCTCATATCAATCAAAGGCCCGTTGGCGCCATCATAAGATGATTTCCATTTCAGCACGATTGAAACAGGCGGCGCATTTAAACCGGCAACAGCAGAATTAAACATGTGACTTGCCTTTACGAGCAATGTGGGGCGAGAATAGCGCTAGATTAGCCAGAGAAAGGGCGCCAGGCAAGATGGGTGTCTCTCTAAGATTGATATCTTTAAAAGGTTGATATTTTGGCAATCTGGCTCAGACCTTTGCTTGCCCAGCGTGAATGTGCAAATAGATTGAGGACCAAAAAATGGGAAATTATCACATCATCGGCAGGGCAGGTGCAGGGTCATTGATCGCCGAATTTTTATTTCGCGAGGCCGGTATTGATTATGACATTTCCTTTCCCGATCCAGCCGAGGTGAAAAGCCCTGATTTTTTTGCTGCAAATCCGCTTGGCCGTATTCCTGTTTTGATTTGTCCTGCCGGAACGCAGGTTTTTGAAACGCTGGCGATCATTCACCATATCACCAGCCGGTTTGGCGATCTGGCACCGCCTCAAGGCACGCCGCAAAATGACCGCTATCATCAATATCTGGCGCTTTTGGCAACGTCCGTTTATCCGGCCTATCATCGCCAACACCATACCCGCTATTATGGCGATGAGGCGGCGGCTGAAACGATCCGGCAAAAGGCGCGTGACGAACATCGGGTTATTTTTGATCATTTTGAGGCCAACCTTGATCCTTATATATGTGGGCAAACCCTTACCGCTGCCGATTTCTATCTTTATATGCTTAGCCGCTGGGATCTTAATAAAACGGCAATGCGTGAAAACCGGCCGCGATTAAATGCCTTGCTTGATGAAATTCGTACACGGCCAGCGGTTGCCGCCGTGATCGCGGCGCAGCCACGCCGCACCAAATCAGCTTAGTGCTCTATCAAATCTGTCAAAAAAGTCCGGTCAATGGTCATAAAAAAGGCAGGCAAAATATGCCTGCTCGATGATCAGTTTTGATGTGATCAGTGATGGTCGCGGCTAGAGGCTAGCCACCACATCACGAATGATATTGATTATCGCGGCCGGCTGTTCGGCGCAAGGGATATGGCCTGCATCTTTTACCAGTTCAAATTTTGCACCCGGGATCATGTCGGCGGTACCGCGCACCAGATCTGGTGGGGTGGCGCCATCTTGGTCACCAACAACGCAAACCGTTGGCACGGCAATATTTGGCGCTTGATCACGGAAATCAGCATCACGAATGGCCATGCCAGTGCCGATATAGCCGTCAAGTGGCGTACGGGTGAACATTGCCCGATATCCATGCAGTTCGGTTGTACGATCGGCGTGAAAGGTTGGTGAGAACCAGCGCTGCATATTGGCATCAACAAGCGCGGCCAAGCCACCATCACGCGCGATGGCGATGCGGTCATTCCACATTTCGGCATTGCCAATTTTAGCAGCCGTGTCGCAAAGGATCAGTGCTTTGGCAAGATCGGGGCGGGCGTGATACAGGCCTTGGGCAATCAGGCCACCGACTGATAGCCCAACAACAACCGCGCCCGATAGGCCAAGATGATCCATCAGGGCAACAAGATCATTCACATGGTCATCAATCTGGTAGGGCGGTGTTCCCATGCCGGATAGGCCATGGCCACGTTTGTCATAGCGAAGAATGGAATAATCAGCCGATAGATTGTCAACACAATCCTGCCAAATACGAAAATCAGTGGCAAGCGAGTTGGAAAAAACAATTAGCGGCTTGGCGGCGCCAGCATCATCAAGTTGATAATGAATAGAGATACCGTTGATCGTTGCGAATTTCATGTCATGTCTCGTTTTATTAAAGGTACAAAAGCGGGCGGGTCAGAGCTGTTGTGGCTGGATGATGTCTTCTTCCAACGCCTTGATTTGCAGGGCTAGATATTTCGAATAGATTCGGCATTGGGCAAAGCTGCCGGCGATAAACCATAGGCCGGGCTGTCCGGTCTGACAATACATGTTTCGCAGTTCCATGCCATCGCCAAAGCCCCAGATAGGGCCAATCCGTGCGGCAATCTCATTGCCAAATAATTTACTGACAAGATATTCCTGCGGTTTATAGCCGGTTGCCATAATGACAATATCAGCGTCAATTTTACGACCATCTTTCATCACCATGCCATGGTCGGTGAATTGGTCAATCTGGTCGAATTGCACAAGATCAATTTTGCCCTCCGCAAGCAGGTTAGAACAGCCAACATTGAAATAATACCCACCACCACGGGTGAGATATTTAAACTGCCAGCCGGTATCGTTATCGCCAAAATCCAGCTTGAACCCGACATTTTCCAAATCATCAAGGAGCGCCTTATCGGTTTTGCGCGCGGCTTTGGTGAAATGGCGATGTGCCTCTTTGACAAGCGGGGTCGGCATTGAGGTGGTGATGAAATCACATTCATCCGTGCCGCGGTCTTCGTCATACAGCTTATATGGGAATTGAGCGCTAGGTTCGATATTCACAACAAGGCTAGGGCTGCGCTGGATCATGGTGACTCTGGCACCGCTTGAGTACAGGTCTTGTGAGATATCATGGCCGCTATTGCCGCAACCAAGAACGATGGCATGTTTTCCTGACCAATCTTCGCCATCATGATATTGGCTGGAGTGAACCGCTGGCCCTTGGAAGCCTGAAAGCGAATCAATTTTGGGAAGGTTGGGAATGCCGCTAACGCCAGTGGCCATAATCACATGGCGTGGTGACATATGACGCTTGCCGCCATCAGCGATGTTCAATGCAACCTGCCAGCGCCCGGCCTTTTCATCATAACTAGCCTTTGCCACTTCGCATTGCGTCCAGAAATTCAGCTCCATCGCGGCGGCGTAGGTTTCAAACCACAAGGCCAGCATATCCTTCGGAATATAGGTCGGCCATGTCGGCGGAAAAGGCATATAAGGTAGATGATTGACTTGAAGCTGATTATGCAGGGTCAGCGCGTGATAGCGATTGCGCCAATTATCTCCAATGCGTTCGTTACGATCGACGATCAGCGTATCAACCCCAAGTTGCGTGAGGCGAGCGGCGATAGACAGCCCAGCTTGACCACCACCAACAACCAGGACACTGGGGTCTCGTTCCTCATACTTCTGCGCCAGCTGGCGTTTGTCCAGCCAGTTGGGTCCTCTAAAATCCCGTGAATAAGAACTGCCAGTCGGCCGGTTACGGTCGGTTTTTTCCTCAAAGCCGATCAATGCATCAATTGCGGTAAAGAATGTCCATGCCCGATAATGGTCAGGATGTTTGTCATCTGCAGTTAGCCGCAAAATACCACAGCAGTGTGCGGCTTCCGTGGTAAAGGTGAAAAAAGCTTCGATTGCATCACTGCCAGCACGGGTCACAAAGCGCGGTGCGGTGGCTTGGGGATCAAGCGTGATTGCGCTGATTCTGGCTTTGGCCGCAGCCGCGGGAAGGCTGTTTAGAATGTCTGTTGCGCCAGCAATGGTTTGAAGCTGCCAGCTGAGTGCTAGCGCATCGCGCCAATAGCTATTGTCATGAAACAGTTCATCAAAATCCGTCGGTGCATCACCAGCAGATGATAATGTTTGATGCAGCGCGGCGTTGAAGCGGCAAAGCCAGTCATCCACAACCGAATTAATCGCAGATATTGCGTTTTGGTCGTTCACTGTCTTTAAACCTCTGTTAAAAGCGCCGGTTTCACTGGCATAAAGTCGCCGAGATAATCAAGTTGCTTAGATCATCAACGGCGGACGAATTGTACTGATCATGGTATCCTAATCATATCAATCCTTCTGGCAATATTGATATTATAATTTCTGCTCCAAAGCCCAAAATTGCCGCAGAAATGACGCACTGAATAGGATGATGGCTGGCGCCAAATAATCCGACGAAATAGGTGATTTATCGAAATATAAGTCTGTTTTCTGTGGCTGCCAAAGACAGGATTGGCTGTCAAGTAAGTTGCGCTGAATGGTCAAAGCAGTAAATTGAATAACAACGAAAATAAATTGAGATAGTTTTCAGACAATACTTGACCAACGTCCATTCGTTGTCTCTAACTAGATACCGTCTTTAAATTGGCGGAAACGCTAAAAAAATAAAAATCCGATAATCGGGAGGAATGAAATGACAAATAAACTTCTCAAGGGTGCATTAGGGTTTGCGGCTGTTTCGGCCGTTGCTTTTGCGGGCGGAATTGCTCATGCCAAGGATACGATTACAATTGCGGTGCCGTCGTTTTTAACAGGTGGCGCTGCCGGTCCATTTGGCATCCCTGCTATGAATGGTGCCAAAATGATTACTGATGCCATCAATGCTGGAAAGCTTCCGGCACCCTACAATACCAAAGGTTTTGGCGGGGCGACTGCAAGTGTTATCCCTCTAGACGAAGGTGGTGGGGCCACAAAGCAAGTGGCGGAATACAGAAACCTCGTTGAAAAGAGAAATGTAGACGCGATCGTTGGCTACATTTCCTCAGGAAATTGTCAAGCTCTTGCGCCAGTTGCTGAAGAACTAAAGCAGTTCACCATTTTTGCAACTTGTGGAACGCCAAGAATCTTTGAGGAAGCTGCAAGAAAATACGTTTTTAGAACAATGGGTCATGCTACCGCCGACAACGTAGCTGCCGCTATGTACGTCAAAGAAAAATTCCCTGATATGAAAGGGTATACCGGTATCAATCAGAATTATGCTTGGGGGCAGGACTCGTGGCGTGATTTTGACCTGACGTTGCAACAGATTATGCCAAATACAAAGGCATCAGATAAAACTCAATTCCCAAAAATCTTTGCTGGACAGTATGGCTCAGAGATTTCGGCGATGTCACTTGACAAGGCAGATTTGGTTCACACCAGTTTCTGGGGAGGAGACCTTGAGGCCTTCATTTTCCAGGGTAACGCTCGGGGACTTTTCAAGAAAAAAATTGGTGTTTTCACAGTTGGCGGAACAGCAGCCTACCGTCTTGGCAAGAAATTGCCGAACGGACTTGTTCTTGGGGCGCGTGGGCCTTACGGAATTCTTGTGAGAGATCGCGATACGGCGCTTAACAACTGGTTTGTGAGCACGTACAAAAACCTCTATGGCACGTACCCATCTGGGCCTGCTTACCAGTACGGACAGGCAATTTTGGCCGCCAAGATCGCTTATGACAAAGCTGGTAGCGATGCGACCAACGAGCAGCTTGCTGGCGCGTTGCGCGGAATTACGTTTGAGTCGTTTTCAACCACCATTGAGATGAAGCTGGGTAATGGACACCAAGCTGCAACCGAAAATGGATACGGCATTACCGAATATGACTCAGAAAACGGTGAGAATGTGGTTAAGGACGTCAAGTTTTACCCTGCTTCGTGCGTATTACCTCCTGAAGGCCAGAACAGTGTTGACTGGATCAAAGGTGGTATGAAGGGCGCTAAGTGCTAATTCGATAACTTTCCACCAGCAGGCGATGCCTGCTGGTGGAGCTATTGTTTAACTTCTTTACTCTTAATTCTATTGTGGGGGATCTGTTGTGGAAGCGGCTCTGACTATTCTTCTCGACGGGCTTCAGTTTTCGTCATATTTATTCATTGTGTCTGCAGGGCTTACCATCATCTTTGGTGTGATGAAGATTCTCAATGTGGCACACGGAAGTTTTTACGCCTGGGGTGCATACACTGCAGCTTTTTTTATCGGCAAATTTTCGGATATGGGTTTGCCCGATGCATTGGGTTTTTTAATCATTGTTGCAGCGGCCATCGTTGTCGGTGTCATTCTTGGTTTTATCATAGAGCAAGGCATCTTGAAGCACATGTATGAACGCGATGAAGTTTTGATCGTGTTAGCTACGTTTGGCTTATTCCTCGTCTTGGAAGATATCATCCTAATAGCCTTTGGAACCGACCCATACTTCGCATATCAACCAATGGCGCTTTTGGACTCGGTTGAATTGGGGGGCATTACCAGGGATGTTTATGGAATGACACTAATTGGGGTGGCAGCAGTTGTGGCTGTTGGCTGTTGGTGGCTTTTGAACAGAACGAAATGGGGCACCCTTCTCAAAGCAGTTATTTTTGATCGTGAGATGGGTATCTCAATGGGTATCAATGTCCCACTTGTTTACACATTAACCTTCATCGGTGGTGCGATTTTGGGTGGCCTAGGGGGCGCCTATATTGCGCCAACAATTTCAGTCGCACCAGGGCTTGGCACTGAAGTGATTGTGCTGTCTTTTGCGGTTGTTGTTGTTGGTGGCATGGGATCCATTGTGGGTGCAGCAATTGGCTCATTGATCATTGGGATTTTGCGCGCAATTGCTGTGCATGAACTGCCGCAAGTTGAGCTTTTTGTTGTGTTTGCTGTGATGGCCATAGTCCTGGTGTTTCGTCCAGAAGGCTTGTTTGCTCCAGCCAAACCGAGGAAAATTTAAGATGTTTAATGATAGAACAGCAAAATTTTTATTGTTGGCTGCGCTGGTAATCTGTGTTGGTGGTGCTTTTGCGCCAAACTGGATTGTGAACCAATTTATGTTCGGATTTTCAAGGGCGCTCGCGATTCTTGGTCTGATGGTGTTGTGGCGCACTGGGTTAGTCTCTTTCGGCCATGCTTTCTATTTTGGGTTGGGCGCATATGCCGTTGCGATCCTCGACAGCAAATTGGGCGTTTCTGACGTGTTTCTCCGCTTAGTGGCAGGCGCTGTTGTTGCGGGTGTCGCTGGTTTTTTAATTGGCTTCATCATGCGAAACTACCGAGACATTTTTTTCGCGATGCTCAACACAGCGATATCGATGGTGCTGTTTGGCATTGTGGTAAAGACTGAATCCTTGGGATCGACGGATGGCTTTGCGATCTCTGCGTCAACTATATTTGGGCTTTCGCCCGAGACAAAATATCCATTGTTCGTGATCATCACACTTATTGGTTTATCAGCGGCACTTGCGGTGAATTTCTATCTGAAAACGACCTTTGGAAAACTAACCACCGCGATCAGAGACAATGAAATACGCGTTGAGTATCTGGGTTTCTCGGTCGCTCACGCAATTCACCTGAAATACACCATATCGACGATTTTGGCTGGTGGTGCGGGTGCGCTGATGGCGATGTCGCTTGGACAGGTTGACCCGGAGTCGATGATTAACTGGACCGTATCTGGCGAGCTTGTTTTTGTTACCATCTTGTCAGGCCCCGGCAATGTTATTGCACCGTTTATTGGGTCTCTGGTTTTTGAAGTCCTTAGAACTTATGCATTTGAATTAGCCCCCCAAGCTTGGCAGTTGATTATGGGAGCGACGTTCTTAACAATCATATTCTTCTTACCTGGAGGGATATGGAGTTTGATTGAGAAGTTGGGAGGGAAGAAAAATGCAAAATAGCTCTTCGATCCTTGAGGTTCGCGACTTGCTTAAAACATTTGGAGCAGTTGTTGCCGCAAAAGACATAAATGTTGACATTTCGCAGGGTGAAATTGTTGGAATTATCGGTGCAAATGGAGCGGGTAAAACATGTTTTGTTAACATGGTTACAGGGTATCTCGCGCCAACTGAAGGCAGCATAAAATTTGAAGGGACTGAATTAGTCGGTCTTGGAACGCGCAAAATAACACATGCGGGCATTTCTCGTTCTTTTCAAGTTTCTCAGGTTTTCCATTCGATGACAGTCTCAGAAAATCTAATGATTGCGTTGGCTATTGCGAATAATCGTGGCACCGATGCGCTTAGTTTAATGGACACACCAGACTTACGGTTGAAGCTAGATGCGGTGCTGAAACGCTATAAGTTGGAAACGCAAAGGGACGCCACAGTGAGTGCTCTAGCGCAGGGCGTCCGAAAACTCCTTGATATTGCAATGGCAGTCGTCAGCAAGCCTCGCATTCTTCTATTGGATGAGCCAACAAGTGGTATTAGCGTTGAAGAAAAGTTTGATTTCATGGACATTGTCATGGGAGCTCTAAAAGAGGATGGTGTTACCGTTCTTTTCGTAGAGCACGATATGGAAATTGTTGAGCGTTACGTTAGCCGCGTGCTGGCATTCTATCAGGGCGAAATTATTGCTGACATGCCCCCGAAGAAAGCATTGGCTGATAAGAAAGTGCAAGAATTTGTTATTGGAAAAGAGCACCACAAAAAAAAGAAATAGGATCTAGTCATGCTTGCAGTTAATGCTCTCGACGTTGATATCAACGGGACTCCGATACTTCGAGGTATTGGATTAGAGATAAATTCTGGTGAAATTATTGGTCTAATTGGTAGAAATGGTGCTGGGAAAACCACATTTCTCAGATCAGTGATGGGGCTTTTACCAATTGTTGATGGCAGTATCCGCCATAATGATAAGGACCTAAAAGAAGAGCCTGGTTATCGGAGAGCTCATATGGGGTTTGGGTATATGCCAGAAGATCGACGGCTTGTTCCTGAGATGACAGCCGAGCAGAATATTCTTGTTCCTGTTTGGTCCACTAATATTTCAGATCATGCTGCGCGTCTCGAATGGATATATAAAATCATTCCTGAATGTGAAAAATTTAGGGATATGCCTGCAACTTCACTTTCTGGTGGTCAACAGAAATTGGTCGCTTTGGCGCGCGCATTGATGGTTGGCCAGACGTTACTATTATTGGATGAGCCAACGGAAGGAATTGCGCCCGTTTTGGCCCAGCGGATGGGTGAAATTCTTGCTTCGCTAAAACAAGAAGGCGTTTCGATTATTATTGCCGAGTCCAACGATGCGCACGTCGCGGATGTAATTGATAGAACCTACGTTATCGAAAGAGGTTCGATCGTCGCTGCTTGATCAGGTGAATATATAAATGGAATTCAAGGCTGAAGGCGTCATACCAGCAACACTGGTAGCCTTCGACACAGATTTTGAAATTGACATTGCGGCATCGCGAAAACATTTGCGTGATGTTGCTGATGTTGCGGGTCTTAGTGCGATTACGGTCAATGGGCATTCGTCGGAAATTCACGCGTTCAGCTTTGCCGAACAACAGCAGCTTTTGGCCGAATCAATCGAAGAGGTTGGGGATGCGCTGCCGCTGGTAAACGGGGTTTATGCCGATGGCAGCCATGCCGCTGTTGCGGTAGCAAAAATGGCGGCTAGCGAAGGTGCGGCTGCGCTATTGGTGTTCCCGCCAAACAGCATGAGCATGGGTGGCCAGCTCCGCCCCGATATGGCGGTTGCCCATTTTAAAATGATTGCCGATGCAACTGATCTGCCGCTGATCCTGTTTCAATATCCGGCAAGCACCGGCCTTGGCTATCCATTTGAAACGATGTTGCAAATTTTTGCCGAAGTGCCAAGCGTCGTTGCGATTAAGGATTGGTGCAATGATCCGATGCTGCATGAACGTCATATAAAAACCTTTCAATCATTGCCGCGGAAGGTGAATGTGTTGTCAACGCATTCATCATGGTTAATGGCATCATTATCAATGAAACCTGCTGGTTTGCTGTCGGGAGCGGGAAGTGTGATTGCCGATTTGCAGGTCGAGCTATTCAACGCGATGCAGCGCGATGATCTGGCTTTGGCGCGCGCGGTCAATGATCGGATTTACCCGCTGGCACAGGCTTTTTACCGCGCGCCTTTTCTCGATATGCATAACCGGATGAAGGAGTGTCTTGTGCTTCTGGGGCGGTTGGATCAGGCGATTGTCAGGCCACCTTTGCAAAAGCTTGAAGAAGATGAAATTGCGAAGCTGAAACAAGCGCTGGTCACTGCAGGCCTACAAAACTAGGCGCGGCTCGCTCGTTTTTCGACTTTATGCTTAGATTTGATTTTTGAAATGAGGAATTGATCATGGCCATTTATGAACTACGAACCTACCAGGTAACTGTTGGGAAAATGAAAGACGCTGTTGAGGCCTATAGTAAAAAAGGCTGGCCGGCGTTGCAAAAGGGCGGCTTTGACAAAAAGCTGGTTGGTTATTTCATTTCAGATACTGGCCCACTTCATCAGATCGTGCATCTGTGGAAATTTGACGATGATGCTGATCGTCGCAATCATTGGAACAACCTTTTTGCCAATGATGATTTTATGAGTTTTGCCAGTGAACTTCGCCCGCTTTTACTCAGCCAGCAAAACCAATTGCTCAATGCAGCGCCCTGGGGGCTACACCCTTAAAACTTAAGATGATTATAGAACTGTGAATTAGGTATGGGGATGGTTAATTTAAAGCTTTTTGTCTGGGCGCTTGTCGCTGGATCTTTTATTCCTCTTGTAGGAATCCTTAATGGCCGTGCGGGGAGAGTGCTTGGTGATCCCCTTTTTGCGTGCGTCCTTGTTTTCATTGTGGGCCTTGTTTTGGCAATAGCCGTAACTGCTTTTACTGGTCGAGGAATGCCTGATTTCCAGAGTTTTGGGCAGCTCAAAGGAATTGAATATTTTGCTGGTTTTGTGGTTGCGTTTTATGTTTTGAGCGCCACAGTTCTGGCTGGAAAAATAGGCGTTGCCAATTTCATTGTCATGGCAGTATCTGGGCAGGTTATCTTTTCGCTGCTGATTGATCATTTTGGTTTGTTTGGCGCGCCAATCCGGCCGGTAAATTTGCTGCAGTTTGGCGGTGCAATCATGCTTCTTGGTGGCTTGGTGATTACCCAGTTTGCCAATGGCAAATAGATGGTGATGCCAGGCGTTGCTGATGCCTGATTATCGTAGCCCGTCCTTGCCTTCCACCTCATCATGCATCAGGCCGCCAACACGTGGCAAGGGTCGCCCTGAATCAGCAACAGCAACGGCAACCAGAATTTCATTGGCACGTGGGGCGTCATTGATGCTGACTTCCATTCCATCGAAATGTGATCGGACATAGGCAGCGTCCTTGTGGCCAAGTGGCACATCAATGGGATGACCCATGCCACCTCGTTTCTTGTTTGAGGGCACTAGGGCGGCGCCTTTTTCAACAGCGGCACGAAGTGGTTTGCCAAGGCGGGGATGCAAAATTGCTGCGGCATGCTCCAACTCGCCATTTTCACCAACAAGCGCGGCCTTGCCATAGCTTTGGGCCTGTTGCGGGGTGATGCTAAGCGCGGCAACGCAGCGCTCGCCTAGAAGGCCGCCAAGCTCTTCACCGATTGCCATAAGTATCTCGAGGTCATCTTGATAAGTGCCGGCAAAGGGGTTTTCGATTACTGCAACGGCGGCGGCGCGGCGTGTTGGTGGCGAAATGATCTGGCCTGCCTCTTCCTGCGTATCCTCGACAATTGTGACGATTTTCCGAATTTTTGCCAACCCCATGATCTGTTCCCCTATGCCTTTGCTGCCGGATGCTGCTGAATGTAAGTGATGTTTTCACGATCTTTGATCAAAAAATATATTTTGTTTGCTGTCAAACGATATATCCGTTGCGAAAATCTGCTTGATGGGTATCGGTGATGTTGGCTAGCAATTGAAATAAAGACATTATTTTGAAATCTGGCCTTTTTGTCTTGGCAATGTTACACCTAAAAATATTGCTTGAATTTGCATTTCATTTTGACGTAATCCGGGTTTGTCTTTGTTATGAATGTTTTTGATCCTAGCCATTCTGCCTTTCATAAAACGGCCAATGACTATCAGCTTGAAGATCAGGTCGGCTATAAGCTGCGGCTTGCCAGCCAACGTCATCTTGAGATTTTCTCGCGGCATCTTCCTGATATGACGCCAACGCAATTCTCCATTCTTGTGCGGCTTCGTGATGTTGGGGAAGTATCGCAAAACCAGCTTGGCCGCCTTGTTGCGATGGATGCAGCGACAACAAAGGGCGTGATTTCGCGCCTGATTGATCGGGGTCTGGTGCAATCGCGTCAAGATGGTGCCGATCTGCGAAGATTGCAAATCTCACTTACCCTCGAAGGCCAGGCAAAAGTCCAAGCTGCGGTTGGTCAGGCGGGGGTCATCACCAAGGAAACAACTGAAAATCTGACCAAGCGTGAGCTGGCGCGACTACTTACATTGCTTGATAAATTATAGGCCCAAGGGCGGTTGCAATATCTATCTTGACCGTTGCCTTATGATTGCTGACTAATAGATAAAGATTTTATGCCACCTGCGCTGGCAAATGATCGCAAAAAAGCTAAAGGGGATAACATCATGGCTTCAGAAAAACTTGTGATTACCAATATTGGCCAGGTTCTGTCGGGCAAGCTGGAAGCGCCCATCCTTGATGGTGATTGCGTTGTCTCGATTGATGGCCGGATTACCGATATTGGCTATGCTAAAGATATGGATCTGGATAATGCGACGGTAAAGGTTCATGCTCATGGGGTGACATTGACCCCCGGTTTGATCGACAGCCATGTTCATCCGGTGATTGGCGATTATACGCCGCGCCAGCAACAGCTAAACTGGATTGACTCCTGCCTTCATGGCGGGGTGACAACGATGATTTCGGCAGGTGAGGTTCATGCCCCCGGACGGCCAAAAGATATTGTCGGGTTAAAAGCGATGGCGATTGCCTCGCAGCGGTGGTATGAAAATTTCCGGCCATCGGGCGTGAAAATGCTGGCAGGTGCGCCGGTCATTGAGGAAGGCATGGTTGAGTCTGATTTCAAAGAGCTTGCAGATGCCGGCGTTAAGCTGCTTGGCGAGGTTGGTCTTGGTTCGGTAAAGGCTGGTGAAACCGCCGCGCAGATGGTCAAATGGGCTCGCAAATATGGCATTCAATCAACGATCCATACTGGCGGGCCGTCAATTCCAGGGTCAGGTTTGATTGACAAGGATGTGGTTCTCGAAGCCGATGCCGATATCATTGGTCATATCAATGGCGGGCACACTGCGCTTCCCGATGACCAGATCACCTGCCTTTGCGAAAGCTGTAATCGCGGCATTGAAATAGTGCATAACGGCAATGAACGCGCTGGTTTGTTGGCGATGCGAACCGCCTTTGAGATCAAACAGGCCGAACGCGTGATCCTTGGCACCGACTCACCAGCCGGATCAGGGGTGCAGCCGCTTGGTATTTTGAGGATGATTGCCATGCTGTCCAGCCTTGGTGATATTCCGCCAGAAATTGCCTTTTGTTTTGCAACTGGCAATACAGCGCGCATGCGTGACCTTGATTGCGGTATAATTGAAATTGGCCGCAGCGCCGATTTTGTGTTGATGGATACCGCCCAGCATGCGCCGGGTCGTAATATGCTGGAAAGTATTCATCAGGGCAATTTGCCCGGGGTTGGCATGACGATTATTGACGGAATTGTGCGCACCAACCGCAGCCGCAATACACCGCCAGCAGCGCATTTACCCGAAATTGTTGAATAGGTCAGTGTCAAGTTGGCAATTGTCCTCCTCCCGAAACCAGCGAAAGGCCATTATTTGGCTTTGACGTGATTGCCCATGCGACATTAGTTCGCAAAGCATCGGCGCTGCTGGTTGTTTACAAAATGCATTATTGTTAGTATACAAATGAATTAATGCTGGTAATAAATTATCAAACAGGCCCCATCACTGCCAAACAGGATTCATCATGCGCAAATATATTGATATAAACTTGGGTGAAAGAACGATAAGTAGCCGTGAATTGCATGGTCGCGAGATCGCTGAGTGTGGACGTTATTTGATTGCTAAGATGCTGTTGGAACAAAATATTGCTGAAGTTGAACCATTAGCTCCTGAAAATCCTCTAATCTTTTCAGCTGGGCCTTTTGCGGGAACTAATTTTTCTAATGCGAATAGGCTTAGTGTGGGATGTAAAAGCCCTCTGACTGGTGGGGTTAAAGAAGCCAATAGCGGTGGTACTTTTGGCTTTGCAATGGGACAATTACAAATCGCCGGCATCTCATTGCACGGAGCGAGTGATCAGTGGGTGATCATTCGCATAACAAAGGACAATGGTATTACTTTTGATGATGCCACGCCTTACATGGGTTTGGGTAATGTAGACTGCGCTTTAAAACTACATTCTGTTTATGGGGAGAAAACCTCCCTCGGTATATGTGGGCCCGTAGGAGAATACGAAGGTCTGATGGCTGGTATAACTTTCTCTGACACCGATAATCGACCGTCACGCATTGCCGCGCGTGGTGGTGTTGGCGCAGTGATGGGCTCCAAGAAAGTCAAAGCCATTGTGATAGATAAAGATAGGATGCCGCCTGTAAATGACCGAAAAAAGGTTATGGGTGCCATAAAAGAGTATGGCAAAAAACTTGGTGAGTCAGCGCCTGTCCAAACATTGCGGACAACGGGCACAGCAATGATGGCGGATATAACAAATCATATTGGTGCGATGCCAACTCGTAACTTTACCTCGGGCCATCAACCCTCGGAGGACGGCGGGGCCTTTAAGATGGGTGGGACTTATATCAGGGAATTAAACACCAGCCGTGGTGGGCAAACGGAGCACGCCTGTATGCCCGGTTGCTTAATAAAATGCAGCAATGTTTATGTTGATAATACAGGAAGAGAAATTGTTTCACCGATGGAATATGAAACGATTTGCCTTCTTGGAACAAATTGCGGATTAGAAGACCCGGACGATGTGGCGAGGATGAATGAAATAGCAAATGATCTTGGCGTGGATAGTATAGAACTCGGTGCCACCATAGCTGTTCTAATGGATGCTGGGAAGGGTGAATTTGGAGACGTTGCTTTCATGAAAGAGGTGACCTCGGAAATGATGGCCGGGAGTGAAAATGGAAAATTCTATGCTACTGGCACTGCAAGAGTTGGTGAGGCCTTAAATTTCAAACGGGTTCCAGTAATCAAAAAACAAGCAATTAGTGCTTATGATCCGAGGCTAATTGAAGTAACTGGAATATCAATGATGCTGACTGCTCAAGGCGCAGACCATACTGTTGGGAATGCTGCGACATTCAAATGCGACGATAAAAATGTTGAAGAGCTGGTTGCTGAAAGTCTTCGTATGCAGATAAATGCTGCTGTTGCCGACTCATTGGGGCTTTGTGTGTTTGGCAGATCAGTTACTGATGAGAATCTTGAATTAATTGCCAATGCTATCAACGATGCGTTTGACGCCGGGGTAACACCTGACTTCATCCGTAATATTGGTGTTGAGACATTGCGTCTTGAAGCAGCCTTTAACAATGCGGCTGGGTTCGGTGAAGATGACGATGAACTGCCAGCCTTTTTTCTTGAAGAGCCTTTGCCACCAACCGGTAAAATGGCACGCCTTTACAGCCGTGAAGTAAATGCCGCAATGCAAAATCTTATGGAAGCGCAAAGTCTTTAGCGATATGGTTTTGGGTGAGGCCTAGAATGCAAAGCAAGGCTGTGGCGCGGAGAGTTTTATGCAAGGTAAAGTAAGCGCAGGTGCCGCAGATTATGTGCGGGTTGATAGTCTAGAGGCAGCCATTGCCACACTTGCCAAAGGACCAAGAACCATTCTTGCCGGCGGCACTGATGTGTTTCCCCGATTGCAGGACCGGCCATTGACTGGCGCGATCTTGGATGTTTCGGGGATTGCCGCGCTTGGCGCGGTTACATTTGATGGTGACTTTTGGCGGATTGGCGCTGCTGCCAGCTGGCGAACACTGATTGATGCCGATGTGCCTCCTGCCTTTGACGGGTTAAAGGCTGCCGCGCGTGAAGTCGGGTCAGTGCAAATCCAAAACCGCGCCACCATTGTTGGCAATTTGTGCAATGCCTCGCCTGCCGCAGATGGTGTGCCGCCCTTATTGACGCTTGATGCCGAGGTTGAAATTGCCGGTGCGGCTGGATTGCGTTATTTGCCGTTATCGGCATTTATTCTTGGCAATCGCAAAACCGCGCTTGCCGATGGCGAGATGGTGAGCGCGTTGCGGATTCCGGCAGCGTCAACAGCCGGACAATCGAGTTTTTTAAAGCTTGGCGCGCGTTCCTATCTGGTGATCTCGATCAGCATGGCAGCATTACGGCTGGAGGTTGATGAAGCTGGCATCATTCGTGATATTGCCTTGTCGATTGGCGCTTGTAGTGAAGTTGCAAAACGCATGGATCAGCTTGAGGACGCGTTGCGCAATACGGCATTGGCAACCGCCAGCGCGCGGATTACGCCTGATCTTTTTACCGGTCTTTCGCCAATTGATGATGTGCGGGCAACGGCTGCCTATCGGTTGCAGGCATCATGCGAGATTACACGCCGCTTGCTGTGTGAGCAGCAATTGAATTTTGCCAAACGGGTGGCGGCATGACCTCTTTCACCTTGAACGGTAAGCCGGCCAACAGCCAGCTTCCAGCCAGCACCCGCCTGAGTGATGTTTTGCGCATTGAAATGGGCCTGCCGGGTACCAAAATCGGCTGTAACGCCGGTGATTGCGGTGCTTGTAGTGTGCTTCTTGATGGCGCCCCGATTTGCAGTTGCCTGACAGCAATTGCGCAGGTTGAAGGCGCCGCGGTGACCAGCATCGAAGGTCTGCATGCTGATGGCACAATTGCAAAATTACAAGATAGTTTTCTGGCGCATGGGGCTGCGCAATGCGGTATTTGCACTCCAGGCATGATGGTGGCGGCGTCGGCGTTATTGGCTGAAAATCCCGCGCCAAACCGGCAAGATGTTGAAGATGCGCTCGGTGGGGTTCTGTGCCGTTGTACCGGCTATAGCAAAATCATTGATGCAGTTCTGGCGGTTTGTGGCGATGCTAAAATATCGCCGCGACCACAGGCGGGGCAGAATGTTGGCAGCCCCATCCGGCATCTAGATGGCCAGCCCAAAGTCGATGGCAGTCTTATTTATGGTGATGACGCGGTGCCTCAAGATGCGCTGTTGGTGCGGGTGATCCGCAGCCCGCATCATTACAGCAGTTTTAAAATTGGTGATAAGGCAGGTTTTTTGGCAAGCCATCCGGGTATCTTGGCGGTTCTTGATGCCAGCGATATTCCTGGGCGCAATTGCTTTGGTGTGATCCCGCCCTTTGCCGATCAGCCAGTTTTTGCCGAAACAACAGCTCTATATCGCGGTGATGCGGTCGCAGCGATTGTTGGTGATGCTGATGTGATAACGCATTTTGATGAGGGTGATTTTCCGATTACCTGGATCCCGCATGAAACGATGTTAGCGCCCGCATCGGCAATGGCAGATGGGGCGCGCAAGATGCATGCAAATCGTGATGGCAATATTCTTGTTCGTGGCTATGTTGAAACAGGAGATGCCGATCAGGCACTTGCGGCGGCGGCGCATAAGATCGAAATCCATACAACAACACCCTTTATCGAACATGCCTACATCGAACCTGAGGCAGGCTATGCCACCCGCGAGGGCAACCGTATTGTCATTCATGGCTGTACGCAGGCGGCACAAATGGATCGTGAAAGCCTTGCCGAGATCATGGGCATGGAGCTTGATGCCATTCGGGTTGTACCATCGGCTTGCGGCGGTGGCTTTGGCTCAAAGCTGGATGTGTCTTTTCAGCCCTATGTTGCCCTTGCGGCATGGTTGCTGGGGCGTTCGGCACGTATTTGCTATAGCCGCAGTGAGTCAATGCGGGCATCAACCAAGCGCCACCCATCCGATATTCGGCTTACTGTTGGCTGTGACGAAACCGGTCGGATTAGTGGTTTTGTGTTTGATGGTATCTTCAACACTGGCGCTTATGCAAGCTGGGGACCAACCGTTGCCAACCGTGTGCCGATCCATGCTAGCGGCCCCTATGCAACAAAAGATTACCGCGCTAATAGTATTGCGGTTCATACCAATGCGCCACCGGCAGGGGCGTTTCGCGGGTTTGGTGTGCCCCAATCAGCGGTGGCACAGGAATGCGCCTTTGATCTGCTTGCGGAAAAGCTGGGTATGGACAGGTTGGCTTTCCGACGACTGAACGCATTGAAAAATGGCATTCCAACCGTAACTGGCCAGGTCTTTAACAGCGGTGTTGGCATTGATGATTGTTTTGCCGCGCTTGAAGATAGCTGGCAAACTGCTGTTGCATCTGCGGCTAGTTTTAACCAGACCGCGATCAGTGATGACAGCCCATGGCGCAGCGGTGTTGGCATTGCCAGCTGTTGGTATGGCTGCGGCAATACGTCATTGCCAAACCCGTCAACAATGCGATTTGGAATCACAGCCGACGGCAGAATTGTTCTGCACCAGGGCGCAATGGACATTGGCCAAGGTGCTAATACGGTGATTACCCAAATTGCCGCAGACGCATTAGGAGTTCCGGTTCACGATGTACATATTCTTGGCGGTGATACAGATCTGACACCTGATTGCGGTAAAACATCTGCATCACGCCAAACCTTTGTTTCGGGTAAGGCGGCAATGCTGTCGGGCATGGCTTTGCGCGATATGGTGCTTCGGCATGGGAATGTTGATGCCAATGCCAAAATCGCACTTGATGGTTCGGTCTTGACGCTGGCTGATGCTGGTGGTGGCACATTGCGCATTGCATTGGCAGATATGCCGGTGAATGAGTGTGGCTATGTGTTTATGGCTGAAGAAACCTATGATCCGCCAACCAGTCCGCTTGATGAAAAGGGGCAGGGTGTTCCTTATGCGGTGTTTGGCTATGGTGCGCAGATAGTTGAACTGTCGGTTGATGTGGCGCTTGGTCGTGTGCGCCTTGATAAGATCACAACAGCGCATGATGTTGGGCGGGCGATTAACCCCTTGCTTGTCGAAGGCCAGATTGAAGGCGGTGTTGCGCAGGGAATTGGCATGGCTTTGATGGAAGATTACCAACCAGGCCGCACCGAAAATTTGCATGACTATTTGATCCCGACTATTGGTGATGTGCCCCAATTTGATCATGTGATTGTTGAGGTTGCCGATGAAGAAGGCCCCTATGGAGCAAAGGGGCTCGGCGAGCATGTTTTGATCCCAACCGCACCGGCAATCTTGAACGCCATCCGCCATGCAACGGGTGCAGCGATTTATGATTTACCAGCAACACCCGATAAAGTTTGTGCGGCGATTGTGGCGGCGCAGGCTGCCCAAGGTAGGCCGTAATGACAGCAAAAACTGGTCGCGACAAACGCGTTGAAGAAAAAATTCGCTGCGATGCCTGTCCGGTGATGTGTTATATCGCTAATGGCAAATCGGGGGCTTGTGATCGCTATTCAAATGAGGGCGGCCAGCTTATCCGGCTTGACCCGCTAATGGTAATGCAGCGCAGGGTTGATGATGGTGGTGAATTGGTACCATTTCTCGATGGCAGTGACGAGTGGAATGGTGATCTGATCACCCCACAAGATGCGTTTGTAACTGCGGTTGGGGCAGGCACAACCTATCCCGATTACAAACCAGCACCGTTTATTGTCAGCAGCATTGTTGATGATGTTGATATGGTAACGGTCGTGTCTGAGGGAATTTTCAGCTATTGCGGTGCCAAGGTCAAAATTGACACTGATCGGCATATTGGCCCTGAGCGCGCACTTGTGCGGGTTGATGGTGAGCCGGTTGGCCATGTTACAACGGGTGAATATGGATCACAGATGCTGTCATTGGGCGGCGTGCATCATTTAACCGGTGGCGGTAAAAAAGAAGGCCGTGTCACCTGTGCCACCCTATTAGCGCTTTGCAATGGTGACGCGGTTGATATGCAGGTCGATGATGGATCAAACCTTGTGTTGAAAGCTGGCAAAGCGCCGGTGATTAATGGCGTTGTTGAGGCGCGCATGCGGGTTGGGTGCGGTTCGGCAACAATTGGCATGTTTGCCGCACAATGGCATAACCTGGTCGATGAGGTGGTCATTGTCGATGACCATATTACTGGCGTGATGTCTGAACATCAGGCAGGAAAGGTTATTGGCTGGCCTGCTAGCGGCATTAAAATTCTGGGTCGCCGGTCAACACCCGGCCGTTATTTTCAGGTGGCTGAACCCGGCACCGGATGGGGCGGCACGAACCTTAATGATCCGCTTGCTATTCTTGGACCATTTGATCCGAAGATCGCCACGCCTGGACAATCTTTATTGATGGTCTCGACGACTGGCGAGCAATTTGCCTATTATGAACTTGATCAAGATTTGCTGCCTGTTGAGACTGCCATGCCGGTGCGGTTGCAACCGTCAATAAAACGGATTGAGGAAAATTGCGAACCGGCATTGACCTCGGTCAGTTTCATGGGTGGGGCTGGCGGGTCGCTTCGTGCGGGTGTAACCGAAAATCCGGTGATGCTAACACGCTCGGTCAAGGACGCTTTGACGCGCGTTACCTGCGGTGGGGCACCGGTCTTTATTTGGCCTGGCGGCGGCATCACGCTGATGGTTGATGTGACAAGCCTTCCCGAAAATGCATTTGGCTATGTGCCAACCCCAGCATTGGTTGCGCCAATTGAATTTACCATGCGCAAAGATGATTATATCGCTCTTGGCGGCCATGTTGACCATATCATGTCGATTGATGATGTTTTGGCTGGCAAGGTTGGGCCACAAAATGATCACGATCTTGCTGGCAAAAGGCGATTTGCCCAGCAGCCGCAAAATCCATGGCCAATAACGCGATAGGCCATGTTGTCTTCAGCCGCCCCAACCGCTCGTCCGCCTGTTTTATCGGCGAATCTGCCTGTGGTGGTGGGGCAACCGGTGCGAATGCCAAGCGGGGCAATGGCAAATTGGCTTGATCACCGATTACATCTCCAGCATGGGCCAATTGATTTGATTATTACCGCTGAAGGTGACAAAGCCGAGGTCGCCGCCACCTATGCCCGCGCAGCAGATGCGTTTTGCGGCCTTCTTGATCTGTTGGTCGATGAATTGACGATACTGCGATTGCCAGCCAACCCCACCACCATCAACAGCCTGAAAGGGCCGGTTGCCAAACGTATGGCGACGGCGATCAGCCCGCATTTGTCGCGCCATGACCAGGCTGATTTCATCACCCCAATGATCGCCGTGGCGGGAAGCGTTGCCGATGAAATTTTGCTGGCAATGGGGGATCAGCTCGATCGGGCTTCGGTCAATAATGGCGGCGATATTGCGCTATATCTTGGGAAGGGTGCCTTTTTTGATATTGGCATTGCCGATGACCGCGACACGCATCTTAGCGATTTTGCGATGACCGCGTCGGATGGTGGTGGCAGGCGTATGCCCCTTCATGGCCGAATCAGGCTGCACGATCATGATTGCATTGGCGGCATTGCGACAAGTGGTTGGCGGGGAAGAAGCCTGTCATTTGGGATTGCAGATTCGGTTACGGTGCTGGCGCACAATGCAGCTGCTGCGGATGTTGCCGCCAGTTTGATTGCCAATGCGATCACCATATCGTCACCGGCAATTACACGCCAGCCTGCGGCCAGCCTTGTGCCAGATAGTGATTTAAAAGACCGGCTTGTCACGGTTGATGTTGGCCCTTTGAGCGTAAAAGAAATTGATCATGCGCTCGCCGCTGGCGCTTGCTTTGCTCGTCATATGTTTGATGATGGGCAGATCATGACCGCCTATGCGCGGCTTGCAGGGCGAAGCTTTATCATTACCGGTGAATGACCGGAGGTATTTTGCAAAAGTGGCTTGGTCATAGCACCAAAATCGTTCACTCTAGCCGGTAAGAGAACTTACGCCCATGTTATTGGGCCGCATTTATTGAGTCCTGTTTAAGGGCTGTGGATATTGATGACTGATTTAATCGTGTTTGATAAGGATGGGGTGATCCTTGATCTGGAGGCTACATGGCTGCCGGTGGCGCGAGCGGTGGCGCATTATACAGCAAGCCGTATTCCCGATGATTGGGATGGCGATATTGGCGGGGTTGAATTGCTGGCGGCCATTGGCGTTGATGAAGCTGCTGGCCAAATTGACTCACGCGGTATTTTTGCCGCCGGTTCCTTTGCTGATATTCGTAGCTGTTGGCAGAAAATGCTGCCAAGCCATATGATCAAGCTTGATCAGGATGATCGCTATAAGCAGGATGTGCAAATATTGGTCGATCGGCATGGGCGCAATCAGACCGTGCCAAAAGGTGAGGTTGAAGCGCCGCTTTACCAGCTTCACAAGGATGGCTATCAGCTTGCAATTCTAACCAATGACAGTGAAAGCAGCGCAAAAAGAAACATGCAGGATATTGGCGTTCTGGATTTATTTTGTACGGTGGTTGGTGCGGATAGCGGCTTTGGCTCAAAACCTGGGCCGCATGGGTTTTTGCATTGCTGCCAGATTGCCGGTGTGACACCAGCGGCAAGCATTATGGTTGGGGATACGATGGCTGATTATGGCGCGGCCATTGCCGCAAAGGCTGGTGATTTCATCTGTGTTGCTGACTGCGTTGACAACCGCCCGCATCAAGATATTCATCACGAGAATGTTATTGGCAGGATTGATCAATTGCCTGCCTTAATGGCGCGGCGGTCTTTGCGTTAACTCTGGAATTTGCGAATAGGATTTTCATGGCAGATCAAATCATTATCGTCGGTGCCAGTCATGCAGGTATTTCCTGCGCTGAACAATTGCGGGCAAATGGTTATGCTGGCCGAATTTGCATCATTGACCGGCTGGTTGGTGCGCCGCTTGAACGCCCGCCATTATCTAAGGCTTTTTTGCAAGCCAATGGTCAAGATGATGCCAAATTTCTTTTGCGGCGACTCGATTGGTTTGCCGGGCATGATATTGAGTTTCTTGATGGGCGGGATGCCGTGTCGATTGACCCGATGCAAAAACAACTAAATCTCGATGATGGCAGTCAGCATGGCTATGACAAGCTGGTGCTTGCCACTGGGGCGGTGCCGCGACAGCTTGCGGCGGCGGCTGGTCTTGATGGGGTGTTTGTGCTTCGCCATCCTGATGATGCGCATGCGTTGCGCGAGGCGATTTCGGGTCGCAAGCATGCAGTTGTGATTGGCGGCGGTTATATCGGGCTGGAGGTTGCGGCAAGCTTGACCAAGCTTGGGCTTCGGGTTGATGTGATCGAAATGGCTGACCGGCTGTTGGCGCGGGTAGCAAGCCCGCAGATTTCGGAGTTTTTTAACGAATTGCATCAAAGCCATGATGTTGGGCTGCATATTGGTACAAATTGTCAGGAAATTTTGCAAAAAGGCAGTGCCTTTACTGGTGTGCAGCTTACTGATGGAAGCCAGATTGTGGCTGAATTACTGCTTGTCGGTATTGGCGTTCTACCTGATCTGGATCTGGCAGCGTCAGCGGGGATTGAGGCAGGGAATGGCATTTTGGTTGATGCAATGATGCAAAGTTCGGTTCAGGATATTTTTGCGATTGGTGATGTGGCGCTGATTGATGGTGCGGCTTTGCGAATCGAATCTGTTGATAATGCGCAAATGACTGCGGCGCGCGCTGCGGCTGCAATTTGCGGCCTTGCGCAACCGTCAATGGCAGCACCGTGGTTCTGGTCGGAACAATTTGATGTTCGCCTACAATCAGCAGGTATTGTGCCGCTGGCATCACCTGATCTTCGCCATCAACTGCGGCCGGGGAAACGCGAAGGTGGTTTTTCCGTCTGGAGCTATGGTGACAATGGAGAATTGGCCGCGGTTGAGGCTGTTCGTGATCCGGCAGGTTATATGCTTGGCAAGAAGTGTCTTGATCTCGGGCTGTCGCCTGATCCTGACGATATTGGCAATTACGATTTTGATCTCAAGGCTTTTGTTGCAGCGGGGAATAAAAAATGAATTATCAGGACGCGGCCCTGCATAATAAGCCGGCGCTTGTCGACCTTAGAAGCGACACTGTAACAAAACCAACAGCGGAAATGCGCCAAGCCATGGCAGCAGCCGAAGTGGGTGACGATGTTTATGGAGATGACCCCACGGTCAATAAACTTCAGGACAGGGTTGCCACGCTTCTTGGCAAACAGGCTGGTCTGTTTGTTGCGAGTGGCACGCAGTCTAATCTTGTCGCGCTATTGTCGCACTGCCAACGCGGTGATGAATTGCTGGTTGGAGATTGCTATCATGTTCATCGCTATGAGGCTGGCGGTGTTTCGGTTCTTGGCGGCGTGATGATGGAGGCGATTGGAACCGACCATCGCGGTTTGATGACACCGTCGCAAATCATTAAGGCTGTCAAGCCGGATGATCCGCATTGCCCGATTAGCCGTCTGCTATGTCTTGAAAACACCATATCTGGTCATGTCCATGATGCTGGGGTTGTTGCTGGGCTTGCCAAAGCAGGAAAAGATAGTGGACTTGGCGTGCATCTTGATGGGGCGCGGTTGATGAATGCTGCGGTCAAGCTTGGCGTGCCTGCCAAGCAGATTGTTAAGCCGGTTGATAGCGTGTCTTTATGCCTGTCAAAGGGGCTTGGCACGCCGGCAGGATCGGTTCTTGTTGGCTCGCATGATTTTATTGCGCGTGCGCGCCGAATGCGCAAATTGGTTGGCGGCGGCATGCGTCAAGTTGGCGTTCTGGCGGCGGCCGGCATATATGCGCTTGATCACCATATTGAACGGCTCGCCGAAGATCATGCTAATGCACTCAGGCTTGCCGATCAGTTAGGCCGTATAAGCCAAGTAACGATTAAATTGGATGAGATTGAGACCAACATGATATTTATGAGGCTTCCAGAGGGATCGGCTAGCCCTTTACGGAAGTATCTTAGTGAACGGGGCATTATATTAGGAGGCGGTGAGCGTACCATACGCTTGGTAACCCACCTTGATATTGGTGTTGGTGCGGTTGATCAACTGGCCACCGAAATTAATAATTTCTTTGCATAGGGCGGTTTTAGACAAGAAATAGCTGATAAGTTGACGAAATGAGGATACTCCTTGGGAATCCGTATGGCAAGATTTTGCTAATTTGATCAGTGCGTATTTTTGACGTCGAGGGTTGCTATGAGTGTTCAACTGTCTTTAGGTGCGAGGGTTCGTAAAAGCCCTTTTTTTGAGGCGAGTGTTGAGTCAGGTCTTGCGGCCGCCAGTGTATACAATCACATGTACATGCCAACAAGCTTTGGCGATCCAGATGCTGAGTACAACCGATTGATAAATGGGGTTGCTGTTTGGGATGTGGCCGTTGAAAGACAAGTAGCAGTAAAAGGGCCTGATGCGATTAAACTCGCTAAATACTTAACACCGCGAAACCTTGATGGGCTTGTTACTGGTCAAGGAAAATATGTGCCAATCTGTAAACATGATGGATCAATTATAAATGATCCAGTTTTGCTGAAAGTTGCAGATGACGAGGTTTGGTTTTCAATTGCGGATAGTGATCTACATCTATGGGTATCTGCTATTGCTGGTTCCTTGGGTATGGACGTGGAAGTGTTTGAGCCAGATGTCTCTCCGCTAGCTGTGCAGGGGCCAAAGGCAACTGCCGTTATTTCGAATTTGTTTGGCGAATGGGTCAAGGAACTAAAATATTTTGGCTTTCGTGAAGCAAACCTCGACGGTATCCCTTTGATTGTGTCTAAATCGGGCTGGTCAAAGCAGGGTGGTTATGAGTTGTACCTTCGTGATGGAACTCGTGGTTACGATCTTTGGAAGCGTGTTTTTGAAGCTGGTAAAGACCATGATATTGGTCCGGGGACTCCAAATTACATTGAAAGGCTTGAAAGTGGGTTAATTTCCTTTGGTGCCGACACTGATGCCAAAACCAACCCCTTTGAGCTTGGAATGGATAGATTTATGGACCTAAGCCAAGAGAATGATTTTGTTGGCAAAGAAGCGTTAATCGAAATAAAGAGAAATGGTATTGAAAGAAAATTTACTGGCTTTTTTCTTGATGGTCCAACTCTTAGCAAACCTAACGAGCACAGGTTAAGGCTTTTGCAGAACGGAAATAAAGTTGGTTATGTCAGTGCGTGTGGTTATTCGCCTCGATTGAGAAAAAATATTGGTGTAGGGATGGTTTCCCTTGCCGGATTGAAATCAACGGCTCCAATCGTTATGGAGGCCTCGGAGAACCTCTATAACGTTGACGCGGTCTCATTACCTTTTGATTGGGGGGGGCAAATAACGTCTCGACAAGCAATCTAATACAGGATGTTATTTTGATCCTGCGTCGGTAATCCACTCATTTGTCACGCGTCTACCGAAGATATTTCCGTGAAAAAAATTATAAAAGGTCGCCCTAACGTATCGGGCGACCCACCTGCATTTAGTCCATGATCAACATGGCCAAAGTACAATTTTTTATCGCATAAGGCGATAACTTACTCTACGACTGAAAGATCAACGGCGGCCATTTTGCCGTTACGCTGTTCTTCGAGTTCGTAAGATACCTTCTGACCTTCGTTCAAACCGTTCAGACCTGAATTTTGGACAGCAGTAATATGTACGAATACATCACTACCGTCATCATCCGGATTGATAAAGCCATAACCTTTTTGGGTGTTAAACCACTTGACAGTACCCTGTGCCATATTATCTAGTCTCCAACTTCAGCCTTGATCTGCCGGTGATCTAGGCCCATTATCTTTCAAACACGACTTCTATGCGGCCTCGAACCTTCGTTGGATTCTAGTCTCATAAAGCCTTTTCGGCTAAGTAGATATGGGAACATCAACATATAATGTCAAACAATAAATGATTGTCGATGGCTTGAGTGCTGGCGTCGGGGCTGTTTGTTTGCGGAAAAATGAAGTGATGGCAACGCCCCAAGCGATGGCCCAATTTCAACTTTAATGATCAATAAATGTAGCACTTTGGTGGTGGATGCCGATTCATGGGAAATCTCAAGAAAAACAGCGTAGCGGGCATTTTTTTTTCACTAAGTGCCGGAATTTTATGGGGAATTGTTCCTCTTTATATCAAAGTCATTGACGTTGACGATCCTTATGAAATTGTCGCACATCGATCGCTTTGGTCGGCTGTGTTGCTGTTTATCATTTGCTGGATTTCAGGCCAGCTTGGCGAGATTTGGGTAACAATCAAGCAGCACAAAAATTTGTTAAATTTTTTTATCACAACATTTTTTTTATCTTTGAATTGGGGCGTTTATGTCTATGCCGTGCAAACTGGACAGGTGGTGTCGGCGGCGCTTGGCTATTTCATTTATCCGCTTTGTACAGTGTTGCTTGGCATTTTTGTGCTTGGCGAACGGCTTGACAAATGGGCATTGCTTGCCATTGGGGTTGTTTGTCTTGGCGTGATGGCAAAGGCGATGATGATTATGGGTGTGCCATGGATTTCTTTGGCGTTGGCAGGCAGCTTTTCGCTTTATGCCGTCATTCGCAAACGGATGGATATGGATCCGTTACAAGGGTTATTTATTGAAACCTTATTTTTGCTGCCCTTTGCCATTGGCTTTCTATTTTGGATCGCGGCAAATGGGCAAGTGCCGTTTTTTGGCGGTGGTGCGGTCAATATTGCGCTGGCGCTGCTGGCCGGTGGCATTACGGTTCTGCCGCTTGTGCTGTTTTTAAAGGGCAATCGTGCGCTGAATATGACGATGGCAAGCCTATTGTTTTACAGCAATCCTACCATGCAGCTTTTGCTTGGCGTGGTAGTTTTTTCCGAAGAATTTATGCCGCGTGATTTACTAGCCTTTGGACTGATATGGATTGGGATTGCGGTTTATTTTACAACACGGGCGCGGGTGGCGCGGCTTGTCGTTCCGACGCCGTAACATTTGGGTGTTTTGAAGTGGGGTATAAAAAAGCCGGACAAATCTCCGGCTCTCGTCTTGCAATCATGCGATTGGCGTTTGCCTAATCGACTAATTTTGCTGAAATGATTTGATCTGGTTCGGCAGGCGGCTCACCAACAGCCAGCTTTTGAACTGTATCCATGCCATTTTCAACCTGTCCCCAAACGGTATATTGACCGGTTAGGTGGCCGCAGCCATCAAAGCAAATAAAGAACTGGCTGTCGCCGCTATCAGGGCTCGACGAACGTGCCATGCCAACAGTGCCATTGCGATATTCATAATCGCTAAATTCGGCTGTTAGCTTGGTACCTGATCCGCCCATGCCGGTGCCTGCCGGATCGCCTGTTTGCGCCATAAATCCTGGAATGACACGATGAAAAATAATGCCGTCATAAAATCCAGACGCTGCCAGTTCGGAAATGCGGGCAACATGGTTTGGGGCAATGTCGGGGAGCAGTTTGATTTCAATCTGTCCCTGGCTTGTTTCAAGTAGAAGATTTGAACCGGTCGCGGCCACGCTTGTTTCACTCATGATTATAAATCCAACTCCTAGTATACGTAATAGAAAAGACTTCATACCAAAATCCTTGCAGAAAAGGCAATTTGACTAGAACAGAGCGTCAAGCTGTTCGTCTGTCAAATTCCCGGGAACAACAGTAATGGGAACACGGCAACGCGATGCGCCGTTTGCCATCAGGAACGTAATCAAAGGGCCAGCCGTTTCCGACTGCGTATCGGCACCAAGAACAAGGAGGCTAATCTCATGTTCCTGATCAATCAACTCCAACAATTCGTCACGGATCTCGCCTTCCCGGACATAGAGGATTGGTGTTCCGTTGGTCAGGTTTTTGGCATAATCGGCATGGATGGCCATTTTGGCTTCAGCTTCCTCACGCGCTTCTTCGCGCATTAATTCACCGACACCGGACCAAAATTTAAATTCAGCAGGAACAATGCAATACATCAATGCCACGCGACCACCGACAGATCGGGCACGTCCACAAGCGAATTGCAATGCCTGATGCATTTCCTCGCTATCATCAACAACAACAAGAAAGACCGGTTGTTTTGATTTCGCCGTTGCTTTTGCCATAATATTTAGATCTCCACTATCATCGGGTGCATCAAGGCTCAGCTCCGCCGGAATGCCGCTGCTGCCAACCAGCCAGCAGCAACCGCAAATAGGATCGCAAATATTCCATACAATGCTGAATAATTGTGCGCGAAATTGTAAATGCCGGCACTCAACCCGCCTTTGTTGATATAGAGATTGGTGATGTCTTCACTGATTGCAACACCATTGCGGAATTGCAGAACCCGAATATCATAAGTGCCAGACAGTATATTTGCTGGCAATTTAACCTCAGCGCGGAACAGGGTGTTTTTGGTCAAGGTGACATTGCCAGTTTGACGTGGCCATAGATCAATGTTTGCCATATTGGCCTGAAGCGCAGCAATATATTCACTGGCCATTGGTTTCGACTGGCCAGCAATGGGCGTCCCGGCCGCGATTTCCAACCCAATATTACTTGTACCAATCGCAAGCGATGCAAGCGTTTCGGGACTGGCAATCTTGTCGATTGGGTTGGTGGCAAGAGTGGTGTAAAGGCTCGGTACTTTTTGCCAAATATTGCTTTCGACATTTACCCAGATGCCAACACGGTTTGCTTTTCGTCGCTGCGCGATATCGGTTGGCGGGCCGCTAATCACTACCAGAATATCATCACCAGCCGCGCCATCAACTGCACCGAATAACAATAAATCGGTACCGTGGAATCCACTAGTGATGGTGATCTTTGATTTTGATAGATCGGCAACCAAACGTCCGGAATCTGCCGCGGCAAGACTGGTCATGCCAAGCAGCAGAATAAAGCCGAGAATGAGTTGGCGTGCGCGGATCATTTCAATAACTCCACGCTAAATAGATCATCAGGCCGAAGGGCGAGGTCAAAACCAAGCTTGACACAGACCGCCAGCACCATCAGCGCCAATAGCCCGCGAAGCTGTTCGCCGCGCAATAATGCGCTTGCCCTTGTACCGAACTGCGCGCCAATAACCGCGCCAAACAACAGTAAACCGGCAAGCAGGAAATCAACCGTCTGGGTTTGTACCGACTGCAGGAATGTGACGTTTGCTGTCACGAAAATAATCTGGAACAAAGACGTGCCAACAACAACCGAGGTTGGCATGCCAAGGAGATAGATCATCGCTGGCACCATGATAAAGCCACCACCAACACCCATGATCGCCGCTAAAACTCCAACAAAGGCGCCAATAGCAAGCGGCAAAAGTGCGCTAATATATAGCTTTGACCGGCGGAACCGCATCTTTAACGGCAAGCCGTGAAGCCAATTATGCTGATGCAACTTGGTTTTGCGGCCACCCGGACGGCGCGTTCGTAAAATAGTTCGTACACTTTCCAAAAGCATCAAAAATCCGATGATGCCAAGAAACACGACATAAGACAGCTTGATCACAAGATCAATTTGACCCATTTCGCGAAGCGCAGTGAAAAGCATCACACCAAGGGATGATCCGACGACACCGCCAAGCAGCAAAATACCGCCCATTTTGAAATCGACATTGCCGCGCCGCATGTGTGCCAAACCGCCCGAAACTGATGATGCCACGATTTGATTGGCCTCGGTCGCTACCGCAACTGCTGGCGGAATGCCAAAAAAGATCAATAATGGCGTCATTAAGAAGCCGCCACCAACGCCAAAAAGCCCGGATAGGAACCCAACACCACCGCCAAGACCGATGATGATGCCGATGTGCATCGAAATTTCAGCGATAGGTAAATAAATATACATTGTTGCCAGAATCAGGGGCGTGGAATTTACGCAAAAGGGCGGGGCGGGGACGACCCAAAAAAACATGTGACCGGTTTGTAAGTTCGGTGTCGCACAGAGTGCCATGTGATGCAAGGGCAATCCGCCTCTTTGGTCTGCCTCTTGCGTTTCAAACTGGACAGAGCCTTTTGCACGAGACGAATGCAGATTTTACTCTGGGTGAATTGCGTGCCGTCATTTTCGTTAGGTTGATAAAGTTTGATCTTGGTTTTGACAGCTCTTTGGGCGTGGATCAGCGATAGTAAGGCAGGCAAAGTTGGCTTAGCGTCATTCGTGATTGATATTTTGATTAATGTGTGTGACGGCTGCACCGCCAATTTGGCTACGGGGCATTATGAACGGCAAGAATAATGCCTCCACCATTTATCATAATATTTGCCCGCCTGTAACAATCACTACCCTAGCCGTTGAACTGTCGGCAAATGGGGAACGGGCTCATGTAAAAAAGTATCTTAACCGTTAGCCCCAAAACAAAGCCTGACAGAAAAGGGTTTGTAAAAGGTTTATGTCCGTGACAAAATTTTCTGGTCCATGTGTTAAGCGATGCGTTTCTGGGGTGTGTTTTTTTAAAATCTTGTTGGTTTGAGAACAAGAATTGCTAAACTGTGGTCATGAAAACATCAATATCACCTAAAATCAGCCTTGAACGTTTACGCCATGTTGCCGCGCAGCAATTTGATATTAGGATTGCAAGTGATGGCCGTTGGTTTCATGAAGGTGATGAAATTCGCCGTATTGAGCTGGTCAAATTATTTGCCTCAATTCTGGTTCTTGATGAAAAAGGTGATCACTGGCTGGCAACACCTGCTGAAAAGGGACGAATTATGGTTGATGACGCGCCTTTTATCATCCGTGATATGACGGTAAAAACTGGCGCCCGATCCCAGCAAAATGAAATATGCTTTCAAACCAATATTGATGAAACGGTTTTGCTGGACATAAAACATCCGCTGCAATTATGCACTGCCGCGCAATCCCCCGATCTTCGTCCCTATATTGAGGTGCGCGACGGCTTGCTGGCGAAGTTATCACGGCCGGTCTATTACCAGCTTGCCGATTATGCTGAGGTCGGGCCAGGTGGCCGACTTGGTGTATGGAGCCATAATCAATTTTTTAAGTTAGAGGGCTGATGTTCCGCTTGTCTGATAATCCAGTCAGAACGACAGCCACCACTTTGCAATTCACCCATCGGGATTTGCAACAGCGTCTTGATACCTGTTTGAACCCGCTTGATGATATGTTGGCAATAGGGCTTGAAGCAGCGTCAGCGCCTGATCGGCCTGCTGCCATTTTGGTTCCGTTGCTGCGATCGGCGGGTCACTGGCATGTTCTGATGACCAAGCGTGCTGAAAACCTGGCGCATCATGCAGGACAGATCAGCTTTCCTGGTGGTAAGGTTGAACCTGATGATGATGGACCGGTTTCTACGGCGCTTCGTGAGGCTTTCGAAGAAGTGCGCCTGATGCCACATTCGGTTAGCATCGCCGGCGGGCTTGACGCGGTGCGCAGTCCGGCGGGATTTATCGTCCAACCTATTGTTGGTATTGTTGGCGGAGATGATGGTCTGGATGGTCTATTTGCTGATCCGGCCGAAGTTGATTTAATTTTTACCCTTCCCCTTTTGCATGTGATCAATCCGAGCAATTTCCGTTTGGTGCCGCGTGAAACCAACGGTCGGCGAAATGATTATTGGGTTGTTGAGCATAATGATCATCTGATTTGGGGGCTTTCGGCGCGCGTATTGAACGATCTGCAGCGGCGCATTGGCATGACTGTTTGATCTTGCCGCAGGCAAACCCCATATATAAATCTGTACAGCGATAAGGGGATCACCAAAATCGTGACACCAAACAAAAATAATATTGGAGTAGATTTAAGATGCGAGCCTTATTGGTGATTTTATCCGCCCTTGGTGCGGCATTTCTGGTTATGGGGTATGTGCGAAGCTGGCAGATGCGAAAGGCCATCAAAACCTGCAAGCCAGATGAAGCGATCAATAATAATTATATTCTGGGGGCGTTTGTCGGATTTGTCGTGTTTGCACTTGGCGCATGGTGGCTGGAGTCAGGTAGCGCACCGGCGAACACAACCTATTCTCCTGCTAAAATTGAGAACGGAACAGTGACCGGGGGCGGCTTTGAGCAGCAGAAGTGACCATGATTTTGGCGGCTTGCCCGATTGGGCGCAGCGGCCGCTTGTCATGCAAATTTTTGCCCAAGCTCATGCTCTAGGCGGCGAAGCGCGCATTGTTGGTGGGGCGGTTCGTGATTGGCTTGCCAATTATCCGGTTGGTGATATTGATATGGCGATTAACTTGCCAATCGAAACCGTGGCAAGCCATATGGTGGCATGCGATATGCGCGTTGTTGAAACCGGCCTGAAACATGGCACAATCACGCTTTATGATGATGATGATCAAATCGAATTAACCCAAACACGCGTCGACCTGGAAACCGATGGGCGTCATGCAATTGTAGCGCATGATCAGGATTGGGCGCGTGATGCGGCGCGGCGCGATTTCACCATCAATGCCTTATATCTTGATTCATCTGGCGGCATTTTTGATCCGCTTGACGGCAAGGCAGATTTACAGGCTGGCCGGTTATGCTTTGCTGGTGATGCTGGCCTGCGGGTGCAAGAGGATGCATTACGCATGATTCGCTATTGCCGGTTTTTGCCGCGTTATGCTGCGATGGGCGTTGATCCGCAGGCGCAAATGGCATTGTGCGAACATGCTAACCTATGCGCTGGCTTGTCTGGTGAGCGTATTGCCAATGAAATGCGGCGCATTATGGTTGGCGGCCGTCTCAAAGAGGTCATTGGCCTGATGCGATATAGCAAAATAGATCAAGCCGCGCTTGGCCTATCTCTTAATCCATCGCGATTGGCAAATGATGATGAAATTGGGTCAATGATTGCTGGTCTTGGCACGAATGTTGATTTCGTATGGTTGGTAAATCTTGCCGTGGCCATGCCGTCAGGATCGGCTGCGCTTTTGGCAAAGCGGCTGCGACTAAGCCGCTCTGAAGAACGTTGTCTCACCCGGCTTGACCTTGGTCTTAGCGACGATGACATGACGATGCTAAGCGGCGCAAGATGGCGGCAATCTGTCTATTATCTTGGCGATATGGCGGCATTGCTTTTTGCCGTTGAATCATGGCGCAATGGCCAGGCGGTCGATGGGTCGCGCCTTGCCGAATTCACCTCATGGACGCCACCACAAAACCCAATCTGCGGGACAGACTTATTGTCGCACGGCGTTGACAATGGCCCGGCAATAGGCCAGATGTTATTAAAAGCTGAAAGCCGATGGGTAAAGTCAAATTTCAGGCTTGGAAGGGCAGCGTTGCTGGAGCGGATTTTTGGAAAATAGGCGAAGGCAATCATGGCCGCAATAGCAAGCCAAACCACGCCATCAATTGCGCAAAAAAAGACCGACGCAAGCGACTGGTTTCGTAAACTTCGTGATGAGATTTGCGCGGTTTTCGAAGCGATTGAAGATGCAGGCCGAGATGATGATGGTCCGGCAGGCCGTTTCGGGCGCAAGAACTGGCAGCGCGATGGCGGTGGTGGTGGTGAGATCAGCCTCATGCATGGGCGCGTGTTTGAAAAGGTTGGGGTGAATATCTCTACCGTTTTCGGCACCTTTTCAGATGATTTTAAAGGCCAGATCAGCGGTGCTGATGATGGCCGGTTCTGGGCGTCCGGCATTTCATTGGTGGCGCACATGCGCAATCCGCATGTGCCGGCTGCCCACATGAATACAAGATTTATCGTAACCTCGAAAAACTGGTTTGGCGGCGGCGGTGATTTGACCCCGCTTTTGCCAGATGCGGCGGCGGGCGCTGAATTTCATGCCGCGTTAAAAGCCACCTGTGACAGCCATGATCCTGATTATTACCCGAAATATAAAAAATGGTGTGATGAATATTTCTATTTACCCCACCGTGACGAGCCGCGCGGCGCCGGTGGAATTTTCTATGATAATTTGAACAGCGGCGATTGGGCCAAGGATTTTGCCTTTACCCGTGATGTTGGAACCGCATTTAAAAATGGCTATGCCGAGATTGTCAAAAGCCGCATGGATTTACCCTGGACTGACGAAGATCGTCATGCCCAGCTTGTGCGCCGCGGCCGTTACGTTGAATTTAATTTGCTCTATGACCGTGGTACGTTATTCGGGTTGAAAACTGGCGGAAATATCGACGCGATTTTGATGAGTTTACCGCCTGAAGTGCGCTGGCCGTGATGGTTTTAGCGTTTGAAATCATAAAACTGGCCGATTTTCCGTAAATTTTTGCGCGAATTATGCAAAATTAGGGTAGGAAAATAGGGCGTGACCATGCTAGGAAACCATCAACAAATTTTGCCAGGCGGCATGTTTGATTTACTAAGATCGAAACGACTTTTGCTCACGTCGAATAACATGTTCGGAAAATAGCGTTTAAGAGGACAAGATGGCTGAATTGGATACAAACAAAAATCCCGCTAGAGAAGATGTTCAAGAGCCGGGACGTCGCGATTTTATAGTTGTGGCAACCTATGCGATGGCAGGCCTTGGTGCTGCTGCGGTTGCTTGGCCACTAATAGATCAATTGAACCCGGCTGCCGATACTTTGGCACTTGCCAATATCGAAGTTGATATATCAAAAATCGCTGTTGGGCAGTCGATCACTGTGAAATGGCGCGGCAAGCCGGTCTTTATCCGGCACCGCACAGCTGATGAAATTGTCCGTGCAAACGCCACGGACCTAGATGAATTACGCGACCCGCAAGTTGATACAGCACGTGCTGAAAAACCTGAATATCTGGTTTTGGTTGGTGTTTGCACGCATCTTGGTTGCGTTCCACTTGGTCAGAAAACTGGCGAAGTGCGTGGTGACTATGATGGTTGGTTCTGCCCTTGTCATGGATCGCATTACGATACATCAGGCCGGATCCGGAAAGGGCCTGCGCCAACAAACCTAGAAGTGGGATCCTCTAGAGTCGA
>JGI24913J38484_100216_pt1 | contig 37820 bp, 47 predicted proteins | sample LinPfosmplate1_FD_38484 | JGI IMG/M metagenome (IMG submission 38484)
TGCAGGTCGACTCTAGAGGATCCCACGAGCTCGAGACAGCATTTCGTGCTCTGATACCATATACGGAAGGAGGAGACAAGTCTGAAGGAACCAAGTCTGAATTGTATTCAAAGGCAAGTTACACAGACAACAAGGCGCCTCGTAGCTCTCTCCAAACGGGGCAAGGCTTAGGTCGAGTTTGGGATGAGCTTCTAGAGAATCCTGATTGGAGGCCTCAATATGACCCAGTAACGGCGGCATCGGTTCCTTGTAGAGGAGGCAATGGTGGGGGTCGGCATTTGAATCAATACACCATTGCCATGCAGATATTGAACCCTCACTCCAACTCCGGTGACGAAAGCAGGATAGCTAAAAGCATCATCAACACCTCAAAATGGGGCGAGAAGGCATCTCAATTCAATCTAGACTGCGATGGCATCCTCTGTACCGATCAGCCGGAGTCCGCTTGTGACTCCCCTAAACTGGGAGTGGCCAAGTGGAAGACTCTGATTCTCTCTATTGATGTACCGAACAACCAGTTCTATGTGATGCTCAATAGTGAGACCTCTGGAGCGAGGTCTTTGACAAACACAAAGGAAATGGCCGCAGAAATAGATGGTGACGACAAACATTGACCCTAACTCTAAAGTGAACTCTACTCTCCACTATCTAACCCTGACCCCGTCATGAGGTGAATTCTCGATTCCGATCGACGACGAGCCTCGGATTTGTCTCTTTGGCGGCTCTGAAAAATCTCAAAATGGTGGGTGGCGTATTATGAATTTCAATCTTATTGCTTGCGCGATGACTGTGGATGAGATGACAAAACTGGATGCGGGTTTAACCCCCGCCATCGAGAAAACATGGACTCTACCCAAGAATGAATTCCTCGTCTTCAACAAAAAGAATCAGGCACTTACTGCTCTGGGCGTCTCTCAAGAAGAAGCTGACAAGCTCCTCGCAGAACATGGAGGCTCCGCATCTGCTGCGTACGCGACGCTGATCCAGCAAGGTTGGGCACCAGCTCATCAGCCTCATGACGACTACTAGTCTAAGCGTAAACCTGCAGCTGGCATTGATGACATTGTATAGCTATAGGTATCGGTAGTGCCGGCGTAAGCTCCGTACATACATGACATTACAAGTACGTACTGGCTGCCAGGCCCGCGGTACGGTAAGCGGCTTATGGGTGTTATGTAATTAAAAGTAGCACGGTCACTTCAAGTTTAATAATTATGTAAAGCTTTTTAGTTCGAGGCCGTTCCGGCCGCGGGGGGCTGGGCCCGGCTGTATCGATATAAATTTGTTACAGGCATTGATCATGATGACAGTTCAGTGTAAAATCTGACGTTTCATTGGACGGACGGATAATAATTCATTATTGGGACCCCGACCGGGACGGAGCAAAACTACGTGCACGAGCGACGCGCACTTTGTTCGGCTAACTAGGGTCTTCGGGGACACCTTGGCCGTGTTTTAGCTTTAGAAGACTCAACACAGAGTGGAATGCAACGTATACTTCGGGCTCAACGCCTTGTTCCAAGAGTGAAGCTGAAAGGGAGTAGTATAGTACAATATCGCTTCGCCAGTTGTACACACGAAGACGGACCATTGACAGTGCTCAGCGAAACAGAGGTAATGCCATGATCATCATATTGTCTCTTCATAAGGGATCCCTGACAGTAGATTCACTCCTTCATGTTACTCGTCATCAGAAGCAGTTGGCCTATCATGTCAAGGAGATCCTCGGCCTACTCGGAGAGGACGCCTCTCGTGAAGGTCTCATCTCGACCTCCTCCTCATGCTCTCATTTTCCCTTCGCCGTCGTCCTCTGCATTCTCGATGCGTCGTCTCTTCCTCGTTTTTTGTTTAGATTCTTAGCTGTCATCGAAAACCCACCACGCTCGCACGCTCTTGCAACCGCAGGTCTGGTGAAGACACCTTCAAGAGTCGCCAAAGCACTTGGCTTTCTCACTTCTGGAAGCTCCACTCAGCTCGCCACAGTAGTCAACGGAGGTGATTTTTGGAGGACACCCTGACCCTATCCTCTCTTTGATTCGTAACCTGAGTCCCTCTTTTAGCGGTATTCAATGAACACTCCGAGGAGATGGTTATAGTGAGGAATATAGAACTCTACTCCCTATGCGAGCACCATATGCTACCATTTGTTGGCAAGGTTCGTTGCCATTGCCCTTCTCTTTTCGAACCTCCTCATGACTCAAATCTTGTTTTTGCTTGACTTCAGGCTCACATAGCATACCTGCCAGATAAAAAGGTGTTCACTTTTACTATAATCGCAATCCTAGTCATAATCGTAGCCTTGACCGTAATCGCGACGATGACCACAATCATAACCCTGACCCTGACCCGAATCGTATTCCTAACCCGAACCTAGACCCAAACCATAACCCTGACCCTGACCCTGATCCTGATAACCCTTGTCATGAAAGGTGATTGGTTTAAGCAAATTAGGCCGCATTACAGATCTCTTTGCGAGGCGGCTTCAGGTGCAGGAAAGGCTCACGACTCAGATAGGTGAGACCTTGATGGAGGTGGTGAGCCCGAAAGGTGTAGCGGTGGTGATAGAGGTCCCCTCGCATCCTCCTCATCCCTCTCCGTACCTTCTTATGGCCTCCTGCATCATGAAGCATTGATTCTCTCCAGGCGACTCATATGTGCATGTCCATGAGGGGCGTGCAAAAGGGATCCGCGTCCACCATTACCTCCTCCATGCTAGGTTCCTCGCCCACTGACCTGCAGCTCAGGAGCTCTGACTAGCACTATGCTCACGGTTGATTGACCTTGGTTAGGGACCTTCAAGGAAGACGCCTCCCTTCGGAACGAGTTCTTCAATCTATTGTCACTCCCGAGTAGCCATAGCACCTCCCACACGCATAACCATAGCACCCCCTCCGCACATACGCATGCGCCCTGCACAACTCCCAAGGTTAACGAGGAATCCCCTCTGCTTGCATCGAGGGAGACGGAGGCACACATGAGCACTATAGCCCTATTCAAAGAGGCCTCACGATCCACACTACAAAGTCGTACCTTATAACACCTCCACTGTCATTATTGTCGTCTCGCCAGCTTCAATAACACTGCTTCTACTCCTACAGGATATGAAGTTTTCTGCTGCTCATTTCACTATTTTCTCGGCCAAAAATCGTGAGAGGCTCCATGGTCATAATTATGGTGTCCAGATATCTATCAAGGCCAGGATTCGGGTTAGGAATACCACTGTGTTTCAGTTGAAGATTAATCTTAGGCGGGGGTGTAGTTAGTGTCCAAGGCTTGGTGTAACTCTTTGTCGCATCCGAGCACATGACCCAACCCTAACCTTTGTACAGGCTCCGGTCGTATCGAACGGGATGATGGCGGATTACAACATATATAAGAGAGCCATTCGGAAACTTTGCGCCGAGTATGACGAATACGTACTACTCCCAGGTCTCTCGGAGCACATCAAAATCTCTGAGCAGAATCAGGGCTTAGCAAAAGGTGTGTCTGCCACACATGAAGTCCGCTTCGAGGGCAGCGACACGGTAGATGTCTTCTCACTTCCCAGCTCTGATGTGGCCGTACTCCCTGTCCACAACATCACCCTTGAGAGCATGTCAAAGTTATTTGCGGATCGCATTCTAGACGAACATGCCGAAACAATGAGGGACCATGGTGTTGTTGAGCTCAGCGTCACTGTTTCCTCAGGACCTGGGCAGACTGCGCAATACGGCGCGGTCCTGTGAGACATGCGTGCACGCGCAATGTCATGCGCGTGTTTGCAATTGACGCGCGGGTTACCAACAAATCTGTAGGCCGCGCGCCGTGCCGGGTGGTAACTCCCTGGTTGGCAGAAGCGCCGCCGGCGGCGGTGGCAATGTGTCAAGCTGCCAACGGGTCTGCAATGCATATGACAATGTCATGATTACAATGTCATGTATGACAATGTCATAAGTCATTGTACTGATCTACGGTACGTATACTATTATTAGCTTATACGACGCCGTGCGTACGTGCATATAATATTATTGATATTAAGCTTACAATGTCATGACATGGCATTGTACTAGGTACGTCATGACATTGTAACTTCATGTCAGCTTCGCCTAAGCTTAACCCTAACAAAAAGGGATCGATATCACTGAATCCTAATTAAACGGCTACCATATCGGTACGTATCGGTACTGATAACGTTATCGATATATAGCTAGTTGAGCTGCAGGTAGTTATGGTCACAGGCAGTATATTGTTTTTTAAATATTACACTGATTTCAAGTAATGGGGCTGCAGTGGCTGGAGTTTTCAAGATCAAGAGGAGTCAGTGTCGACGTCAGTGCTCTGGGGACCCCATTGAATGCGCGACCTGACTCTGGCCATGTCTCGTGCTTGAGCAGGTATGCTATCGCACAGACAATCTGATTCGGGGTCCCCACCCTCTTGAACACTGTATGCCTGACTGAGTGACTACTACTAGTAAGCTTAGTAGGGACGACGTGGTGCGGTGATGCGTGCAGCATATTCGGGTGTGTGTGTTTGGCTTTCGGGTTCTTAGACGATACTTAGCCCTGGCATAGCGTTCAGGGGTAGTTTAAGTAGAATGGAACTGATGGCACTGTAACGATAAGCTTGGAACCCCATGGCCAGCCCTTGGTCCAAATGCTAAGCAACAGCTCGAATATCCGACCCATCACGCGATACCCCTCCCACCCAGGGTATCGGTAACAACCAGTAGCCCCACCCCCCTTGCGGCCTACGCCCCAGCGCCGGGGTACGTCACGAGCCGGAGGGCGTGCGCTTGAAAGAGAGCCTTGACTTGAGGGCTACATAGGGCCTTCATCTCTGCCTCCCTATCCGCAGCAGTGCTGAAACTATCCCAGCCAGGAGCCTTTTCTACATATCCAGGATGGACCATCACCTTGAATGAGCAACCGGATAAACGTCAAGGTTAGGGTGATGGGCCACCCGACAATCCGCATTCAGCATCACCTCGCAGGGAGAGCCTGCCTTTTCTAATTGATCAGTGATGGCTTGAACCAGGGTCTCCGGGCCAAACACAGAGCCACACAAACTCAAGCCCACGAAACAAGCCGTAGTCGTGAGGCCCGCCTCTTCAAAAATGACCCTTGCCTGATGTCAGGAGGTGAGCTCACAGTGGTGAAACAAGGGAGTACATAGTGGAATGAGTGAGATGGATGACCTCCTGGGCTTCCTCCCCGACGGTGGAACAGACGGCACATAATTCATTCACTACTGGTTGGTTCTCACTAGGTGTCCTCACGTATTCAATATTGGCCTCTACAAACACACGAGTTAACACGTCACGCGTCGCAGCGGAAACGTGGCAGTGTTGGTGGCCATCAACGTGTCTGGGAGCCGTACCAACATGTCCCCGAAACCAATCCACCTGAGCACGTGCCTCCCTTTCCACATCCCTGGCTAACACTTGGCCTCTCGCGCATGCCTCTCTGAAACCAAGCTTTCCTCGGAAGATTGACGCAGCACCTTGATCTTGCTTGATGACGAGGGAAGGGATGAGCTCGGGGTCAGAAATGGGTTTTCCTTCTGTGAGATTGAGATGCAGACCCACAGTCCCCATGAGGCCTTTCTCGTGAAATATTTCCACCGCGTCAACTGCCGCAGGCCCATTGACCATGATGCTCGTTCTTGTCACGATGCCAGTCTCTATGCATCTCAATATCCCACGATTTCTCTCCTCACACACGCCCAGGTCATCTGCAACGATTATCACTTCTCTCATGCCAGTGCTTCAGTAACCCCCAATTACTGCACTTATTAGGCCATGTTCAACCGACTCAGTCCGGGGCCCAATTCGGGAGTCCCGAGTCCATGGATCGCGACGGAGTCGAGTCGATACTCGATACGGGAAATAATTTAAAAAAGTATCGGATTTAAGCAGGGGGCCTACCGCTTATGAGCGGTGAAGGTGGCGATGCTGGCGATCCAGGATGGAAACCCACAGCTCAAAGTGATGCAGCACGGGAGGAAATTCTACAGCAGAGGTATCATGAAACTCAATGAAAGCTGTCGCATCATCAATCGTAAAGCTGACCGGTACTATTGTTTTCTCACAGCCGAGCAGCCGAGCGTAAACGGCAGCAAGATGAGATCGCCAGGCTCCAAGTGGTGAGAGATAGAGACACAATTTTTCTTCTTTCTGATTCTTCTGTTTCTCATCGAAGGAACTCTCTGCACCCCCAAAGTCTGCAGCCTTACAACAGTATGCCGTTGACCGGTATGGTACACCTGGAGATCGTGAGGTGCTGATATTCATAAAACAATCTCATTAATTTGTGCCTCGACCCCATGATCCTCGCTGCATTCTCAGATGTCTCCCATCTCCTCCCTTGGCTCCCTTTCTGCCTCATCACACTCTAGAAGCGTCTCTCCAATGCACCCCGAGGCGGCCCATGCATACGTCGCTGGCTTAGTCGGCTCTATGCCCGATCCCGGTGGTCCGAATCCCACGGACGCTCCAGACACTCCGGACCCCCCTAGACCTGACCGACCGCAAATTAACTTTGTGGAGAATCCCAAGCCTAGAATACAGCTCAATTTAAATACTGAGGAGAATTCGATCGGTTCCGGTGGCCTGATGACTCCCTTGGCATCCCCTGGTCTTAGCAGTGGTGCTGATGGGTTGGTGAGCCCTAAGACACTGAAGGCCTCCACACCTGCTCAAAACATCATCAACCTTAATTAAACCGATTGTAACTCTTAACCGATTATTACCCTAACGCTAATTTTATCCTACGCTAATCCTAATCCTAATCCTAATCCTAATCCCAATCCTACTCCTACTCCTACTCCTACTCCTAATCCTAATCCTAATCCTAATCCTAATCCTAATCCTAATCCTAATCCTAATCCTAATCCTAATCCTAATCCGAATCCGAATCCGAATCCTAATCCTAATCCTAATCCTAATCCTAATCCTAATCCTAATCCTAATCCGAATCCGAATCCGAATCCTCATCCTAATCCTAATCCTAATCCTAATCACAACCTAAAGGTCCTTAATCGCACAGTAAAACGACTCGCCAATGTCACCCTCATGCGCTGTGTTAAAAATTGGCGTGCCAAGTCGATGGAGTCTGTCTATCAAGGATTTCTAGTGGCACAAGATGCTTTAAATGACGATGTCATAGCAGAAATGGATCAATTAAAGCGAGTCCAAGCCAATCTGATGCTAAGTCCAGCAGGTCAGGAATTGGCTATCGTAAAGCTTCACTCACAGAATGAGATTTTGAGGAGTCGTACTGCAGAAATCATCAAGCAACTCGAGAAGTCTCGCTACACTATTATCAATATCCTGATTCGTTCTATTAGGAACGTGATTATTGCCAAGATGGAACTTGCATTTAAGATGTATCATCGTAACTGGGTCAATACACCTTCCAAGGCCAATCAATGGCTTTATAAGACAAAGCGCTCTACGGCGAGAGGTACGCGAATATGGTTTCAACTCTTGATGACGACTGGTAGTGTCGAGGAGAGGTTCGCATCATGGAGGTTCAATGCGATTGCAGTAGCAAGGTACAACTCTAACCTGGTCTAAACCGGCTCTATCCCCTAAGCATGACCCTAATTCGAAGGTCTAGAGAGGGGCTAGGTAGAGGATTAGGAATAAAAAAGATTAAAGATGTTCTCACCGAGAAAATATTAGAAGGGGAAAATCTTGCTCGGTTTGTGGGGTTCAAAGGGCTGAAAGACAATATGATTAGGCTCAAGATAGGAGGACATTTTAGGTTCTGGAATCATCAAAGCACAATCCATCCATACCGGCTCTTACTAGGGAGGGCTTATAAGATGGGACACACGGGTGCTGCCAAATGGATGATTAGATATGGCTTTAAGCAGTCAGCTGGAGGCCCCGGAACTCTATTCAAAAACTGGAAGAAAAACGCGAAGGAGGGCCTTGGTGCTGGTAGATTACACGCTTTGAAGGCGTTGGGGGGCATGCTTTTTGGCAGTGGAAGGACCATATTCTTTTATCAGTTCAAGATTAATTTCAAACTCTTTCGAACAAGGCTCATTCTATGCAGGACACAGCTACAGGAAATTTTCTTGAAACTTATAGGTGACCAGTGCTACCGACCGTTACATAGGTGGAAGGATGCCTTCCTTAATTTCAGAAAAGTGCAAGTGATACGAGAGGTGAAGAAGGGCTAACTATCCCTAACCCAAATATTAAGCATGGACCCCATTTAAAGGCGGACCGAGAGGAAGTTAGAGCAGTCCTGGCTACAGAAGCTGCTGCAGTAGCAGAAAAGTACCACCCCGATACGCCTCTATTATTCCTTAACTTGTTGGTTCAAGATGACTTTTGTTCACTTTTGCTTTGAGTCTTTACACTTCCCTCGAAAATATTTGTTGATGTTCTTGGACCGTTTTAGGTTGGAACAAGAGTAAGTCATGCATATCATGATAGTTTAGATGATATATATTTATTATTATATATATTTAGTTATTTAGTCATTTAGTTATTTATCTAGTTAGTTAGTTAGTTAGTTAGTTAGTTAGTTAGTTAGTTAGTTAGTTAGTTAGTTAGTTAGTTAGTTAGTTAGTTAGTTAGTTATTTAGTTTCTAGCTCAGACCGAAGAACATCAATACCCCGTATTTGATCTCGCATCCTGTTACTGGTTGTGATCCTCTTTCATCTCATCCAGGAAACGTGTGTGGATGGACGAAATGTCTGAGCAGATGCAGCTCAAGACCATACGCGAAATAGAGGCAGCGAGAGAATGCTATCAAGCGCCCAAACTTAGCCCTCCCCATAGCTGTACCCCTGACTCGTACCGTAACCTGAGGCATCCGAACGCACTGCCGAGGCTCAGCGTCAAGTGCTCTTGGTGGAGACTGCTGCTGAGGTGGCGGCTAGTCAGGAAGAGGCGAGGAAAAGTTTAGAGCTCTTGAAAGAAGCAGAAGCTGCACTGAGGGCTTCCAAGGTCAAGAGAGAAAAATAACACCAACCTAACGCACTTAATGCTGAACTGTACTTAACCCAAGGCTGGTGCGGAGAGAGCAGCGGCCCTGAAAGCACAAGCAACGAGAGCTGCAGCTCACAAGGCGAGGCAATTGGAAGCGGAGAAAGCCTTGTATGACCGTATGCATCTCGCTTGGAGCATGGTGGAGGCCAAGCATGAAATAGAAAAGGGACAGCTAGAGAGACGACTGAAGCTGATTCCCTTCCACCACGCAAGGAAAGAGCTTACAAAAGAAATCGAGATATTGGAGGCACAGTGGGCCTCGACTGTGAGGATGCATGACATAGAAGTCAAGGTGGCAAAAGCGAGGCTCCTAGAGACTGAATTAGAGTCTCACAGCATGGTCGTGGAGCTCATCAAAGCGAGGCTCAACACAGATCCAGATGCAAGAGAGGCACTTCTTTTAGCCAAAGAGAAGAGTGACGTCCTAATCCTAACCCTAATTGGAGGCACTTCTTTTAGCCGAAGAGAAGAGTGACGTTTTGAGCCAGGCCGTGATGGTGGCGAACCGCGAGGTGAGGCTAGCTGAAAGCTACTTGAAGCCTAGGGACAAGGTAATGGCGGGCGAGTACAGCACGGAGCATGTCTTTGTGGTGAGTCAGGAGCTCATCGAGGATAAGGCCCTAGACGAGGGCATCATCATCAATAGGCCGAATCAAGACGAGCAGACACCGGGTCAAATTATGGCGTCGATCGCTAGCAAGGTCTCGTCTGGTGTGATGCAGCGTCGAGGCCTCGATGTCCTCATGGCGGTTGAGGGTATCACGATAGATAACCAAAATAGACCGACGAGACCAGAGGACTTTATTCTTGGGAATCAAATAGAGCAGGATCGAGAGACTGCCAAGGCCATCATGCAAGAAACTGGGGAGTATCCTGAGGGCTGGGCGGAAGGTCCGGGTGGGGAGCCTATCCCGTTATGGATCAATGGCGACGTCCCTGGAGTCGCCGGGATGACAGGTGGAGCAGGCGCTTCGTTTTCAGGGGGAGGGGGGTTAAATGCAGGGGGTTTCGCCACGGGTGCGGAAGGCACGGGTGGGCTCAGTGGTGGGAAGAAGAAGAAAGATGATGCCGAGGAGCCATACACGAGCCCTTCCTCTTACGCCAAGGGGAAGGCACAGACAATGCTCATCTCACTTAAAGGTGTCACAGAGTTCGGGGGAACCTCTGCGGTCCTCGCGGAAGCAGCCCTTCTCGGGGAAGACGTAGCGCCGAAAGGCTTCAAAAAGGGCCCCGGGACCACCATCGGGGGCATCGATCTGACTGCGCTCACTCCCAATGAGCTGGAACTGAACGTCGAAGAGCTCAAGGCTATGGCGATCTCCTTCTGTCAGATCGGCCGCCTGAGAGAATCTGCACTGATTGAAGGTAAAGTAGCACTACTGGAGAGTATTCTGGCAGACAAGCTCTTGAGGCCTCTTGGCGTTGGTGCGAAAGCCATGCCCATTCAGGACGTATGGACCCTTGCACAGGAGCTCAAGGAGGTAGGGGAGGCACTAGAAGCAGAGGAGCTGGAGAAAATGGCGGCCAGACTCGACGAAGCTTCGATGATGCGTCTCGAGACAGAGGTCGCAGAACGCCTCGCACAAGAAGACCTACAAGCACGAGCCTGGAGTGGCCTTCAGCTCCTGCAGACCATAAGGTCACAGGGACCTAACGCTAGAAGAGCCCCTGGTGCTGAGGGCGACAGCGTGGGGCTCCTAGATATAGAGGGAGCTGAGAGAGCAGAAGAGGCGCAGAACTGGTCCCCGTTGTCTGGGAGCCCACGGGACGGGAAGAAAGAGCGTCTTGCACTTCTAAGTCCACAAAGTAGCCGTCGTAGGAGACGGAGGCTCCACGAACTCTTCTGGAGGCGAGTCTTAGACTCAATAGACTCAACTCTGAAACCAACTCTAACCCTATCCGGGAAACTGACCCAAACCCAAACCCCAACCCTAAATCTCTTCTGAAGGCTAGACATAGAGTCAAGGGGTGGACTGGATGCAGCTGATCTTCTCGAAGTGGTCACAGCACCTGTAATGAAGTACGCCTACCGGGGTGCCGGGAAAGGTGAGTGGTCCGAGGCGGACACAATGTCCATAGTCTCTGACCTCACGATGGGGCACGAGTCTCTCATACCGGAAGAGGCCTTTGTAAGAGCTTTCGACGAAATGCTCCCAGTAGGACAGGATGCTTATGACAAGGTCACACCAGCGATGATTCCCAATCCTAAAACTAAACTCAACCTTGTTACAAGGTTATAAATAAAATGAACGAGGCCGAGGCCTGGATCACAGGCCATAAAAAAGAGGGGACCTGGGATCAGCATGCACAATGGAGTGAAAGTTCCTTGAAAAGGTCCTTCATTCAAGACAACATGGGTTTGGACGAAGACGGAAACGAAAGAATAGAGTCCAAGCCTAACGACAGCCAGGTGATTACGCGTCTTCTTGATTCACTTCTTGGGAACGCAGAGAAGGGGCCCATGCGGAAAGAGGTCTCGAATATGATGGGCACAGGCGATCTCCGGTACATGTCCAAGGTGCCGACAAGCGTGAAGGAGGAGGGCTTCAACCCAAACAAGACCCATTCAGGGAGGACCAAGACACTCGCGAGGATATCAAAATCCCTTGTATCTGCCTTTGAGATGTCGAGCATCTCTGTGGTGCACAAGGCGGTCCATCGCTGGAGGAAGAGGGCCTCTGTCGAGTGGGGCGTCCCGATGAGCTCTGAAGATGAGGATGAGGATGATTTCATGCGAGCGGCTCAACTCGACACCGAAGGGCCATGGACGCTAGGGCCCGGCAAGAGTCTTGACCTCATTCAGAACAAGAGGTCGTTAGGCGTGAGGAACACCGGTCTCTACCACGAGGCCCTCAATGCAAGCAAGTCGCCTTCCCCATCGGAATCATCACACCGATCGCCTCAAGCTGGTAGGTCGCCTGGCCTTCCTTCAATGTCAGTACCTTCCTTCCCAGAAACAAAGTCAGAATCGAGAACGAGAGAATCGAGGCAGAGGCCTCAAGATGGTAAAATCAATCTAAACCTGGCGGAAGTAGGTGGAAGCCCTATAGGCCGAAGCCCTAGCAGCAACGATGCTATATCGCCAGCCGAAGCGGCGGGGAACTATCTCGACTCCCCAATGAGTAGCCCAGATGTGTTTGCGAGGAGCAGCAAGGCATCCCGTTATCTTGGAGAGAGTAGTGTTGCCCCGTCTTCATCTGTGACCAATAACTCGATGATGAGTTCGCTTGCTTTGCAGAAGTACGGGATGGACCAAGACATGAACGACGCACTCGAATATAGACTAGAAAAGCAACAGAAGCTAGAGTCGGAGGCTATCCGTGCTCGTGAACATGTTGAAGCGCAGGATGATATACGACGCCGAAAGGGGGAGATGGAAGAGGTTCATGGCTAATGAATGTCACTGTCCCTTTTAAATTGTAACATAAAGTGTAACCTGACCCTTATTGGAGGAATACAAGAGGAGGCGGAGAAGGGACAAGGAGGAAGCGGCGTACGAGAGAGAGTTGGAAGACACGATCGACGGTGTTCCTCATTTAGACCAAGAATTCCGGAGGGTTCATCGGGATGTTGGACCCGCCTTCTATCTCAAGGCTTATGGCGGCGACACAGCTAGGGCAAGGGCAAAGGCAGAGAAATTAGCTGAAGAAATGGATTCGAAGCGAAAGGTCAAATTCTGATCTTGGATTTGAACTTTCGCTTCGAATCAAGAGAGCTTTGTGCACATCACATAATCTAATTTCATATTTCTGTTGTCTTGTTGCGTCGTGTTCTGACAGCGTTCTTCATGTACAGGTCGATCGCCAAGCCGCGCTAGAGGCAGAAGCTGAGCTATCTCGACTACGTGATGTGGAATTAGATAGGTTGGCAGAGAAGTCTCAGTCTACGTACAAGAGACGAAATGATACCTATAATGCAAGGAGCGTTTCGCCAGATTCCGTCGAGAGGCGTCTGGGCAAGGGGACCATCGACAAACTCAAGAAAGCCATCAAGGGCACGATGCGCGGTGACTTGTCCAATTCATGGTCCAGCCGCCCCCCGCCCTCGTTTTGATTTATAAATTTATGCATGCGTGGTGGGTTGTGCCGCGGGGCCCGTGCGTGCGCGGTGTCGGTTTAGTAGCCGGGCAGCAATCCGTTAATGGAACCGCACGAGTTCGTCCTCCAGGTGTCACAGCCAGGCTGCGTCGAGCTCGACTGCCATGAGGAAATCCGACATCTCGGAAAGCTCGGCTTCCATAGTTTGCTCATCAATGCTGAGAAAAGCGGCTGGTTCTCTCTCTAGATCTAATGTACTCGTATTCTTATTTTCAGCAGTGATACTAGATGGCAGGCTATCTGTGGGGAGAGATCTAGATGCAAGCGTTTGCGATGATTCAATGCTGCTCTCATCGTCACTAAAATCATCGACGATGGTTAAGCCGGGACCCTCTTTGGCCACAGCTCGAAACCCCTCCTCCGCCTCTTGCTCTCTCTCTCCCTTCCAGCGCTCCCGGTACTTTGCTAGCTGCTTTCGTTTATTTGCAGGTTGAAGAGCCCCAAGCCGTGTCTTTTCTTTCTCATAATTTCTGTAGGAAGCCTCCGCCTTGACTTCTGGAGCTTTATTTTCTACCTCATCAGGGAATGAATTTATATTTTTACTGGCACATTCTCTCTCTCGCTGTGCCATCCACCGGGCTTGCTGCTGCTTGATTGCATTCCGTTGATGAGCTTTACATAAAACCTGATCTGGCATGCTACATCTTAAGTGAGCCATTATCACTAAACGCGCAGGAAGAGGCTACGACCTCCCGCCTCACAAAATATTGAAATTGGAAGTTTTTTATGATCCTGAATTGGTTCAACTGTTCAAGTTGCCTGCGATGGCACCCACTTTAACCAAAGAGGAGCTTGCGGTGGCATCCTCCCCATCGTGGTACATATTTACGCTTGTTCGTCTCATTTGCGTTGAGCACTCATCTCTCCATGCTCTCAGGCGAGCTGAGAGTCGCGCCACCCGCAAGCATTTCTCAAACGTAGGCTCCAGCCCTAATTATTTCGTCCATAGCAAGAAGATTGACCAGAGGGCAAGAGACGAGGCCAAGGCTCTAGCCAACCCAAGGTCCCCAAGACAGAGCACCCTGTAATCCTGCAGGAGGATACCAGTACCATAATTCATCTGATGCTAGGTCACATGAAAGTATTATTAGAAGCCTTCAGAACCGTCGCCATGGTCATGCCAAGCATTGCGGCAACAGGAGGTCCCTTCCCGAGTTACTAGGGCGTTCCATAGTGTGAAGGTTGCTGAGGAGTCCTTCTTTCGTCATCTGTAGGTGTCTGGGCTGCGATGAATCCTCCCTCTACGCATTGGTGAACGCTTTGGGGGCAGATGCAGTGCACAGAGCATCCGCCATTCCTTTAGAAATCGAGGTCCTATTCGGATTAGGGTTAGGGTTAGGGTTAGGGTTAGGGTTAGGGTTAGGTTAGGGTTAGGGTTAGGGTTAGGGTTAGGGTTAGGGTTAGGGTTAGGGTTAGGGTTAGGGTTAGGGTTAGGGTTAGGGTTAGGGTTAGGGTTAGGGTTAGAATCAATGGTCGGCTTGGCATGCGCCATTTACACGGTGACGCTTCCTTACTCACCGGAGCCTCTAGCTTGCCATGCTTCATCTCCTCTGAATCCATCTCCTGCATGCTTCATCTCCTCTGAATCCATCTCCTGCATGCTTCATCTCCTCTGAATCCATCTCCTGCATGCTTCATCTCCTCTGAATCCATCTCCTGCATGCTTCATCTCCTCTGAATCCATCTCCCGCATGCTTCATCTCCTCTGAATCCATCTCCTGCATGCTTCATCTCCTCTGAATCCATCTCCCGCATGCTTCATCTCCTCTGAATCCATCTCCCGCATGCTTCATCTCCTCTGAATCCATCTCCCGCAGGTCCCCGATCCACCCCCTCAGAGGGATTTAAATGCGCTGGCGAACTTGCACAAGTTGCGGGAAGAGCTTGCATCGACTACTTCATGGAAGGTACCGTCAATGCAGGAGGATGTGAAGCCGCAACTACTTTTAGGCCATATATCTACCTCGAATACACTTCGCGCTTCAACCCTAATACTCATTCCAACGCTAAACTCAACGCTAACCTCAACGCTGACCTCAACGCTAACCTGAACCCTAACCTCAACCCTAACCTCAACCCTAACCTGAACTCTGACGTCAACCCTAACCTGAACCTTAACGTCAACCCTAACGTCAACCCTAACGTCAACCCTAACATTAGCTCTCACCAGCAATCTAGCCCTCAAACTGATCCGAATCGTGACCGGGCCAGGGAAGCGAGTAGATCAGGGTCCACCCCGTGTCCCTGTGAGCCATCTTGACGCAAAGATACGGAACGCTTGGTATGTGCCGTCGATGCAAACAGACGAGGTTTTGCCCGAAGCCTGACCGTGAACCTCTATTTATTCCCTCTATTTATCCCCTCTATTTATCCCCTCTATTTATCCCCTCTATTTATCCCCTCTATTTATCCCCTCTATTTATCCCCTCTATTTATCCCCTCTATTTATTCCCTCTATTTATCCCCTCTATTTATCCCCTCTATTTATCCCCTCTATGTGACCTTGAACTATCGAGTGAGGCGTGTTCCCTCTTTTTAGCTTCAATCGGAACGAGAATGGGTCGTCGAACAGCTCCGCCATGTCGACGCTTCCAACCTGAAGACACCGAAAGGTACAAAGATCACTAGGAGGCCCGCGTCCGCCATGGCACAGGCATAACCCAACCCTCAATCTTACCCTCACGCTCTAACCCAGATGAAAATTGTAGGCAATGCTCCATAATGCAGATGCGCACTCTAAAGTCAAGAGCAAAGCGCAGGCTTACAAGGAAGAAAAAAAGGCGAGGAGAGCCAAGAATGAGACTAAGGAGAGACCTGTGAGTGCCATGGCCTCACCTTCGCAGGACAGATTGCATACGCCGCCTGCACCTGGCTGGCAGAAGAAGACAAGGAAGGACCCCATGTGGCGCATGAGTCAGCGGCCTCCGACAGGGAGCAAGGCGGGTCCTCTCCTCTACGGAGGGCCTGCATGGGACGCGGCAGACCTGGAGGTCTTCAAAAGCTTGAAGCCACCCCCTAGACCTGACAGCGCAAAAACAACGGAGGCATCTCATAATGACTCTCATATGGATAAACATTCTCGAATCCCTCCTCTTTCTCCTCCTCCTCCTCCTCCTCCTCCTCCTCCTCCTTGTCCGCCTCCTCCGCCTCCTCCTTGTCCTCCTCCTCCACATAACATGAGACGAGCACCCGGCCTCACCTTATTTCCTTTGGAGGTGCCTAATTGTAAGAGGATGAGTACCCTTAACTCCTTAACTCATACATCCTTTGGAGGTGCCTAATTGTAAGAGGATGAGTACACAGTTTAAGCCTGGGCCCTCGGGCAGAAACCAAGATGGCACCTGGAATAAAAACTCAGTGAAGCGTCTCTACGGCTTCTAGATAGAGCTCTTAGAGACCTGTCGGTCTTCGATGATAGAGCTCTTAGAGTCTCGATGGTATATGAGATGCAGGTGATGATCAGTATGCAAAAGTTTACGTAAAAGGAAGCTCGAATTTGCGTTCTATTGTGTGACATTGTACTATCTATGATAGTATCGATAGAGGTCCCAAGCATGGAATTACATGTCTGAAATGTCGATAGTACAGTCGTATCTCGTGGCACCAGTTCAGTCTGTGACGGATGTTAAACTTGATGAAGTACATGACATCGTACATGTATGGTGTCGTATACAATGTCATGTAGACTATGGCTCAGGCCCGCTGTACAATCATAAGAATGTAATGGTGCCCATTGTCATTTGTACACGGGTCGTTGGCATCGTATGAATCATTGATATTGATACAGCGTCGTACGGCGTCCGCGCACCCGGTTCGAACGGGGTGGGCGCGCCGTGTTGCCGGGCCGTGCGCGCGTTGCAATATCATGGCATTGCACATGTGCATGGCATTGTGCAACTGGTATGCATGTGCCGGTGCAATGTCATTCGCGGCGTGCAGTTACAATGCCGTGCGATGACATTGTTGACGTCGACCATGGCGACGTTATCGATACGATTACTACGTACTGTAGTACAAGTACAATGACATTGTCATGTAATAGATCTAGATATCACGAATATCAGTACCGTCTGGCTGAAGTGCTCAGTGTTACAGACTGTCGGTTTGCGATCTGACGACAAACGTACTAGTATGCTTAATACAATGTCAAGTACACAATATCATGTGTGTTGCAGCTCATAGGCCCTCCGATACCGATACCCGCTTACACCGGTTCCCGGCCTCGAAGGAGGTGCCGCAAACAGGGCGGTGCGAGGCGTCTGGGAGCCACTTAGAGCCATCTGTTCTGGATGTTGAGGGCGATGTGGATGGCCTTGTTGGTGTCTGTGGGGCGTGGGAGGAGGGTTCTGCCAACTAGAGCCAGGACGATGAGGTGTAGCAGGTACAAGGTGACCTTTGGGAGGCACCGATTTAGATATAGAGGTGGTGTTGGAGGTAGAGGTGTTGTTGGAGGTAGAGGTGTTGTTGGAGGTAGAGGTGGTGTTGGATATAGAGGTGTTGTTGGAGGTAGAGGTGGTGTTGGAGGTAGAGGTGTTGTTGGAGGTAGAGGTGGTGTTGGAGGTAGAGGTGTTGTTGGAGGTAGAGGTGTTGTTGGAGGTAGAGGTGTTGTTGGAGGTAGAGGTGTTGTTGGAGGCACCGATTTAGATATAGAGGTGTTGTTGGAGGTAGAGCTGGTGTTGGAGGTAGAGGTGGTGTTGGAGGTAGAGGTGGTGTTGGAGGCAGAGGTGTTGTTGGAGGTAGAGGTGTTGTTGGAGGTAGAGGTGTTGTTGGAGGTAGAGGTGTTGTTGGAGGTAGAGGTGGTGTTGGAGGTAGAGGTGTTGTTGGAGGTAGAGGTGTTGTTGGAGGTAGAGGTGGTGTTGGAGGTAGAGGTGGTGTTGGAGGTAGAGGTGGTGTTGGAGGTATGTGAAGTAAAGACCTTGTGTCGCCATATCCACAGTCCCTAAACCTAACCCTAACCCTAAAGACCTTGAGTTGCCATAGCCACAGTGTCCCTCTTGGCAATCGAGACACTCTGTATTTCAAATGGAAGCATAAATTCAGGATAAGAGGACATGCAAGGGTAGATTCAAGACACATGCATAATGTTTAGGGCAAGATTGAAACATGTGACATGTGTCACCTTTTGAATCATCATTTGTGTGATCGCCATTTCCTCTTCCATTTCACGCCTAGGATCGGAGAAATGAGAGAGTCAAGCGAGACCAGACTTAGAGAGACAAGTGTTGGATAAAGTAGGTTTATAGGGAGATATTGGATATGCTTATGTTCGCTTCATCTCAAACCTCCGCTGCCGCTGTTCCATAAGGCCTTGCGGCACGTCATCCACACTCCGTCGCCTGGGAACTGTCATACTACCCTTACTGCCAACTCTTACTCCCTTGCCTCCTTTACCTCCTTTACCTCCTTTACCTCCCTTAGTACTTCGTGCAGGTGGTGGCGTGAAGCTAGAAGTCTCAAAAACATCTTCTACTGAACGTCTCCGTAGAATCCTCTTACCTCCCCTCACCTCTCCTCCACCTCTCCCTGCTGAGAGGTGTCGTGGCGTGTGCATTCTGCTCCCATGGTTGCTGGGTGTCCTGACTCTACTCGCAGCACAGGCATTTTTCTCAATGTAGCCACGCGCCTGTGAAAATATCATCCAAGGGGTTAGGTTGGGCATGATTACCAGGATGGAGCCATGGTCATCACGAGACCTGCCAGGCTTGGATAGGCTCGCATATCTGCATACATGTACCCTCCTCTGATTCGTGTCCCACAATGACAGGGGTGGCTCGATCAAGGACGTCCTCAATCCAGGAAGTGGCCGCCTCTAGGCACACAACTGGAGAAGCATCACCATCTGAATTTCCATTTTGAATGTCGCCTTGAGCACCAGCAGAGGTCGAGGGCCTTGGGGTCTGCTTATGGTTGCTTCCACTTTCCCTTTTTTGCTTTGAATAGACTTCTTTGATCATAGCCTTCATTCAAGGTTCAAGATTCAAGAATCAAGATTCACGATTAGACTTCTTTGATCATAGCCTTCATTCAAAGGGAAAGGGACACATCAAAGCAGCATCGAGTCACACACAAGGCACATTCAAGGCTCAAGGCCAAGCTCATGTATAAGGGCCATCAACATCATTGGGGGGGTGGTGGTTGTCACTTTGCTTTTTTTGTTAGTGAATGGCTCTTTTGTTTGCCGTCCTTCATTGAGCCTCTTGACCTTGATGCTTTCGCCGTGACGAGCTTGATCCACCTCTGACTGAGCCTGAAAAAAGATGGGTTATGGCGAACATCGGGGTGGAATTTAGAGCTACATTTGGAATTTAGAGGTACATTTGGAATTTAGAGCTACATTTGGAATTTAGAGGTACATTTGGAATTTAGAGCTACATTTGGCAGCAAGGATGTGGCTTTGGACGAGGGACTATGCCTCTACTTTCCAGCTTGCCCACTTCGTTTTCACATGCTCCATTGTACCTCTTGCAGGCGCTTTATCCTTCAGTTAGGTTTGCCCTCAGAGTCGACCTCATGATCTCTCGTAGAGCAAGATGTGGTGTGGCATTAGGGGCGAAGCTCCCTGCCTACCCTGACCCTGACCCTGACCCCAACCCTAGCCCAAGGACTATTTACTTCTGGACGAAGCTCTCTATCAACTGGTTTCCCATCTGCACCATATGGCGTCATTGGAGTAGGCGGTAGCCCACAAGACATAGGAGGAGGCCAGCACTTTGCAAGCTCTTCCTGCTGAGCCTGGACAAATTTGTGTGTGAATACTATGGCTGAAATGCATCGTGTTTCACCTTGGCAGTCTCTGCTCGTTCCTTAAACTTCTGTGCCGCCTTTGGTCTAACCAGATGTCCTTCTCCATATCTGAGGCTGATGCGGTCCTCAATGTCTTGGTTGTGGGCCTGTCACAAGGGAAGGGTCACCCTTTCATTACTGTCATCGTCACATTTACAAGGCCATTTCTAGAGCAGGAGAATCATAAGAACTACTAACCTCTACATGACTCTTAAACTTTGCCGTGCGCCGCCCTCTCACTTCTGCTGCGGCTGCTGATTTTCGAGCGTGTTCTTTCATGTACTCTGAGTGTGCGATTACCCTGAGTCTCTCTATCTCTATCCGCTCCTCTTCCTCGCGCTTTAACCGCTCCGCCTTCTTAGCCTCATAGCGTTGCTTTTTTCTAACATAAGACTCTTTTGCGTATCGATAATCCTACCAGAATCAAGAATCGTATTAAGGTCGCAGGTAGGGTTCAAGACTCGTATTAAGGTCGCAGGTAGGGTTCAAGACTCGTATTAAGGTCGCAGGTAGGGTTCAAGACTCGTATTAAGGTCGCAGGTAGGGTTCAAGACTCGTATTAAGGTCGCAGGTAGGGTTCACGACTCGTATTAAGGTCGCAGGTAGGGTTAGGCATAGATTGGTGGTGGGAGCAGGGCCGGAGGATAAGAGTCCTGCATGTGAAGGTAAACCAAGAAGCGACGTGATGCAGCCTAACATGAGCAAGAGGATGAGATGGGTTCGTTTCAAAGCGACGGCACTAATGTGGATGTACCTGTATCTTGACAGATGCTGCAAGCTTGAAAGGATACATGTATATCTCATGCTTACGCTCTCTTACTTTCCGTTTCGCATCATGCCTACGAAAGATAGCCTACATTTGGAGCAAGGATTAGTTTCGAGCCGCAGGTGTGTTTGAGGCAAAGGTACGGTGTTGCCTGAATTTTAGTGGCGTAGCCATGCATGCGAGCCTAAAATCAGTTCGCTTAGGATTAGCTCTGGGGCTAGGGCTAAGGTCTCCAGTTTAGGTTAGGGTCGTGAATTGATTCTGTATCCTTCATTACATATTCTTTTTTCCAGTCCGGGTCTTCTTTCTTTTTCCTCTTTTCACGTTCTTGCTTCCGTTTCAAAAATGCTTCATGTGCGACTTGTGCATCCTAGCATTCGGTGATGGGGTTGGACCAGGTCAGAGTCTAGGTTAGGGTTAGGGTCCGAGTTACGGTGTTGTTTTCGTCACCTCCTCTGACAACTCTGCTTGAGCAGCAAGCAATGCCCTCATTGCTTCACTTTGCTGCATGTTCTGCATTGCGTCTGCTTCCGCCTTCCTTTTCCTTTCAGCCAATATCCTAGCTTCCTGGCGATGGTCCGTTCGTGCCGCAATATCAGCCAGTCTTTTGGCTTCCTGTTGTTTTCGAGCCAATTCTGCCCGTTTCGCCATTAAGGCGTCCTCAACCTGCTTCACTTCCTCCAGTACGTCACGATCCTCATACAGCTCCTGCGGTGTGGCAACACAGTCAGTGCCATATCCATATGAGAGAATTTCAGGATGTTAGGGTTAGGGTTGTAGCTCCTTGAGTGCATTCAGTAAGCTATCCTGCCTCCTCCGGCCATAACCTGCCTCATTTTGCTCCTTCTCTAACGCTTGAATAGCATCTACATTCTTCTTGTATTCGAACTAGTTGTAAAAAGAGGATCCATCAAGCATAAAATCAAAGAAATCATCCATTCATGATGCGTGTTTGTCACCTCGAGTTCATCACCGTTCAGTTGCCGCTTCCATCGTTTCCATTTTGCCTCTCTCAGTGTGCGGCTCCTACTTCGAGTCATCTCCGTCTTGGCAAACTCCCCTGATTGAACCCTCTCAAATCTATCATCTCTTTCCTGACCTGGAGGTAGCTTACTAATCTTCTCATATTCATCGATTTCAAGCTTCCGAATCAATGCGTCTTCTCCTATTTTGGCCCTTTCTTTCTCGAGTGCCTCTATTTTTTCGGCAATTTCAGACGTTGTTCCTCCCATGTATCCTCCTTTCCATTCTTTGATTTCCTCTAGAATCTCTGCTGCTCGACCTTTTGCCTGTGCAGAAAGAATTCGTCACTATTCAGTGTACTGCTAAACAAGCTGGATGACAGAAGCAACAAATATACCGCCATCGTTAATGCATTCATTTCCTCTTCTTTGGCAAGTTTTGCTTTCAGCATCTTCAACTCCCTGTGAGAATGAAAAAGGATGACATTATTCCATGTCTCATGGGTAAAAAACAAGCCATGCATGACTCACGTGCGCATCGAGTTCCTCCGCTCACGCCCATAGGCATCCAAATCAGGGTCAATCTTATCTGCCATGATCACTGCACCCGCTGAGTGGGCCAAGTATAAAGCCGCCCCACAGTTGACACGTTGACATGCTTCCTCTTTAGGCACTTTGACTTTGAAAGGTCAACTAGTCATCTAAGTTACGGTAGATCTACGGACCGTACATGTCTGACCTGGCATGACAGTCAGAGTCTGACAGTACGGACGAAAAATGTGCCGCAAAGACACATGCTCACAATGCGGCAAATTCACATGGGCGGGCTGAGGCTTGCACATTGAGCAAGCGCTCAATGGAGTTGCCACCGATGATAGATGTGCAGGATGGGAAACAGGTTCCCCAACTAGGAATTAAGTACTAATAAAATAAAATCCACTAGAATTTTATGCAGAAATTGAGTTCATTTTAATTTGGATACGCAGGAGTATGTCCAGGTTCGCAACGCTTGGATCATACATGTGGTGATTGCAGTTACAAGATGAGTGCTGAGTCACAAGCCCTAATGGACGAGGTGAGAAACCTAATGTGTATGCTGTGGTTAGCGCAGATTTCTTATTTATTGCCATTTGGGCTGTACAATTGTGTAGGATCAGTGTTGGAAGGTTTGCTTGTGTCTACTCAGCTAGGGTTCTATTGCCACGGTCTTTTACTTTATTCTTATCTCAATCTCATTCTATTTTTTCAGTGCATCCGTCTGCACAATGTAATCGGTCCTCAGGTCACGCATAAGCTCCGCTGACTACGCATGCATCATTATGCTCATGATCATCTACATAGCACATAAACTGACGCTCTTCATCTCAACAGGGCACCAGCCAATGCCAGCGATTCGGTGCGGACAACGAACAAAACAGCACAATAAGTCAGCTGATGGATGTTTGAGGTCCAGGTGCCGCCCTCGACTGTTGCCATGCCTGATACCGGGAAATGACGTGACGTCCCCAAATACCCACACGGGCAAGGGGGGCGTTGCTGAGAATCTGGCGACATCGCATCTAAACATCAACCAGTCGGCGGCGCTACATATTATAAGCTTACATGACATTGTATGTATCGATATTTTATTTTACTCAGACTATCCCTGAACGCTATGCCAGGGCTAAGTACCATCTATAAACCCAAAATCCAAACACATACGCCCGAATACGCTGCACACATCACCGTACCACGTCGCCCCTAGTCACTCAGTCAGGCATACAGTGTGTTCAAGAGGGTGGGGACCCCGAATCAGATTGTCAATGTCTGTGCGATAACATACCTGCTCAAGCACGAGACATGGTCAGGGTCAGGCCAGGCATTTTTCATTCAGGGTCCCAAGGGACGAGCGAAAAAAATTTGCCCAGCCGTCGCCAATCTTGATCTTGAAAAACTCCAGCCACTGCAGCCCTTAAGATAATAAGCTAGCAGTAGTCACTATGTAGGTACCGGTCGTGACCACCAGTGCGGGTGGGCAGGCGCGGCGGTGGCCCTGGGGGCTTACGGTTGTAAGCTTGCAAAATTTATACCCTGGAGTGCCGGTGTTTACAGTATTGGAATTTGCCGGCCTGGGCCCCGACGGGCGTGCGCCCCGTGCTACAGACTGAGTCGTAATAATTTACTAACTAGTAGGCTCGGTCTAAGATACTATTAGAGCTGCCATGGATGCGCCGGGTTTCAAGCATGATCATGTCCCACGGCTGGTTTCACATCTCTTCAACACATCATGCGAGCTTCCTCCCCGCCTTCTCTCCCAGTCTCTGCACCACCTTATCCATGTTGCTGATGGACTCCACTGTCGATGTGTAGGTCTTAGACTCAGGAAGGTCTTCATAGACCACAAGGCAGCCCGAAGCTTGGTCCAAAATGCCCTTGAATTTCTTATCAAGAATCATCTGAGAGAGCTTCTTGTGAATTGTGTTGAGTGGGAGCTCAATACGCTTTGCCACATGAGCGATCTCCACAGTCGAGTATGGCTCGATGATGCGAACCAGGTTCTCCTCAAGGAGCTTACCATAGAGATCCTTCAGGTGAGACTTGATGAATGCATCACCCTTGAGCTGAGACTCAAAGTCAACCAGTGCCTGTTCGAAAGCAGCAAGGGAACGATCGTTATACGCCGAGGCGACAGCAGACATCGCCTCCAAGTCGATTCCAGCGAACTTGAGTGCCGGCTTTCCATTTAAGAGACCCGCAACATCATCCTTCTGCCCGATCATAATTTTGCAGAGAATCATGTTCTTGAGGCAACCGGTAGCGTGGGCCTCGTAATTTGTTGTGATCTGATACGTCTCAAACGCTTCGTAGAAATAACTAAATGCAGTCTTGAAGTCACGCTCCTCTGCACAGAGCATACCACCAAGCTGGTCGATCTCAGCCTGGAGGAGAGGTGGACAGTAGGTACCATTGGCAGCCGCCCTAGCTCCAGTAAGAGAACCCTTAGCACGGCCCACATTGTGGACCTCGTAGTAAACACGGGCCTCGATAATCTGAATCTCAATGAGGAGATTCTTGTCGTCAAGGCGCTTAATCTAAAACCGAAAACGACAAAATAAAAAAACAATAAAAAAAGCACAGGGACAAGGGATGACATCTGGAACCTCTTTAATTAGCTTATTGATGAGGTCCATAGCTGGCTGGAATGCCTTTTGAAGCCTGAGCAGCTCACACAGCTTTGTCTGCAGCAAAGAACACGCTGGTCAGGGAAGAACAACAGAGCCCTAGAGGAATTTCTTTGTTCACCTCGAGACGGTGACGGAGGAAGGTCCTTTTCTCCTCCACAGTCCAAGCGATGGAATCCTGGCACATCTTCACCTGGAGATCAATGCTGTCCGGGATTTGCGAGGTCGTATCGATGAGGGTACGGACCAGCTTCGCAGCCTTGGCTTTTGAGAATGAATCAAATACAGGGCGGAGCTCTTTGAGGAGGCCGTCAATCGCAGCGCCATCTTTGAGCTTAGCGTAGACATGTCCCAGGTGAACGATTGACTTCTCACGGAGTTTGGTCACGTCATCCTCCTCAGCCAGCTCGCTATCTGCAAGGGCAAGTGGGAAATGTTTAGAGTCTGATGAAGCGTGCTCAGGGAGTGAGGACGATGGTTTGGTCAGGTCACGGTGAGAAAAAAAGGTTCGGGGAAATAGATGATCAACAATTGCGACTCTGTGTCATCTCTCACGCCACGCCCCCACGTCACTGGCAGATATACTACGAGTTTGCGTGCGTCGTCAGCACCTGTCTTGAAAATGATCTTCCTGTAGGTCGCAATGGCCTCATTGGGGTCGATGTTCGCTGTCTCTTGGGCATGATCGAAATCAGCCTGGAGGGCCAGCACCGCTTCTTCCTTTGGGTCAACCACGTCCATCGGGGTCTGAAGGGGAAGGGGGAGGGTTGAGTCCGGGGAAGGCCGCTTTGAGAAGGGAAGCAGCGACACTCGAGACAAATCTCATCAATTGCTCTCACACTGCGACCCCAATGCAAGCGCCTTTCTTCGAGACTGTTCGACTATGACTGTATGACATGCAGGTTTTGGTGTGACGCATGGTGCTGGGACTGGATCGAGGGTCAAATCATGTCCAGATGGAGGATGATCCGGGAAAAACTAAAGCAGGAGGTATTCAAGGCATAATGAAGAATGAATAACACTGAACCAGGGCAAGTTGGTCCGACTGGGGGGCGGAAAAAGCGGGTGGAGACCTTTCTGGTTTCTGGATTTTCGATGAGTCTGATCATCGAAAAAACTACGGACCTGTACGCCGGGCCCCCACAGGTCCGTAGCCTGATCTGTAAACCCAGGTCTGTAATCCTCATATTTGACATTTGGTTTTGATTTTCTTCGTGGCGTGAAGATGGTTTAATTTTCTCTCCCATTCACGCAGAACCCGTACTCTTACACTCTCAGCCCATCCCAATCATATATACACATTTTTATTCCGAAAAATCCTTACTCCTCTGCTCTCAGCGCCACCCTCACCAAATCATAATATGTGCAACAAACTGTACAAATAATACAATCCTCATTGAAGGGTGTTTGCGCGAGTGATGAAAGCAAATTCGAGCACGAGGATGAAATAAGAGAGATGGAGGCAGAGGCAGCACGAAAGAAGCAGTTCAGCGAAGCTTCCCTCGCCAAGGAAGCTGAGGAGGAGGCCGCCAGCCACGCAGTAAAGAAGGCAAAAGAGAGCGCCTCGAAGCGAGAGTTTCTGCTCACCCTACGCTACATGGAGCGAAAAATATGTGTTTCTTTGATGGCCTCGTCCTCCATGACGGTGCTGGAGCTACAAGATGAGGTCTACGAGGTTCTCTCGGACCCATCCCTCTCCGACGTGATCGAATGTCTCCCAAAGATCATTGCCCTCATGCCACTATGGGTGTCGCCAATGAAAGAGGCTAAGGAGGATATCACAATCGAGGCCCTTGCCTCCTCGGCGCCTGCAGCACCAGCACCCCTTCGCTGCTTCGTCGTACACGACGAGGACGTCGATCCCACGCCGAAATGGGACACCAAACCAGACACATTCTTCACTGAAGGTGACTGGTTGCGACTCAAAAGTAAGCGTCCAAAGTTTTGCGAAGATTCAACTGAGGCGCCGGCAGCACCTGAGTCACCCATCATTATCCCTGAGCCAACTCCGAAGGAGCCTTCCCCGTCACCACTCGAGACCCAGAGCAAAGGGATGCCCGCGAAAAAAATTGACAGCATGGATGCGCTCTTTGGTCCTTCGAATCCTATGATGAGTACACCGGATAAGGGGAGCACGAATAATCCTCTGTCTCCTGGCTCTGATCTCCTCGGAATCACTCCACCACGACTAGAAGCAGCAAACCAAGGCGCACAAACTGGAGGAGATATGGCAGATTTAGAGGATCTTCTTTTCGACGGCCCATCTGCGACTGGGGGCACCATGCAGCCCTTACAGGCTGCTTCACTCATGCAGCCAACTCCTGTGATGCAGCCTAGCTTTGATGCCGACTTCGGAGATTTTGAGTCAGGACAGGAATCTGCGAAATCTGTTGTAGAGGCAGGTGCCTTTAAATTGGTCAGAAAGCTCTCCTCAGGGAGCAACATGGCCAAGGCATTTGAAAGTAATTGGTCGGGGGATGCGCCGGGGTCAGATTTATCTCTGGATTTAGTTTCGTCTTTGGATGCTTCTTTATTGACTGACGCAATGCTTGGTGGTTACATGCATTGTATTGCGACTCAAGGGACTTGGGGCGCGGCGGTAAAGGGTTACTACATGGGCGAGTCAGCGTTGGACGGGACCTTATTTATGACATCGGTGAGACTATATCGCTTTCTGACACAGTGTTTCATTTCAATCTTATTTTACACGGCTCTAATCCTCCTGATTCGTTGTGTAGGTTGTGGTAGAACATGGCAGGTTGAAGCTAACAATTAAGATTTCCCCAGCGGCAAACGCTGAGAGATGGTTAGCACCCTTCCAGTCGCACGTGAAAGAACATTTGTCTTCTATCGCGACCTGAATGCTCAGACCCATCATTGTCGTGAATCGATCACCGCTGTGGACGTTGGCATTCCATTATTTGCAATCGGAGCCCTACGATTGTACATAACTTAATAAGTTTACAAAATCAACCATACGATGGCATTCGGGCATTTTATGTAATAAGCTTATTTATGTCATGGTTGTACATACATGTAACAGTTTTGGTCGAATAAAAACTTACAGTAATACATGTACATGATGACAGTACTTAGTCGAGTAGTGTGATCCGCGTGATCCGCCGATCCGCTTAGTATACATCGATATACCTAGTAGTGGCTCGCCGGGCCATCTTTGGAGGAAGCATGCCGTGGAGCCTGCCCAAAGCCAATGGCCGGGATTGTCTTAAAGTCAGGTTCAAGGCGATCGCGTCTAGAATACTTTGGTGCCGAGCCCGAAGCTGGGCCTATCATGAATCAAACGTCAATTGGGCATACATACAATTGGGTCATAAATAAGTGGCATATGCAGATTGAATGTTTCAAGCCTGGGCCATCGGTGGGCACCATACAGGATGGCCTCACAGAGGTGCCAAATACAGGAGCATGCGATCTTGGATAGTTAGAAAGAATTCCAAAGCCCTGAGAATTGGTAGGAGGACCCGCCGCCGCTGTGGCTCTGTAAATAGCATATCAGTTAGGTTCGTCAATGCTAGAATAAACGCTGCATGAATAGCAATATAGTGCCAAACGCGCCTCCATGTTCTAATGTTATGCGTAGGGCCTCCTGCGCTGGGACCAAGACCATCTGGAAAGTATTTAAAAGGGATTAGGGCGTCCATAATATTATGATCTCGACTGTAAGCAGCTTGTCAAGGGAATAGGTTTCGAGCCCGTACTTTGAGGTAGACCCTCTGGATATTCATATGAGCACTTGCCGAAAGCAGCCCGATCAGGCTGGGCCATGGGAAGTGCCTTGGAGTGCTGCAGAGGATTGATCAGGTCGTCAATACAATGTCCAAAGATGAGATCATCTGCGTCACCTCTGTGTGTTTTCTCGTGCTTGCCTCGTTGGAGAAATATCTGTCATACTGCGCTTGCCTAGATTAAGGTGAGGAAATTATGTGAGCTGTTATCATGAAGCCAGGCCATTTTCAAGAAGACTTTGAGCACACCATCCATCCAACTCGATGTTAGGTCTAATTTGCTTTCGGGTTTCTCGAGGCATGTAAATATTGGGACGTCCCTGTTGACACATTATTTGTGATTTTAAAGTATCGGTATACGTAGAGGAAATGACTCTGGAGCGGTTGTTACCTGAAGCTTTTTCATACTTTTGCATACGGCATGTCGACGCTTAGACCGGCTTGCGTCATGTGCAAGTCTCCTCTCCTCTTTCACGCGCATAGCCTCATCACGCGCGGCGACAGTCATGGTTCTAACCGCCGGATATAAAAGCGATCCGACGTCAGCCGTTAGAAAATTTAGGGTCAGCCGTTGTGAAAATTGTAAATCATTCTGAACTGCCATCATCTAAGCGGCTTAGAACTGGTACTGTATCGATACAACATTTGTGACAGTCAATGACATGACATTGTGACGCGCGCCCGCACTGGCTGCGTGCGCACTATGGCACCGGGTGCCGGTGTCATGCGGTCCCGGCGCCGCGTCGCAACATGCGCAACCTGGTGTACAGCCGGGCCGTGCGGTTTAAATGGATTACAAATTATTGAATGACAGTCAATCGATAACCGATGGCACTCTGATGACAATGTTGACCATTGTCTCAGGCATGACAATGTCATCATTGTTCAACGAGCTCAGTTCAGTGTTTATTTAATATGAATTGGTCAGCATCCAAGTTCTGCCGGGCGCCTATTCATGAAACGGGTTTGGACCTTGGTAAGCTTAGGTGCCACACTGTGTTTCTAAGCCTTCAGGATGTTGCCTTGACTCATGGATGCCGTGGGCTCAACCAAGTGTTCCACTGAGTGTTGCCATTTTTCTGTGTGATGCCGGCAAACTGATTGCAAGCACCTGGCATCATCGAGGAGGCGGCAGGGTCATTCGAGGCCACCTCCCCTACAGTGTAGGATGCGCCGACACACGAAGGATTGCGTTTGCACTCTTCGATGCAAGCCGGGTATTTTGCCTGAGACATTATAGTAACACCCCATGACCAGCCACGATGCGTGCGGCCCTGCCCGATGGCTGCCTGTAAGCCTTCACCTAACTGAAGTTTCTCTTCGTCATAGGTTGACATCTTGGCAGCGACCGTGTTTGGCACCCGTTCAGGGTGTTCACAACCTGTGACCCATTTTGCTCCAGCAACCTCTTGACTCACATAACCCATATCGCATGCAACGGACACGTAGCACCAAGGCTGCGTGTAGTCGAAGTTCGCGCAATGTCCGCCATGCTTTTTCCGGTTCTCAGTTCCAGAGCAGGAACATGGCGTTGTCAACGCGGGCTCACCCAGTTCTTGTTTTGAAGGTTTGAAATTCGTTTTAGCCTGTGTAGCAACCATTGACATGAGCTTATTCGGGGAACCGTCACTGAGCATCTCTTTGCACGATGCCCACTTGGCACCAGCCATATGCGACGACGGCGTTGCAGAACGGCATGCCCAGCTAACATAACACCATGGTTGGCTGCCGTCACGCTCCCAGTCGCGACAGCTTGAACCATGATGGTGCATATTCTTTGCACCGTTGCAGGCACATGCGTCGTTGTTCTGTCGTTTGATAGTTGCCTCTTTTGTATTTGCGAGATCCTGAAGTTCATCCTCATTATCATGAGCGTCAATCAATGCTTCCATCAGAGGGTCTCCGGATTCTTGAATGAGCTCAATACTTGAATGAGGCTTTCCGGGTGAGCCCTTTAGAACGATAGGAGTAGCGGAAGCAGATGCAGATTTGGTCTTGGCGGCATTCTTCTTTGCAATCTTTGAGATTAAAGCCTGTGCGCTGACAACATTCTCTGACTTCTTCAAGTCCTTTTTGAGCTCTGCCACCTGTGACAGTGCGCCGGTCGCCTTATTGTTGAGGGCCTTTAGGAACATTAGGCTCCTAACCTCGCCTTTCATGGCATCTAGTTTCTGCTTTTTCGTCGCCGACTTGCTTTTATGAATCATTTTGGCTTTGGCAAGGGATTTCTCGTCATGCTGCATTTCCTTCACTATGCTGCCGTTCTTAATCTTGACCAGCTTTTCCTGCGTCTTGAGCTTGTTCACTTTTACACCAGCTACTCCCGATTTTGCATCACTCTTAAACGCCTTCGAGATCGCTCCCTTCATATGCTTCAACGTCTTTTTATGCTGTGCCAGCTGGTACTTTCCGTGCTTCTCCTGGTCAGCAACACTGGCAGTATTCACGAGTGCCGCTTGATCATCTTGTTTGATCTTGGCCTTGGTGATATCCTCCTTCGTGCGCATATCAATAAGGTTCTTCGACATCTGATTATCCGCAGCAGCCCTCCCCCTGCTTTTGAAGTACTGCTCCTTGTAGGCCTCTGCCTTTCCCTTTTCTGTGCCAGCCTTCCAAGAAAAGTCTTTGGCGATCTCCGCACTGGCCTCCTCCTTGGCAGCGGCGGTCTTCTGATTTGCCTTAGCTGCATCTAACGCCTTCTTAGCCGCCTTAACCGCTGCGTTGTGCTTGAACCTGGCTGTATCGACCTCCTTGCTGTCTGCTTCTGCAAATGGATATTCGGGGGTGAATGTCAGTGTGTGGGGGTTTGGTCAGAGCTGGGGTCTAGGGCGGGGGCCGCACCTGTGCCTGCGGCCAGCCGGGCAACGGCCAAAACCACCACGAGCAGAAGCGGAGCCCACCGCATCGCCCCAGATGCCGCAAGCGGGTGGTTAGGCAAACCAGCTGATGATGTGAGCAAACGCGATTTGCTTTTTTTTTGGGCACACTCTCATCAGTCTGTCAGTAGATCTAGGCTGGCAATTGACACTCTTCCGAGTCAAACTTGAAGTTGGCTTCATCATCATGATGATCCGCCGCCTGAAAAACTCGACAGTCTGACAGTCTGACAGTGCAGCTGCCTCATTGGTCAAATACTGAATACGATGAGCATAGGTCCTTGAAGCAACGTTACGATGATGAGAGAGTGTTGATCAATGTAGCTCTACTGTTTCTTATCTTTTACATCCATCCACAATGGGTGTTCTCTGAGCTTCCATCCTTACTGGAAAAAAAGGTTCCCCACATGAGGACTTTCTCGGCGCTGGTGCTGCTGGTGGTCTTGAGATCTGGTTCGTGCACGGATACCATTTACAAATAAAAAGTGTGATTTTTTTGGTGTGTCTTCCCCAGGCGTATCGAGAATTTCAAACCGGTGAAGTACGAGGATACTAGTGGTAAATTCCATTCCGGAGATAGTTATATTGTGCTCAAAACGATTCAGACAAATAGTGGAAAGCTAGAGTGGCACATTCATTTCTGGCTCGGTGCCGAGTCTACGAAAGACGAGATCGGTACAGCTGCCCTCAAGACCATTGAACTTGACGACAGCTTCGGTGGTGCTGCCATTCAACACCGCGAGGTGACACATATCCCCTCTTCTGAACCTGCAGCGAACCCTTTCCAGCTGGCTTCTTGTGGTCATCTATAGCAAATCCATTGTTTTGTACAATTATCGTGTATTACATTAGCAGTCTCGTGCTGATTCCCTCTGCGCTCACTTATGATCAGGTGATGGCGCACGAGTCTGCCTGCTTCATGTCATACTTCAAGGAGGGCGTCACATACCTCGATGGAGGCATTGCGAGTGGGTTCCGGAAGCCTAAGGAGCATGAATACGAGACGCGCCTCCTTCAGGTGATCCTGCAGCACCCTAATCTTGAGGGTCTTTCTGAGCCTGAGCCTGAGCCTGAATTGAGGTCAAGGGCAAGCGGCGTCCTCGCATCTTCCAAGTGCCTCTTACAGTGGACTCTCTCAATGATGGCGACGCGTTTGTGCTCGATGCTGGTCTCAAGATCTATGTCTGGTGCGGTGAGTGGTGCAATCGTGGGGAACGTGGTAGTGCCGTGGATCTCGGCCGCAAAATCAGCCGGGAAGAAAGGAACAACCGCGCTGAGGTCTCAAAGCCCCTGATCATCGCAATTAGGCATCAAACTTGTACTCATACTGTGTCTACAGGTTCATGTGAACGATCAAAAGGAGGAGTCTGAGGGTTTCTGGGACCTCCTTGGAGGCTCCGTCAATCGAATCATCTTGATTCGTGGCTTTTCTGCCTGATTCTGGACACATTTCATTTTTAGGCAAAGGGATAGTCAAGAGCGCCGAGCAAGGTGGTGATGACGAAGAGACAATGCGCTCCGTCGATGCGATGACCAAGCTCTACCGTCTCTGTGACGAGAGTGGTGAGATGGTTACCACAGAGGCTCTCAAATCTCACCCATCCACATGCCCTTGGGCTCTGTCTTAGCCTGGCTGTCATGGGAGGTGGAAGCCAAACCTCTCGTCAAGGGCCTTCTGGCGACCGAAGATGTTTTCGTCCTCGACACACTGAGTGAGCTTTACATATGGGTGGGCCAGGGCTGCACCAAAGACGAGAAGAAGGCAGACATTCGTTGCTCCCAAAACCTGTCCTCGAAACTCTTAGCCGTAACCTTGATTTGAGGCGGGTATGGAGCTCGCATTGAAGTTCCTTGAGGAGGGGAAAAGGTATTAATTAAAGACCAGTTCTATCGAAAATCTAACTCAAATGAAAATTGAAGGCCTGATCATACTCCTATCTGCAAGCTTGCTGAGGGAAGGGAGGACTCTATGTTCAAGGCGAAATTCAAGGGCTGGGAGGTGCCCAGGGAGGACATGCCTGCGAAGAAGGAAGAGGTCGCACCGGATGCTGCTTCGGTTGGGGCGTCGCTCCATGGGGCGAGGAAGAGCTATCAAGACAGTGGGACCCTGAAGGCCAACAAGCTTGCCGAAGTGGTGGACGAAGGCTCTAAGGAGCTCACGGTCTATCGCATTGAGGGCTTCAAAGCTGTTGAGATGAAGACGGAGCTAAATGGGCACTTCTTCCAAGGCGACTCCTACGTGGTGCACTACCAATTCTCATCAAGAAAGAGGAAGAACGAAATTTTATATTTCTGGCAGGGCCAGACAAGCTCTACCGACGAGAAAGCTGCCTCAGCCCTCGAATGTCAGCGCCTCTGCCAAGAGAGGGGCGGTATGGCTGGACAAGTCCGAGTCGTGATGAACAAGGAGCCAGACCACTTTTATGGCGCATTCGAGGGTGGTATGGTGGTTCACGCTGGTGGTATGGGTGCGGGATGGAAGAACAACAAGGAAGCAGATACATACGATGAGGACGGCGTTTCGCTCTTTCATGTGAGAGGCATCACTTGCTCCACTGTCCACACTGTACAGGTCCAAGAGAAGGCCGCCAGTCTAAACTCTGGGGATGCATTCGTCCTTACGAGCCCGACAGATGTCTTCGTGTGGATCGGGAAAGGCTGCGAGGCCTTTGAGAGGGATGAAGCCAACAAGGTTACAAAGGGCACGAGGACGCATCCTCTTCGTCTGCCTCTCACTAACATTAGTATGACTCATACCTGCCTTGATACCTATCTCTGCGCCTCACTCGTGTCTCCTGACGTCATCTGTATATGAAATGCTGATGTTCGCTCACTAAATTTTCATCAGGTTGCTCAGAGGCTGAACAAGGATTCGAGATTCCTTCCTCAAAAAGATGGGGCGAATGACGACCTCTCTGGTCGCGTCGTGACTCTTGTTGAGGAAGGCTCTGAGAGTGAGTCATTCTGGGCACTCCTCGGAGGAAAGACAGATTACGCGTCAGACAAATACCTCGCAGAAGGTGCGAAGCCGCCGCGGTTATTCCAGCTGACTGCTTTGGGAAAGAAGTTCCGTGTGGAGGTGCCCTTTCGATGCCCGAAGCCTATCATCAACCATAACAGTAGTTTAAACAACACTTGTTACCTCACTCCTCACTCCTCACTCATCACTTCATGCTGACTCCAGTCATCACTTCATGCTGACTCCAGCTTGCAATGGAAGGAAATCATCGACTTTGCTCAGGAGGATCTTGCGGATGATGATGTCATGCTCCTTGATGCATATAACGAGGTATTTCTCTGGATTGGAAGCACCGCAAACAAGTTGGAGCGGGAGGAGAGCATGGCCATTGCAGAGTCATACATTGCAGCAGCCACCGATGGTAGAGACCAGGCATGTCCGATACAGAAAGTTGAAGCTGGATCGGAACCCCCCATGTTCACGGCCCACTTCATAGGCTGGCTCCATTCTGAGGACAAACCCGACAACAGTGCACGAGAAAAGGATTTTGCGACGCAGCAGGTTTTACAGGAAGTGGCAGAAGGAGTGAGCTCGAAACCGCCTCCTGTAGCCACAGAGTGGGAGAAGATGGAAACTAAGCGCGCAAAAGAAAAAACAGACGCGGAGGCTGCAAAGGCATCAGAAGACGCTCGCCAGAAGGAACTTCTTATTTCGCAGGGAAAGTCTCACTTTGAAAACAAAGAAGCTGCAGCCAAAGCAAAGGCTGCCAAGGCATCAGCCGATTTGGCATCTGCGACAGAGGATCTCCAAATCAAGACAGAAGCTCAAAGAGCAGAATGGCGTGCACAAAAGGTGTGCACATCCCAAATGAATACAGCATTATTACTCACTCCTTTGTTCTGATGTAAGGCTATGAAACTGAAAGCAGATGCTGATGCCAAACAGAAAGCCATCGAGGATGCCATGTCGGATGACCAAAGACGAAGGGCCGCCATCACACGTGATCTTTGTGAGAAAACAGGCCTCGCTGCTGAAATCGTTGATATGCCATATATGAAGCTCAAGAAGCTTGCAAAAGAGCAAGGTGTGCCAGCTGATGACCTAAAAAAGTGCCTCGATAAAGCAGAGGTCCTTATACTTCTTGGGCCATATATGAAGGATGGTGGCATGAAACCTGCTGCTACGCCTGTCGAAGAGGCACCGAAAGTTGAGCTTCCGAGTCAGATTTACTGGTCTGTATACTCTGGCAGCTTTGTTGTGCCGCACAAAGAACGTATTGAGATGATTCTCGACCACAAAGGCATTACGTATGAGAGCATCGACCTCGCTGAATGCGAGAACAAAAAAGAACGAAGAGCCGATATGGAAGCCAGGAGTGAATGTAAGGAACTCCCTCAGCTCTTCATCCGTGGAAAATTCATAGGCGCAGGTGTTGACGCCATTGAAGAGCTCATGTATCTCAACGACATGGGCGATTTGTGATCTGGGATCAGTTTCGGTTGTTTCTGATAGATGTGCCGTAGGTCAGCTACCATTGTTTGGGCTAAGGTTATGCTGGGATTAAGGATAGGGAACTTAAAGTTAAACTTCAACTTAGGGCACATCGATAGGGTTGGGGAACTTAGGGGTCGCTTCGGGTTAGGAACCGAACAACTGGTACTGTATTGGTAGAGTTATCGGTACATGTAGGGGGCTTTAATTAATAGGGGTTAGGTGATTTAATTAGGGGTTGCGGCCGTGGTTGGGGGCTTATTGGCTTAGAGTTGGGGCTCCAATTAGGGTTAGTGTTAGGGGCCCGATAGTACTAAAGGTTCAAAAATTGATTGCCGGTATGCCGACAGTCTCGATTAAACTTAGGGTTAGGGAACTTTAGGGTTAGGTTTAGGGTTAGGTTTAGGGTTAGGATTAGGGTTAGGGTTAGGGTTAGGGTTAGGCTTAATCTCGACCTGATCACGACCTAGGCGCAGAGAAGTTTTTCCCCAAAATAAATCCCATCCCTAACCCTAACCCTAACCCACTCAGACATAGTGTACAAAAAGCAATATGAAAGCCTAAGTTCCCAAACCCTAACCCATACCGTGTCGCCATAACCAGCTTCTTCTCGTAACCGGCATTGCTCCTGGTGAATTCACTGTTGTCGGGCTTGGCAGGATGCTCCAGATCCTCCACGCCTACAAAAACTAGTCAAACACACTACGCTTATTAGGGTTAGGATTATAATAGGGCTTTCTAAACTTTATATGGGGATGCTATTCGATCAATGAGAGGCCTTGATATGTGCACCGATGTCTCATGGAACAACCCAAAGGTAGACCCCCTCGGTGGGGCTCTCAGCTTATCGTATGATGGTTAGCATGAAAATATTCACTCCCACGTCATGCTCAGGGCATGTGATATAAACCTTTTTTGGGTGTGGGCAAACTTGATAATAACCCTAACCCTCAGCCATCCTCGACAACTTGAAATTTCCTCCACGATAAACTCACGATGAAGGTATGCTCAGCTTGTCACAGAGACCAAGTTTTCATCTACTTCTAGAATGAGGTCGGACCCTAACCCATTTCATCACACTGACACTAATCCTAACGCATATGGTGAGTCTAAAACACGTGCACCCACCCTTAACACTAGCCATATCAATGACCGTCGCTATGCTTCGCATTTAAATACCCATAGCTTAGGCTTAAATCTCGTTCGATGATGAAACGACCCAAACGACCCCATTGATGAATTTTTTGGAAAATTGTGCTTATGGCCCATTTGCCACGCGCGGGCACAGTGGATGGGGTATATCGCATCGCCCAACTACCAAAAGGCTCCGGCATGTGTTAAAATGGGGAAATATTTAAGATTTTGCCCTCTGGTACCCGTCGATACCTGTCTGGGACCCTGATACGCCAGAGAACTTTTTGGACAATATATTTCAAAAATCTAACCGACACTTGAACCCACTCGCACATAGTGTACAAAAACCATATTAAAGGCTATTCAGAACCCTAACACCACGTGACCTCTACGAAATTATCAACTTGGCCCAAAAACCCTTCCGGCCCTCTGGTACCCGTCGATACATGTCTGGGACCCTGATACGCCAGAGAACTTTTTGGACAATATATTTCAAAAATCTAACCGACACTTGAACCCACTCGCACATAGTGTACAAAAACCATATTAAAGGCTATCGCAAACCCTAATTTGACCTGACCTCTAAGAAAATATCACCTCGGATCTATCACTCGTCACCCGTAGCCCTGGAATGTACAGTAGCCTCACGACCTAGGTGCTTGGTTTGTTGGCAGGTCCCCTGCTAACTTGGCGAAAAACAAAATGGAAACCCCTGTAAATGACATTGCATGAATGAAGTGCTCCAACCAACCGTGGTGCATTGTTGGGGTTAGGGTTCGGGTAAGGGTTGGGGTTAGGGTTCGGGTAAGGGTTGGGGTTAGGGTTCGGGTAAGGGTTGGGGTTAGGGTTCGGGTAAGG
>JGI24913J38484_100145_pt1 | contig 37796 bp, 38 predicted proteins | sample LinPfosmplate1_FD_38484 | JGI IMG/M metagenome (IMG submission 38484)
CCCCCCCCCCCCCCAACTTGTCAAGGGGCAAATACAGGGTTTCCTTTGCCAACAGAAGCCGCATTCAAGGCATTAGCAAGGCCAAGCCATGCTTTGAAGCCAATTAAAAGACGCTTGCTAATATAGCGAATATGCTATATTACTTGTGTGCATGAAATGGATTGTTGAGACCCTGAATAAAATAGTTGACGCCGAACTTGAATCCTTACCCGTTGATATGCGGGCACGGTTTGTGAGGATTGCTGGTCTCATTGAATCCCTTGGATTGGAAAAGGTGGGTTACCCTCATGTCAAACACCTTGAAGGAGCTCTCTGGGAAATTCGCATGAGCGGAAAAACTGGGATTTCGAGAGCTATTTACGTAACCGCAAAAGCTCGCCGTGTGATCATTGTCAGAGTTTTTAAAAAGAAAACACAAAAAACACCACGGCGCGAATTGAACTTGGCCCTGGAGAGAGCAAAGGAGATATGAAATGACCCGAGTTAGTGATCTTCATAAAAAGTGGAGCAAGAGCCCAAAGTACTTAAAGGAGTATCAAAAGATTGGCCCAGAATATGAACTGGCCAAAGCTATTATAGAAACGCGAGGCAAGGCAGGTCTCACTCAGGATCAATTAGCAAAAAAGATGAAGACAACTCAATCTGTGATTGCCAGGCTTGAATCTGGCAATGTTAACCCGTCCACTAAAACTTTAGAATGTTTTGCCAAAGCCACAGGAACCCGGTTGAAAATTAACTTCGAACAAAAGGGAATAAATTGATATCAAAATCACTCTTTAATACAGACAACAGGCGTTACGAACCTCCCTTTCGTAGTTGAAGTCCACCCGTATTTTTCTATCTCCTAGCGGGTGGATTTATTTTTGCCTCATAGCAGGATAAATAAATGTCTTGGCAAAACAGAACTATCACGTAGAATCCAAAATAATTAGCCATTCCCCATAAACCAAGGAGATTTACTTTGACAAAATCTGAACTGATAGAAGCTGTAATCAAATCCTGCAAAAACGATGAACTGAGCAAACGACTGACCACAGATGTGATTGACGCTACTTTTCAGGCTATATCCAAGACCATTAAAAAAGAAAAACGGTTTGCATATCCAGGATTTGGAACTTTCACTGTTAGATCTAGAAAAGCAAGAAAAGGTCGCAACCCGCAAACGGGAGAAGAAATTAAAATCAAGGCAAGCAAGACGGTTGGCTTTAAACCGTCCCCCACCCTTAAGAGCAGCATTTAGTTAATTTTCGAGAGCTACTTCAAAATGACAAAAGCAGAACTGGTTGAAAGGGTTGCAAATAAAATCAACCTAACGAAGAAGGATACAGAGTCTGTTGTGGGTATTATTTTTCAGAGCATCACCGATTCTTTATCAAGCGGAGAGAAGGTTGAACTGCGGGGCTTCGGGAGTTTTAGGGTTCGCGAAAGAAATGCGCGAACAGGTCGGAACCCAAGATCAGGCGAAACGGTTGATGTTCCATCTAAGAAGGTTCCCTTCTTCAAGGCCGGAAAAGATTTGCGAAAAATGGTAGATGATAAAGATTTAGAGATTTCCTGAGTTTAGATTGCTCTTCACGTTTCACGCAAAGGACCTGTAATGACACGACTGATATTAGTTTCGCTCCTGCTATTTATTTCTCCGCTGACCTCATTTGCTGAGGAAATCGGATCTATAGATACAGCTTTTAAGTTTTTAGGGTCAAACCATAAAATTGTTATAGAAGCATTTGACGACCCCAAAGTCTCTGGAGTGGCATGTCATTTAAGCAGGGCAAAAACGGGAGGGATTACTGGTGATTTAGGTGTGGCCGAGGATAAGGCTGATGCCTCAATCGCGTGTCGACAAATAGGACCTATCAAGCTACCCGCCAAGATTGAAAATGGTGAGTTGGTCTTCACAAAAAAAACATCGCTGGTATTCAAAGCCCTTCAGGTAGTCCGGTTTTTCGATAAGAAACGAAACGTGCTTGTTTATCTGGTGTACAGCGATAAGTTAATAGACGGGTCACCTAAAAACTCAATCTCGACGGTTCCCATTTTGAAATGGCGGTAACCTAAGAACACCAGCCCTTAACCTTCTTACTCCCATCATACCGGACAGCGAGTTCCGCATCAATCAGCGCATCTGAAATATTTATTCCGTCAACGATAACATCCGCAACAAGGCGAAAATATTTTCCGCGCTGAAGGTTTAAGAGGTCAATCTTATTTGCCTTGGATAATAATGCGCCAATAAGTTCTTTTGCTTGCCGTGCAAGTTCTTTTTCCGCTTTACACTTTCCGCGAATCTCCGGTGTATCGATGCCGTTAACACGGACAGATATTCCCTTCCCTATAATCGGATGAAACTCTCGAAGGTTAAATGTGATGGTGTCGCCATCGTAATTGCGAACGTATTCGGCTCCGTTGTAATCGCCGAAACTCTCTGCATAGGCTGAACTGGTAATGAATAAAAAGAGGATTGTGGCTGTCAGGAGTTGCATTTTATGGCTCCGCCAGATTGGAGGAATGGTTTCATAGTCTGCGTGGGTCAGCTTTCCGATTGCTTTTAGTGAAAGAAAAAACTCGCTCTCTAATCTTTCGATGCCAACAGATAAGCCGTGTCGGTCAATGCTCATATTTCATATCCAGGCTAGTTATTTATAGTTCTTCTCCGACAAGTACGTTGTGTTTTTTGTTATCGATTTCTTTTTTTTCATCCTCTATTTTTTGCAGGAGTTGCTTCTCATTTAAAACCGGTAGCTTCACCCATTTTTCGTCATCAATCTCTTTTTCATAAAAAGCATTAACAGCCGCAAGCACTTGATGGCGGCTCCCCCTCTCTAACGACCCTAAAATTTTTATTGTCTCTGACAATGCATTATCAACAGAACTCATTTTAACCTCCTATTATTTAATAGTTATCATATCTGCTTACTGCACCGTTTCCCTGCCAAACCAGATCATTTTACCGTTGACCACCAACTGGCTTAAGGGGACGATCTCGGTTTCGTATTGCGGGTTATCGCTGATAATGCGGGCGTGCCCCTTTGACGGAACCAACTGAACCCGTTTCAACATGATTTGTCCATCAATGGCTAAGGCATAAATCCCGCCCTGCGGATCGATGTAATTTCTGCTGTGGTTGATTAACACCAGATCTCCGGATTGCAGTGTCGGTTCCATAGAATCCCCCAGCACCCGGATAATGCTCATATCATTGGGGTTTCCTTTTCTCTCAACCCAGTCTTTTCTGAAGGCCATTTTCAATTCAATAGTGTTGTCAGGTTCAAGGCCGCCGCCTGCAGAAATTCTACCGGCCACCTGCGGTATAAAGACATATTCGTAATCAGAAGCTTTATCCAGATCTATAAGCTGTTCACCGGTAATGAACGATAGAGGAACGTTTAGAATATCGGCGATTCTTTTTACGGTCCGTATTTCTATGTTATCGCTGGCTTTTTCCCATTTCCCTACCTGAACAGAAGAGCAACCCAACTTTTCGGCAAGATATTCCTGTGTCCAGTGCTTCTTTTTTCTAATTTTTTTTATGTTCAAGCCAGCGGAAATCATTGGAGATTTTAACCTCATTAAAAACGTTAGGGTTATTTTTATTGACAGATAAAGCCAATGAGTCTATCTATATATAACTAACAAAAACAAGCAAATAAAGGGCTTAAACCGTTGAAACACCGTGAAAACATTGCAGATAAGCGGAATAAAGGCGTAAAAATAATGCATGCCTCAGCCGACCTTAACTCCACTTTACTTGTCACATGCATTATCTAACTTAGAAGTATAGATGAAACCCTCGGAAATATAAAGAGATTTTTTCAATGACCCGCACTGACTTAGCAAAAATACTGGCAAACAAAACGCAAATGACCCTTGTAGATGCAGATACTGCCATTAAAGCTCTTATTTGTTCTGTAGGAGAAGGTCTGGTGAATGACGGAGAGGTCACTATACGAGGGTTTGGAGCATTTAAAACTAAAAATAAGTCTGAACGCAAGGGTTTGAATATATCAACGGGAAAACCGGTTGTGATAAGCGCACGCAGGGTATGCACTTTCAAAGCCTATGAAGATTTTAAAAAGACAGTCAATTCATGAATCAATCAAACTCATCAAACACAGTATCAATCGTTCCACGGACAATGGCTCTTTGTGAACGATCGCCCTTGTCCATGATGACATCAAGTTTTCCGTGTAAGTCATCACCACTTACATTTTTGTTAGCGGGTTCTGATTTATATCCGGTATCGATTTCCCCTTCGCCAGTTAAAAGCCAGGCAGAAGAAATCGGAAAACTAACCGCAATCCTTCTCAATACGTCAGCCCCGGGTTCGACTTTATTGTTTTCGTATTTACTCAAAGTCTGGATATGCACCCCGATGGGTTTAATAAAATCGATCTGCTTTATATCCAGTTTATGCCGTATTTCCTTGATCCTGTCGCCAAAAAAAGATTCTACCATATCTGATTATTCCCTCTTGATATTGCTATTTTCTCTGGTTATCGTCCAGCAGATAAGCGTATCTAATAACCATAAGTTATCTGCCATGTTAGCAGAAATACCATTTAAAAACCAGCTTGATCGAGCTTGTTTTGGCGGACGGTTATTAGACATTCGATCAAGACGTATCAGGAGGCAGTTATGACACAGGATCAATTGGACAAAAAGCTGGACGATTACATCAAGGACGCAAAAGCCGGTCTCAAGGTAGCAAACAAGGCTCTTGAGGTTCTTGAGCAGAGTTACTGGGAAAGAGATGATGACATTGAAGAATACTTCCGCTCAACGGTCGGTGACATCGACGAAGCAGCAGGTTGGTTTGGAGAACTTGCCGAAACTATGGCCGGTGACTGGAAAAACTTTGATGGCGTTGAAAAGAGATGTGAGTACTGCGAGGAGCCTTACGAGTATGAACGGGGTGGCGAGGTAGTGACGGTAAGCCACCGAAGTTGCACATACGCAATCGCTGAGGGTTATTGATGATTGATTTCATCATCAACCATTGGCTGGAGCTTTACGCATTGTGGGCGGTTACGTTTCTCGCCTTCACACTTCATATCTTAACGGAGGACGTTATGACCAGTAAATATTACAAAAACGGAAAAACGCTAAAAGCTTTGGTGGTCAATCTCAATAGAAACTCTCGTGAACGATTCAGGCGGGGGATTAAAAAAGTAGATGTTATGAAAAAACAGGTGCTGGCGGGGAGCACGAACTCCCCAGCCAACGGAGATGCAATAAAACAAAAAGACCTTATCAGGAGGGCGTCCTAATGACAATAACTACTGAACAAAAAGTTATTCGACAAGCCGGTATCGGTGGTAGCGATGCCTCCTGCATCATGAACATGAACCCATGGAAATCAGCCTACGAGCTTTTTAAGGAAAAAAGAGGCGAGGCTGTTTCAAAACCGGGTAACGAGATGATGTGGATAGGGTCGATGCTCGAAGACCAGATAGGGCAGATGTATTCGGTTAAAACAGGAAGACCTGTTCGAACGGAACCGGATACTTTGTTTCATCCTGAACATGATTTTATTTTAGGCCACGTTGATTTCATCTCTGACGGTCTTGAAACCCGAGGGGTAGAAATTAAAAACGTCGGACATTTTTCCGCCGGTGCCTGGAAGGACGGTTTAGGGGAAGACATGATTCCTGATTACTACCTGACACAGGTAGTTCACTATTCCTTACTCACCGGAATAAACATCTGGGATTTTGCAGTACTCATCGGCGGTCAGGAACTCAAAATCATGACCGTGAACATTGGTGAGGATGCAAAGAGAACGGTTCTTGAGAGTGAGATTGATTTTTGGAGAAGGATTCAGGAAAACGATCCTCCTGAAAATACCAAAGAGATTGATCTTGAGATGGCCAACCGTCTTTTTCCAAAAGACAACGGACAAACGGTTGTTTGTTCCAAGGACATCCAACTCTCGCTCAACCGTTTGAAAGACTACAAGGCGAACAAGAAAGTGTGTGAGGAGTTGATCAGCCCGGTAGAACTCCAGATCAAGGAGTTCATGGGTGCGCATTCTCTTCTTGAGGGTGAAGATGGAAAACCGCTTTGTACATGGAAAAAACGCAAGGATAGAAACGCCACTGATTGGGAAAGCGCTTTCAAAGAACTGAATGACGATTTCATCAAAACATCAGCAGGTGATAAATGCGTTAAAGCCATCATTCAAAAACATACCACCAGCAAGCCGGGATCCCGGACCTTCCTGGTTAAATAAATAAAGGAAAACCAATCATGAATGAACTTACTGTTTACGAGAATAAGGAACTTGAGTTTTACGGTGTGCCCATGTCACCGGACGGGATGAAAGAACAGGTGAACCATCTACAGTCTGTGATGGGCAAGGTTATGCGAGATGGAGAACATTATGGAAAGATTCCGGGATGCGGGGACAAACCCACATTACTAAAACCCGGCGCTGAAAAGATATGTATGACGTTCCGTCTTTCTCCTTCTTATGAAATCCTTCGAGAGAACATGCCTGATGGGCACCGGGAATACCAGATCACTTGCACTTTGACTCATATCCCGACCAACCAGGTATTTGGCCAGGGGGTTGGTTCCTGCACCACTATGGAAGGAAAGTACCGGTTTCGCCGTGTTGAACGGAAATGCCCTGAGTGCGGCATTGAAGCCATCATAAAAGGCAAACAAGAATACGGCGGAGGCTGGGTTTGTTTCAAGAAGAAGGGCGGGTGTAATAAAAAATGGCAGGACGGAGATTCTGCAATAGAAAACCGGCCTTCCGGCAGAACCGATCATGACAACCCTGCCGACTACTACAACACCGTCCTCAAGATGGCAAAGAAACGGGCGCTGGTTGATGCGGTTCTCACCGCCACTGCCGCATCTGACATCTTTACGCAGGACATAGAAGAGACCAGTAACAACGGTGGCAACGGGGGAAGTAATACTCCTGAGGCGAAAGAACCACCGCCAGCGCAAGAACATAAAAAAGAACTGAGCACGGACGCTTTCACAAAAAGAGCCATAGAAGCCACAGCACAAATACCTTCACCACAACAGACAAGCGGTGTGGCCGGGTCTGCTTTGGAATGCGTCAACACCCACATGGTAGGTCAGTTCAAAGGTAACACGTCCAGAGGCCGCTCATGGCTTCGCTCACGCGCTGTCCAGGCGGTTAAGAACAACAGTCTTGATGCCAACATGCAGGTTATCGGTGGTGTCAATGAGGCCCATGAACTTCCCGAACAAGTACTTGAATACATCGCCTGGGAAATTAAAGAATCAGAAAGTGTGCCTGCTTAATCTAGGCATTGAAAGGTATTAATTAATGATCCAACCACGCGTAGTCAGAATGAAAGATGCGCCTCAATATCTCGGGATGGATGAAAAGGTTTTTAACAAGATAGCACGGCCTCACCTCATTGAGATATCTATTGGCGATTCTTTAAGAGCGCGGGGGATTGGATTTGATCGACTTGATCTGGACGCTTGGTGGGAGCTTCACAAGGCTAGCAACGGGCGACCCGGAGGAACAGGAGAAATTATATTATGGGACGGAAATCATCGCCAGGCCTCTATAAACGAGGTCGTATCTGGCATATCAGAAAAACCATTTACGGCAGAGATATCGGTAAAAGTACCAAATGTAAAAACCTTGAAGAGGCAGAAGAATTCCTACGGCAAATTACACAGGAAATCAAACTGTCAGACTCCAGAACAGAACGACCTAAAAGAGACTTTGATGATGCAGTACAAAAATATATAGCAGACGCCACCAAGAAATCAATTGTGGATGACTGCTATCACTTAAAGCGGCTTAAACCATTCATAGGCCACTTACCATTGGATAGAATCCATATGGGCATATTAAAACCGTTTATCGCTTCGGAACAAAATAGAGGCGTTAAAACCATAACCATTAATCACGCATTACAGGTTGTCAGGAGAATTTTGAATTTAGCTTCGGGAGAATGGTTTCACGATAATGGTCTTAACTGGCTTCAAGGAGTTCCAAAAATAATATTCCTGCCTGCAACGGACCGGCGCAAGCCTTACCCGATAAGTTGGGATGAGCAGAGGCTATTATTTTCTGAACTGCCAGACCATGTTCGGCGCATGGCTTTATTCAAAGTCAACACCGGGACCCGAGAGGCTGAAGTTTGTAATTTGAGATGGGAATGGGAAATAAGAATTCCTGATTTAAAAACAACCATTTTCAAGGTACCCGCTGAGTACGTAAAAAATCGAGATGATCGAATCGTGGTTCTCAATGATACAGCCAAAGCAGTCATCGAGAAAGTACGAGGACAGCATCCTGTCAACGTCTTTACCTACAGGGGTAAGCCTGTGTCGAAGATAAATTCAAGGGCATGGAGACGAGCACGTAAGGTTGTCGGGCTTGAGCAGGTGAGAGTCCACGATTTGAAACATACCTGGGGACATCGGCTTAGGTTAGCCGGGGTCCCGGAGGAAGACCGGAAAGACCTCCTGGGCCATAGGTCAGGGAAGTCAATTACCATGCATTATTCGGCTGGAGATTTGGCCAAACTTATCGAGCACGCAAACAAGGTTATGGCAACCGATCGTGCTCCATCTCTCATAATACTTAACCGCGCCACCGGTTAACTTAAACTAAGGAGAAACTAATCTTCACAAAATTTACACAAACGCTGTGAAGAAAAGTTCAGGCGAGCGGTCCTAATGCGGGCTATCTAGTTGAGAAGGTTAGAGAAAAAAGAATGGAGCTGGCGGGGTTCGAACCCGCGACCTCTTGAATGCCATTCAAGCACGCTCCCAGCTGCGCCACAGCCCCATTATTCTTTTTAATCCACTTCGCTACATTCGAACCGTTTGATATTAACGATTATCCCGCATCTGTCAAGCGTAAAACTGACCCATTGAACCTCTATTGCCTTCTGCCACTTTCTTTATATAATAGAGCATGTCTTTTTCAATTCTGTATGGACTTTGGAACCGGGTTCCAGTCACACACTTCTTTCTTTTAAAATCTTCTTTATCGCCGTGATTACTAAACTTCAACGTAGAATTCGAAATATTTTCATTACCGGGTTGTTGATCACCCTGCCGATCGCGCTAACGTGGTTTATATTGCAGTTTCTGCTCAAAAACTTCGATGCGCTGTCACCCGTGTTCACCAATATGCTGATACAATTTGGGGTGCCAATTCCCGAAGGTTATCGCATCCCTTTTCTTGGACTGGGAATGACCCTGCTGATCGTACTCATGGTCGGCTGGTTTACCACTAATTTTTTCGGGAAAAAACTTTTCATACTCGGCGAAACCATTGTTGAGAAAATCCCCTTTGTCCGCCGCATTTATAAGGGCACCAAGCAGGTGGTTTTATCCATCGCCGAAGCAGATACAACCGCTTTCCGTAAAGTCGTCTTGCTCGAGTTCCCGCGCCGTGGACTTTTAGCCATTGGGTTTGTAACGGGCGAATCTCGGGGAGAGGTACAACAGATGACTCAGGAAAATATGCTCAACGTGTTCGTCCCGACCATGCCCAACCCTACCTCCGGTTTCCTGATTTTCTCTCCGCCTGATGAACTCACTGAAGTATCAATGACCATTGAGGAAGGTATTAAATATGTGGTTTCGGGAGGTATCGTCACCCCCCCTAGCCTTAAAATCATTGAAGCAAAAGGACTGAAGCTTGAACAGCCTTCCTGACCCTTCCCTCGACATCCTGTATATCGATAACCACTTAATAGCGGTGCGTAAACCTGCAGGCATGCTCACTCAGCAGGATGATTCTGGCGAATCCTCCCTGATGGATCATGTAAAGGACTGGATCAAAACAGAATACAAAAAACCTGGTAAAGTTTTTTTGGGGTTGGTGCACCGGCTCGACCGACCTGTCTCCGGGGTAGTGGTATTCGCGCGCACCTCCAAAGGGGCCTCACGGCTCTCTGAACAATTTCGTCAGAAAACCACAAAGAAAATTTATCGTGCTCTGGTCGAAGGAACTCCTGACCCTAGAAAAAACCATCTGACGCATTACCTGAGAAAAGAAAAAACCTTCAAGGCCACAGTGTTTCCCCGTCCCACCCCTAACGCCAGCGAAGCGGTGCTGGATTATGAGGTCATCAAAACTCTATCAAACACCAGCTTGCTTGATATACATCTTCATACCGGAAGGTTTCATCAGATCCGTGCCCAACTTTCCTTCATCGGGCACCCCATCGTTGGAGATAAAAAGTATGGCGCGCATTCAATGTTACCAGACGGGAAAATCGCACTTCACGCCCTGCGTTTAATTTTTAAGCACCCTACAAGCAAAGAAGAAATTAGTATCGAATGTCCCCCACCCCATTCGGCTTGGGGCCAATGAGCAAAAGCTATTGCCCATTGCCACCGGCGGTCGCGCCAGCTAGCGAATCTTTAACGAGGTCTTCTTTTTGGGTGTGAAATCCCATATCGATCAGTAAAGATATCAACACTGGAACCAAAAACAGAGTAAACAAGGTAGAGATACTCAATCCGCCAATCAGAGCTGTACCCATACCCCGATACAATTCGGTACCGGCCCCTTCGCCAAAGGCTAAAGGTATCATGCCAAACACACTGGAAATGACCGTCATCATGATCGGTCGTAATCGTGTCTGGCATGACAGCAGGAGGGCCTCACGCTCGTCCAAACCGGATTTAATATTATTGAGCATTTGATGCACGATGAGGATGGCGTTGTTGACCACAATACCCGCGAGGATGACGATCCCCAATTGGGTCAAGATATCAAAGGTGATCCAGTTCCAATCGCCAGCCATGGCCTGGGCATTCGGCACATCCCATTCTTCAAGGATCTTAAGGATATTCCCGCGTTGAAACCAGTTGTTCCAGGTGATCCCCAAAAAGGAGCCGGAAACAGCCAGCGCTACCGTAAGCATAACGATGAACGGCCTGAGAAATGAAGAGAACAAGGCTACAAGGAGTAGATAGATAAAACCTAACGCGTAGGCGAAACTGTTCATCAATGATTTTTCGGTGGAAGCCAGTTCATCAGCAGAACCACCGATACGCAGGCCGTATTCGGCTCCCAAAGTTATTCTCGTATTATTCAGTACTTCATTATCAACCCGATTGATGACCAACTGCATGGCAACATCTTTTCTCACCTGGACGCGGAGCTTGATCGCCCGTTCGGTTCCAATGTGGTCAATGCGTGCAGGGCCAGCATCGATTTTTATATCAACCAGATGGCCAAGGTGCGTCATCATGCCTTCATCCGTCCATACAGGCAGGGAGCGGTAATCTTCCAGTCCCAGTTTATGACTATCCTTTTTTTGTACCAGAACGAAGTCAATAGGCTCACCCTGATCGTTGAACTCACCCAAATACTTACCGGCGTTAAGCGACTCAATAATATCTCCGATCTCATTCATACCCATATCCAGCCGGGCCGCATCTTCGCGGCGAGGAATGAACCTGAGTTCCGGGTTACCAAATTTGAATTCTGGACGAACCGAATGCACACCCTTGACAGCAGAAATTTTTCCGATCAAATCCAGTGCAGTGCTTTTTAGTTTCAACATATCCGGCCCCGTAATTTCAACCTCAAAGGTTTTATCTGCCGAGCGGAAAATGGGTCTCTGCACAGCAAAGGCGAAGCGGTATCCGGGAATGCGGAAAATTTCCTGGCCCATTTCACCGGATTTGACCGCCATCTTCACTTCACCCCGCTGACCTTGCGCCAGTTCCTTTTCTATAATTGCCCCTCCACCATTGAAACGTTGCGAGAAAACCAGAAAATTACGATTAACATCTTCCATGGCTACAATCTTTTTTTCATAATTAGCCATATAACGCATATTGGTTTCCGCAGGGGTTCCCGCCACCGGCTCGATGAGCATGAAAACCATATTTTTATTTCCGTATGGCAGATAATCCTTTTCTGGCAGGGTTTGACCGCTGTACCACAACATCCATCCCACACCGGCAACGACAAGAACCCTGATAAAAATACTGACGGGTGAATGGCGGAGTATCCACTGCATGAGTCCGGTATAAAGAGCCCCCAGCTTCGTACCTATAAGTACAAATGGTTTGAACAGGGTTCGATGAAAAAAACCGGGCTGGTATTCTTCCCCCGGCCGAAGGCGGATCAATAACGTGGTCAAGGTCGGAATAACAGTGATGGATACCAGTAAAGACAAGGCAATGCTGGCACTAATGGTGATGGCAATGTCACGGAACATCTGCCCCGCCTCTTCCTGAATAAATACGATAGGAATAAATACGGCCAGTGTGGTCAGTGTAGAGGCGAGCACCGCTCCCCAAACTTCCGAGGCACCATCGTAGGCGGCTTTAAAAACACCTTTTTTCATCGTGAGATGACGATAAATATTTTCCAGCACCACAATAGAATTATCGACCACCATCCCAACCGCGAAAGCCATACCCGCAAGAGAAATTATGTTTATACTTCGCCCCAGAACCTTAAGGATAATAAACACAGCAATCAGACTCACAGGAATGCTGATGGCTACAATTAACAATGAACGCACAGAACCCAGGAACAACAGTAGAACTACTACTGCTAAAAAAGCTCCAAAAGCCAGATTCGATTTCACCAACCGCATGGCCTCATTGATATAATCCACATCCTGATAAACGATTTTTAATTTGATCGGGATACCCCGATTTAATAATTCCTGATTCAGCTCATCTACCCTTTTAGCCGCCAGGTTACAGGTTTCCACCACATTGGCCCCGGCTTTGCGAATCACCCCGAACGCATTTGACAGATTGCCGCTGATGCGCACCAGAGAGCTGGTCCGTTGATAACCATCCACCACCGTGGCAAAATCTTTCACTTTGATTGTTTTATCACCATCCCGTTTGATCACGGTATCGAGGATATCTTGCGGATTTAAAAACTCACCCAAAGCACGGACGGTATAAGATCGATTGACTTCATCATGGAATCCTGCACGGGTGTTCTGGTTTTCTTCCGACAAACCGTCTATCACTTCCTTGTAAGTCAAATGCAGGCGAGCCATACTGTAGGGATCAAACTCAACTCGCATTTCCCTCTCTTCACCGCCAAAATGCCAGACATCGGCAATGCCCTTTATCCTTCTCAGGGAAGGAACAATAATATCTTCGCCAACCTTAAACATATAGTTCTGATCCAGGTTGGGCATCTTTTCATTGGGCTTGTCCATCACGATCCACATAATGGGACTGGAGTTGTCACTGGAAATGGATCTCAGGGTAGGCTTGTCTGAATTGACAGGCAGGTCTTTAACCTGCTGAAGCTTGTTATTGACATCCAGCATAGCAAGGTTTTTGTCGATTCCCCATTCAAACTCCAGGTTGATGGTGCTCAATCCATGCTGACTGGTAGAAGACATTTTTTTCATGCCTTCTACCGATTCAAGCTGGTCTTCCAACCTGCGCGTGATATTGCGTTCCACTTCATCCGGGGAAAGCCCCAGATACACGGTCTTAACTTCAATTTCCGGTTTATCAACAGTGGGGGCCAACTGTCGTGGCAGGGTTTGGAAACATAAGAAACCCACCACCAAAGTCATGACGATGAGTACCGTAACCGTGTGATAATTACGAATGGATTGGTCTATGAGTTTCATCAGGTTTCAGGAGTTTTAGCAGGTGATTTTTTCGCACTTTTTTCCGCCGAATTGAACGGAGTTTCCAGTTTTGATTCTGGATTCGTCAAAAACACTTTTACCCCAGGGAATACCGCGCCGGAACCTCGCAGAATGAGATCCGCTTTTGGCCCCAGTTGATGAGTGAAGTCCTCAATCTCGACAAAATCATTTCGTTCCTTGAAAGCCTTAACCGGAACAAGATGAGCCTTGCCATCTTTGACGATATAAACTACCGTCCCCTGCTCAGAAATGACAAGAGACACCGATGGAACATGAGGAACATTTTTTCGAGTTCCAAAATTCAAGGTACTTTCAAGTGTCAAACCGGGAAACAGAGAAGGATTGGGGTCGGGTAAATCTATTTGCACTTTGATGTTGCCGGAGAATATGTTGGCATCGGGAATCACACGAATAAGCCGTGCAAGATTTCTATGATACTCAAACTTCATTCCCAGTTCTCGGGCCAGAAACTGAGTTCCCTTTAAATTTTTTAATTTATTCCTGTAACTCTGCGGCATTTCGAGAACCGCCTTCAAGCGAGAGGACCCAATCATTCTCACTACCGACGTCCCCGCCTCGGCAAAAGCACCCTGCTCAATTTCCTTGGCAATGATAACCCCTTCGAAGGGAGCCCTGATATTTACCTTTGAAAGATTCAGTTGTGCCACCGCAACCTGTTTTCGAATCGCCTGCATTTCCGCTTCCAGCTTTTCAATATCTTCACTGCGCGCTTTCATTCCTGCGGCCAATTCTGCCTTGCTGGCCTTCAAAAACTCTTCGGCCTGGCGAACCTTGTCGTTAGCGGCGTCAAGAGCCGATTGCGATAAAACCTTTTCTGCCACCAGTTTTTGGGTGCGCTCAAATTCTAATCGGGCAAAATCCAATGCACTTTCGTTGGCATTCATCCTGGCTTCCAGCCTCTGCTTATCTTCCTCGCGCAATCCTTTCTGGGCTTTCTTATATTCCTTTTGCACGGAAGAGAGATCAGCACGCTGTCTTTCTAGAATCAGTTCATATTCCCTCGGGTCAATCTGCGCCAATAAGTCCCCGGCCTTTACCTTCATCCCCTCTTCAACGGCTATCCGGGTAATTTTTCCACGGACCTCTGAGTTGATCACTACCCTCTGTTCGGCCTGGATATTTCCCACCGCACGCACTTCGTCCGCCACATCGATGTAAACAAGTTTTCCAACTTGAACCGGAAGTGCAAAATCTTTCTTTTTTACCGGTTCTGCTTTATCTTCCGAGGGAGAACAGGAAAAAAGGAAAAGAACCAAAACGAGTAATGGAAAAATCGACTGATTTAATCTGTGAAACGAAATTCTGATATAATCCCCCTCCAAACAGGGCATTTCTTTTATAGTAAAGCTTTGAAATAATTATCCTATATTAGCACTCAACTATTTTCAAATACATTCATGGATCATTCGCCAATACCAAATTATCCGATCGACCCGTTCGAATACAAATTACTGGATACCGGATCGTTTCAAAAACTGGAACAATTCGGTCCGCACCGTTTCATCCGTCCCGCGCCTCAGGCCATCTGGCCCAAGTCCCTTTCCCCTGACGAATGGAAAAAGGCCGAGGGGGAATACAAATATTTCAAGGGTAAAGAAACAGGTGGAGAATGGAAATTGTTCACCCGCCTTCCAAAAGATGGATGGAATATTCAGTTCCACCACCTTGTCTTCAAAGTCCAACCCACAGGGTTCGGCCATATCGGGCTTTTCCCCGAACAAGCCCAAAATTGGCTATGGATTATGGATCAGGTTAAACAACTTAACGGCTCAGAAATACAAGTACTTAATGTTTTTGGTTATACGGGTGCCAGCACTCTGGCCGCGGCCTCTGCCGGGGCTCATGTCACTCATATTGACGCCTCCAAGGCCTCGGTCAACTGGGCCAAGCATAATCTGGAAATTTCTGGACTGGGGGATCGCCCGGTGCGCTGGATTGTCGATGACGCCTTAAAATATATGCAGAGAGAGCATCGGCGCGGGAAAAAATACGATGCCATCATAATGGACCCTCCTTCTTTCGGTAGAGGACCCAAAGGGGAGGTCTGGAACATCGAAAATAAGCTATCCGAATTCATGGAGGCCTGCCAGAATATCCTCAGTGATTCTCCGGCATTTCTGCTCTTCACCACCCATTCGCCCGGATTTTCCGCCCTGACTCTCGAAAATATGATGCGGACCTACCTCCCTTCCCATAAGCAAGGGGATTTTGAGACCGGGGAGATGTTCATCCCCGATTTATCATCCGGACTCAACCTGCCCAACGGTTTTTTCGCCCGCTGGCTCTCTAGCGAGAGTAGCAAATAACCGTTGCGTTTTTTGAACGGACAAAGAGTTTTCTCGGCTTGATGGGAGCCTTGACAATGACGGTTTATGCTAGCTCTAGCCTAAGGTATAATGTCCTGTATATTTTTTTCCTTGAACCAGAAATATTTAAAATGGCCTTTTACCAATATTTGAAAGAACATGCGGAAAAGAACCCGACTCATCCGGCGATTATTGAGGGCGAATCCTGCCTGAGTTATGGCGACTTCGTTACCCAGATTGAACGTTTCGCCAATGCTTTGTCCCAATTCAATCTCAACGACAAAAGTAAAATCGGCTTACTGTGCCTGAACCAGAAAGAATACCTCATTGCTTTTTTTGCCGCGCTACTTAAAGGCGTTCCCGTTGTTCCTTTCAATTTCATGTTGAAGCCTGAAGACCTGGTATATATCACCCAAGATGCAGGAATCGACACTCTTGTGGTCGATTCGGCATTCGTCAAACCCGAGGTCGCGCCTTTTTTTAAATTCTTTCCCAACAAAATTCTTACGGGTCCGGCAGACCCGGAACTGGTTGGCGAAGGAACTCTAAGCTGGGACGAGTTTCTAGCATCAGGCACACCCGGCCGCTCAGTAACGAAACATGAAAGAGGCGAAATCCTCCCCGATGTCATCCTTTACACTTCTGGAACCACTGCCAAACCCAAAGGAGTCATGCTGGAGGAAAGCCAGTTCAATGAAAACTGCACCGGATTTCTGGAGCATTTGCATTTTACCCCTGAGGATAAAGTGATCGTTGCCCTGCCCCTGTTTCATTCGTTCGGAAATATCATGGCCCTGGTATTACTGCGCTCGGGAGCTACCCTCATTTTACTCAAGCAGTTTCAGCCTAAATCCATTTTGGATTCCATCGCCCAGCATAAAGCCACCATACTGCCGCTGGTGCCCACTATTTATTCGTTTCTGGTGCAGTTGTACGCCCGAGGCGGGTACGATGTTTCTTCCCTGCGCTATTGCATCTCCGGCGGGGCATCCCTGCCCGAAGCCTTGCTGAAAAGAGTTGAAGAAGGATTAGGGGTCACGGTCATTGAAGGCTATGGACTGACTGAAACTTCACCCGTGATCGCTGTCAACACGATGAAAGACGGCAGTGTCCCCGGCTCTGTGGGTCCCGTCCTGCCAAATATCGAATTGGAAATTGTGGATGATTCCGGTAAATCTCTCAAACAGGGAGAGGTGGGAGAGATTCGAGTCCGGGGCAAAACAGTGATGAAAGGTTACTGGAACAAGGTGGATGAAACCGCAGAAACGATTTCAGCCGAAGGCTGGCTGAGAACCGGAGATCTCGGTCATTTGGATGAAAACGGCAGGTTGTATATTTCCGCCGGCAGGATAAAAGACCTCATCATTCGCGCGGGAGAAAATGTGTCGCCGTTGGCGATTGAAAATGCCCTGATGAACCACCCCGCCATTGTCGAAGTGGCGGCGGTAGGCATTCCCGATGAGCGAGTGGGAGAAAAAGTGAAAGTGTTTGCAGTTGTTCGTGAAGGGAGCCAGGCCAACGAGCAAGAACTGAAAGAACTGTGCCGGAAAAAATTACCCGCCTTCATGATCCCCGACGCGTTTCAATTTATGGAGTCCCTGCCAAAAACCGCAACGGGTAAAATCCTAAAATCCGAACTCCGGGCAACGCCCGGTGGTAACCAGCAATAGATTAGCTTGGCTCAAAGAGCGTTTAAATCCAACCCTCTCAATCCCCCCTAGGGGGAAGATTATTAAAGTATTGCGCTTGAGTGCTCAGCCCGCTTTATGGGCAATGCATTGCTGGCCCCGCGCCTAGCCGGCGCAACGGAATCCGGTGCCTTCCAGACGATAATCGGTTTCAAATCCTTTTCGCCAGGCAGACCTTTGACTGTTTGCATCGGACCGCCAAGCACCCCCTCTATAGATTTTTTGGGTTCCGCCACCCTTTCGTTTGGAAGGGTTGGTACGTATAGGTCCCTGAGGATTGTCTTTAGGGCTGTTTCGGTAATACCTGATTTCAAACCAGTCCGACACCCATTCATTGACATTGCCTGCCATATCATGGAGTCCAAATGGATTTGCCGGAAAAGAACCGACCGGAGCCGTATTAGGAAATCCATCAGATAAATTTTTATTTCGAATGTTCAAGATACAGGCACTGTCGCAAAAATTGGCTTTAGAGGCATCAAAATTATTGCCCCAATAATATTCTGTATTAGTCCCACCGCGTGCGGCAAATTCCCACTCAGCTTCTGTTGGAAGACGTTTATCAGATTTTTTGCAGTAATCATCGGCTTCGTCCCAGGTAACCATTTCGGCAGGCCGGTCTGCTCCTTTAAACATGGAAGGGTTGTGCCCCATCGTTGCCTGAAAAGCACTTTGGGTTACTTCGAACTTATCTATTTTGAAAGGCTTCAAGCAAACTTCATGAACCGGTCTTTCTGACAGGGCGGCTTTTTCGCTACCCATTTTGAAACATCCCCCTTGGAGTTCCACCATTTCTACCGGGCCTTTTGTTCCTGCCAGGCTGATCAATTTATTTTCAACTTTAGCGTGCAGTTCCTGCACATAGGCATGAACCCTGCTTGGCACCTTCTCGTATTTAATTTTGGCAGATCGGTGCGGGATGAGGAGCATATTCCCGGTTTTTAGATTGAAGAGACGATAATGGGGAATCGGTTTTGCGGCTTCTCCATCCACATAATTTCTCATATTATTACTACCGCTGTCAGGAGTGACGACTCTTTCATCAACTATTTCTGCCTCGAACGGTTCGGGGTCTCCCTCAATCTTAACCATAACCGTATTACGTTTGATCACTTCCCTGGCCAAAACACCATCCACCAATTCTTTGGTTTCTTTGTATTTTCCCAGCTTAAATTTGACTTCAGCCAGAGAACGCATGACCCGCCAATTTCCCGGATCCATTTCAAGGGCCTTGGCGTAATGTTTTTCGGCTTCCTCGATTTTACCCAGGACCAACTTTGCATCTCCCTCCAGTGTTTCATCGACTACGCTCGTAAAACCCAAACCGGGTAGTAAAAAAGTGCTAAATAAAAAAAGAAAAAATGTATTCCTAAAAAACAACATTGAACAACCCATCATCCAGCTCCTGTCAGGGGAAAATTATATTGAAGTATTTAGATATTATACCAGTGGAGAGGTTCCATACCAAACCAGGATTATTGAAATATTCTATTTGGAGGAATTTTTCTTCTTGGGGGGAGATTTTTTATTGCTTTCCGGCTTTACATCCTGAGCTTTGGCGTCCTGCTCTGATTTTTGTTTTTTAAGCTCTCCCCAACCCGAGTCCGCTTTTTTCTTTTTATTATGCTGGTCTCTTCTGGGGAAATAATCAATTTCATCAATCATAATTATTTAGACCTATTAAGGATCATGGATTTTATTTGATCAACCCCAGGCCCCTGCATACCCAACGCCAGAGCCCGGTCCAAATGATATCGGCTTTTTTCGGAACGATTAAGAGAATGATACGTCATAGCAAGATTAATATGACCCGGCCCATAATTGGGATTAATTTGAACGGCATAATTGAGCCATTGTACCGCCTCTTCACGTTTATCCTGCATCGCCAGAACCTGACCGAGAGAATCGTAGGCTTGCAGATTCAGCGGCCATGCGCGAATTGCGGAACGCAACATTTCTTCCGCTTCTTCGGTTTTATTCAGCCTCCTCAAATTATTTCCCAATAAAGTCAGGGTTGGACTGTGACCTGGATTATAATCCAAAGCCTTGCGGAAAAACCGATTGGCTTCATCAATTCTACCCTGAGCCTGCCAAGTCTGTCCAATCATCAAATAAGGTTTCCAGGCCTGAGGCTCCATTTCCGAAGCCAGAATATAATCAGCCTGAGCTTCCCCAATTTTTCCGTTCCTTATATGCGTCTCACCACTTTTAACCGCTTCCTGGTATTTCATGCGAGAACTAATTTCGGACTGCGTTTTGGTGGGTGCGGAAACTAAAACAATAACCACTAGCAGTGCACTAATTACCGCGCTCTTAGCGAGCATAAATTTTGGAGTAAAAACTTTTGCCTTGAACGAAGAAGCCCCCTCTAACCATTTTATATAAAACCATACCCCCGCCAGCCCCATCAATTGGAAAATCGGGAACACAAATAGAAACAATCCATCCAGATAGCTCCAGATTTGCGGAGAAGAAAAAGAAAATATATTAAAAAAATTAGTCGACCGTAACAACAGGTCAGGGCGATTGGATATAAGCTCTACCGTAGACCCTATAGCTTTTAATGTAAACTCTGGGTGGTTATAAGGCAAAGTAACCTTATATTGAATTAACATAAAATATTGCAACAACACAGCTGACAGGCACCCAACGATGGTAATTCTAGCCCCCCAGCGGCGGACCGCCGAGGGTTGGGATTCCGCTCCTGAAATACAGCGCAAAAAATTGCACAATCCCAATGCAAAAACGGGAAGCGCCGAAATAAAATGCCGGTGCCCATAAGAAGCTGAATCTTCCGGGTATAAAACCAAAACGGTAAAAATTGCCACAAGATAAGCCAGTAAGCCTGGGCGAACTTCCCGAAGCCAATTATTTTTAAAAAATAATCCAACCAGGCCTGCCACAGCCAGGGGCATGGAAAATACTAAACCCCATTTTCCATCCATAAAAAGGCCCCACATCTTTCCAAGTAAAGGAATTAACGAGATACTTGTTAAACCTTCGCCAGCATATTTCATATGCCGCGGTGGAAAAGGCACACCGTTTAACTGGTACCAGGCAATTATTTGGGGGAGCATCACCAGAATAAATCCGGCCAACATGGCCCCACCCAACACTCCCAGATTTTTAACCGCTTCTGAAATATTGGATTTCAAATCCGAACGAAAACTCCATAACAGGTCCACAGCAAACAAGGCAATAAATGCAATATTGATCACTCTTGTCATGCATAGAAATCCAAGCAACGCCCCCAATAAGGCATAGCGTACCGGGTCCTTAGATGAACGAAAATGGACCCAGGCAAATATTAAAACAGCAGAAAGGAAAAATTCGGCGGTATGAGCCATACGCTGTCGGATGAACGAAAAATATATTAATGGCGAAGCAAGCCAAGTGCAGAGGGAAACCAGCAAGGCGAATCGCTTACCCATGAAAGAGTGCAGGGTTTTATAAACCAGAATCAGGCCCGCAAACAAAAAGGAAACAGAAGCTACCGCAGTAGACAGGTAATAGGGTGCTGAATAGCCATCTATCGAAACGGGATAACCCAAACCTTGATAAGAGAGGGCTAATAAATGTCCAATGATAAAAAACGGAAGGAATAGAAGTGCCTGCCCCATTTGCCAGTTATTGAAAATATAACCGGTCGGCATTATTTTTTCTGAATGGGCATATCGAAGCTCATTGAAAAAATCCAGGTCACCATCGAAAAACACAGAACGTAGGAATGCGTAATAACCGGTATCATCCCCCGCATCAATAGTTGTTACCGAGTAATATCCCTGATGGGCATCAGGAGGAATCCAGTTATTAAATATGCCTAAGGGAGTAAGCAGGAGAAAAGCAAAAAATAAAGTCCCGCCAAGAACGAGACCGCATCGCTGGGTCATATCATGTTTCCGTTTCTCCAAGAAGGAGTCGGTGGAATGAGGGAGAACCGAGGGTTATTTGCTGGCAACGGGTTGCGTTTCCAGCACCAAGCCCTTTTCAACCAGTTTTTTATGAGCATCCTCGACACGGGAAACAGCATGCTGGGTATCGCTCCAGGCAATCAGATCTTCCAGACCTTGCCTTAGTGACAGTTCGGGTTCAAAACCCAAGGCCTTGATTTTGGAAATGTCGGCAAAACAATCGCGAATATCACCATTGCGGAATTTATAAATCACATCTGGACGAAATGATTTACCGTAAAGTTCAATGATGGTATTTGCCAAATCCAGAATAGAGGAAGGCTTCCCGGTACCAATATTAAAAATATCATAATTCGCATCAGGGTGGTCCAGCAAAAGAAGTTTTCCTTGTACCAGATCCTTGACATGGATAAAATCACGCCTCTGATGACCGTCTTCATAGATCAGGGGCGGAGAATCGTTTTTAACCGCCGAGCAAAAAATCGCTCCGGCTCCTGTATAAGGATTGTTCAACGACTGGCGCGGCCCATAACAATTGAAATATCGACAAGCCACAGTTGGAATTTTGTGAGCTTTTCCTATTATCAGTGAATACACTTCCTGATCTTTTTTGCTTTGTGCATAGACAGAGGTGCAATCCAGTTCCTTATCCTCATCTGTGGGAACAGGAATTACCGGCACAGCACACTCAGGGCATAACATTTCCCATTGTCCCTCAATGAGTTGATTTTCCGGCCTGGGCTTAGGTGAAATTCTGCCGTGTTCAGCGCAACGGTAGTAACCTTCTCCATAAAGGCTCATGGAACTGGCAACGAGAACTTTTTCGACTGTGTGTTTTTCGTTTACCAGAATGTCCCACAACACTCCCGTACCCTGAACATTTGTGGAAATGTACTGATCGATGGAATACATCGACTGACCAACGCCAACCTCCGCGGCATCGTGAATGACAAGTTCCACATCTTCGATGGCTTTTTTTAACTGGTCCCGGTCGCGAACATCTCCTTTGATGAATTCCGCCTCCGAGTGCAGGTATTCGGGCCTTTTGGCATTTTCTCCATGCACTTGTGAATTGAGGTTATCGTAAACACGAACAGTATCTCCTCGCGAGATCAACTGATCCACTGTATGCGAACCAATAAATCCGGCTCCCCCAGTCACCAAAACCCTTTTACCCATTTGTCTCTCCGGTAAGTTGATATTGAAACCTGCTCTCTCCTGCAGGTTTCAGGTTTTCTCCTGTTATCATATCTCAATCGGCAATTTTGTGAAAGGACTTGAGTGCATTGGTCTTTCCCGTCAATTTCCTTCATTTTGAAAAGCTTTGATACTTTATTGAATTCCATACCAAATTGGGCAATAATTTAGGTTTAGAAGCTTTACACTCCTGCCCTTTTAGAATCGGCAAACACCGTGAACCTTTCCTGCATCATCGTCAATTATTATAACAGTGCCCCTCTGGGAAATTGCCTGGAGTCTATCTACCAAACATTACAAAATATATCCTTCGAAGTCATCGTTGTGGATAACAGCCAGGATGACCCAGGAATGGTATCGCTAAAAGAAGCCTATCCACAAACTCATTATATTCAGAATCTTACCAACACAGGTTTTGCTAAAGCCAATAATCAGGCAGTCCAATCCGCTCAGGGAGATACCCTTCTTTTTTTGAACCCCGATACTATTTTAACCGATCAGGATATAGAGAAAATGCAAGAGTATTTGGAATCCAATCCAGATATCGGTGCCCTGGGGCCAAAAGTATTGAATACTGATGGGAGCTTGCAATATTCCTGTAGGCGCTTCCCCACGCTCATGACAGGATTTTTTAACCGGTATTCGCTTCTTTCACAATGGTTTCCAGACAACCCCTATTCAGTTAGGTATATGATGAAGGACTTTAACCACAATGAAATACGGGAAGTCGACTGGTTGTCAGGGTGTTGCCTCATGGTTCGCTATGCTGTGTTTGAAAAAGTAGGAGGCTTTGACGAACATTATTTTTTATTCAATGAGGATGTAGACTTATGCAGAGCCATTCATCAGCAAGGATATAAAGTAGTATATTTTCCTTTAGCAAAGATCACGCACCATATCAGCACCAGTAATAGTAAAGTACCAGTAGATATTATTATAAAACGGCATCTTGGCATGATCCATTATTATAAAAAAAATCATGGCGAAAACCCAGGGACAAGAATGATTGTCAACATTATGATATCCCTAAGATGTCTATCCCAACTTGCATTCAATTTTTTTAAATGAAATTTAGTACGTTTCCCATTTCAGGAGAGGTTTATCTGGCAGGGTATTTTGTGGCTCTCGCTTTGTCTTTTGGCCTTACCTTCTATCTGATAAAAGCCATAAGAGGGTTCAACTTTCTCACCTTCCTATTAAACCGCCTACCCATTTCTGCCGGAAATAGCGTCAGCCCTTTTGGAGGAATTTCTGTAATACTTTCTTTTCTGATTACGTTGTGGCTATTATTATTTTTAGGCTTGGTGGATGCACGCAACCTCAACCTTATTTGCGTACTAACCCTGGGGCTGGGTATGATGTTATCGTTGGGTATCTATGATGACATCACTAACTGCCCGCCAAGAATAAAGCTACTTGTCCAAATCGCTATTGCTTGCACCCTTTATTTTGCCGGTTTTCAAATTGATCGCATTGGAAATCTCATAGACTTGGGTCCTTTTTCCATCCTGTTAACAGTTTTATGGATTGTTGGAATTACCAACGCCATCAACCTGATAGATGGCATGGATGGGTTGGCACCGGGAATCATTTTTTTCTCCTGTCTAACGCTGGGTTTTGTCTTTTTGCAACGCAATATTGTTGAAGCTTCTTTTCTGGCTGTAATTCTTGCGGGTAGCATCTTGGGCTTCTTCTTTTTTAATTTACCACCAGCAAAAATAATTCTTGGAGATACAGGTAGCCTGCCGCTTGGCCTGCTCGTCTCTCTCATAACTCTGTTGCCTCTCAACCAAGGTCATACTGACGAGATTTATTATCTCATTCCAGTCATTACCCTGCTGATTCCCATTATGGATACCACTTTCGCCTTTTTCAGAAGAATCTTAAAAGGCATCAGCCCTTTCACCAAAGATGCCAATCATTTTCATCACAGGCTAGAGAAACTCGGCCTCTCTCCCAGCAAGGCAATTTCTATATTATTTGCAATTGGATTTTATTTTGACTTAACGGCAATGGTTCCCGTCTATCGAATTCACTTGATTCCTAATTTTATTCCTATTTACTTCGTCTTCACAATTGCCAGCGTAGCCGTCCTGATTTTTATTTTGCAGAGAATTGAGAAAAAACAAAATAATGACTGACAATTTCTCAACGAGACCGCAGTTATTTTTCTCTATTCTAGGTCTGTTATTTCTCATACTTATTGCCTACGCAAACACCCTGTTCTCCCCCTTCAACTTTGACGACCAGGCACTTTTACAGCAAGTAATTTTAAAGGACCCCGATGGATACAACCAAATATGGCCCATCCGATACAGGCATCTTTTATATTTCAGCTTCAGCTTTAATCATGCGTTAACCGGTTTGGAAACATTCAGCTACCACCTAACCAATGTCCTGTTTCATTTTTTAACCTCAGTGGTGATTCTTCTTATTATCTTTAAAACCCTTACCAATAATGCCCATTGGAATATCAAATCCGCCCTTGGCCTGTCTACCACTACCGCCTTTCTGTTTGCGCTCAACCCACTTCATACCGAGGCCATCACTTACATCTCAGGTCGATCCAGTGCCATTGCTGGTTTTTTTTATTTACTGGCCCTGCTATTCTTTATTCTCGGAAGCGAAAAGAACAATAATCCGAAGACGGCATATTATTTCCTGAGCCTACTAGTAATTGGCATTGCGTTTTTGAGCAAAGAAAATACATTGCCCGTTCCGCTGGGAATTGTTTTATTTGAACTCTGTGTCATGAAAAAAAAAGGCTGGCTTCCTTTCAAAAACCGACTCCTTTTAATTTATCTCCCCTTTTCCATTTTTGTTGAAATATTTATACATGCTTCTGGAGGTATTTTATACCTAATCGCCCTACTACTTTTTGTTATGGGAAATGTCCGCACCAGCAATTCAAGAACGGCACTTCCTTTGTATTGTTTTCTAACCCCATTGGTGTTTAGCTTCGCAATTCTTAGCAAAGAAACAACATTCACCTTTCCACTTATAATAATTTTATATGACCTGTGTTTTATGAGAGGTGGTGGCTGGCACCCCTTCAAAAACAGACTATTTTTTATTTATCTCCCTATGTCGGTTTTAGTAGCCGCCTTCATAATACTTTCGCCGCCTATGCGCAGTCTGGTAATGAATTGGATCTGGAAAATAGACATCAACTATGCCTTGGCTCAAGCCTCGGTTCTGGCATATGCCTTAAAGCTTTGCCTGTTTCCGATAAACCTGGCTTTTGACTATGACTTTTCAGCCACTCTGGCGCCCCTGGTTTTTTCCAGTTTCATACCTCTTGCCATTTGGCTGGTCATTACATTGGTAATCTTCAAAAACTTTCGCCGGATTTCTCCGGTAGCGGTCTTTTCATTTCTATGGTTTCTCATTACAATCTCCCCTACCAACAGTTTTTTACCGCGTGAAGATTTATTAAGCGAAAGAAATTTATACCTGCCCTCTTTAGGCCTCACCTTTTTAATCGCTTTTATTTTTTACCATTTGTTTTCCGTGAATTCGGGTGCTTCTCTATCAAAAAAGGGCCTGGTACTGTTGGTGACCTTTTTTTTAATTCAAGGCACCTTATCGATGACTCGCAATTCAGCATATCGCTCCAACATCCACCTTTGGGAAGATACTTATAAAAAATCTCCTGCCGACCTGAAAGTTCTTCACAATCTTAGTCATTATTATTTAGAGGAGAGACGTTATCAACAAGCACTTGTACCCCTGTTAAAGCTTTCCCGATCCGAGGCAGGAGATTTTTATCGAGCGTTTGCCCACAGCAACCTGGGGAGCATCTATATGCAAAGCGGGAACTCCTTGAAGGCTGAAAAAGAGTTCCAAAAGGCCATTGACCTTGAACCCAGCCTTCCTCTGGGACATTTTAACCTGGGAACTTACTATGCATCGCGAGGAAAGTTTCTCAAAGCCCGGACAGAATTTCGCCACGCCCAGAATCAATACATGAATCACAACTGGGGATATCCCATGCCTGTGGAACTAGACTTGAATTTGGCACGGGTTAATTGGGAATTAAACTCTTTTTCTGAAGCGAAGAAGTATGTCCTTCAATTCTTGAAAGGATTTCCTGATTCTTCTGATGGACTTCTACTTCTGGGGAAAATATATCAAAAAGAGGGCGAATTCAAGCTAGCCGAAAAAACATTTCAGAAAATCCAAAAGGGAGGCTTGGCTTCAGCGAAGGCATATAATAATCTCGGCATTCTTTATATAAAGAATAACCAGTACGAAAAAGCCCAGGATGCTTTTAACTCTTCAATAAATTTTTACCCTCAAATTCCCGATGCCTATTACAACATGGGGAAACTCATTCTGGATTCAAACGGTAATCATGATCTGGCTCAAAAATATTTAGCATTGGCATTACGGTATAACAAGAGTCCTTCTCTGAAAGAAAAAATCGACCTACTTCTTGAACAAGCCCCGTGACCCTTTTTTCCAAGTGTAAGGCACCCAAAAACCTCTACTCATAGCTTCAACCACCTTTCGTCCCGCAACGGTTTTTGTATTTTGTGTTTCAAGGCGAAGCTTCCATACCCGGGGAAGTTCTTTCAAGGCATCCCACCTTGCTTTTAAAACAGGGACGGATTTACCCTTCAGGGAAAACCAAATTAGCGCTGACAAACTGAATAGAATATGCTGGGGCAAATAGATCCAGAACCATATTCCCGGCATATTCCGGAAGTACGACCAAACAAGGTTTCGCTGTCCATGATACACAGCAAAATCACTATAACGACTCGTAGTCCCGGAACCCACATGTTCTACAACTGCATCAGCAACATAAATGCATCGATGCCCTTTTAGACGTAACCGAAAACTAAGATCAACGTCTTCGTTATAACAAAAAAAATATTCGTCAAATCCTCCAACTTCCAAAAATGCTTCCCGAGAAATTAAAGATGCCGCGGCGCAAGGTGAAAATATTTCCCCCGATTCTCTATTTACCTCGGAGGATTTAATTCCATGGTCACGGCGCCATGCCACACCTGATACATGATAAATATCTCCCGTTCCATCCAGCAGGTCCGAATTGTGACCAAGCATATGGCTTCCGAACATTTTGATATCAGGAAAATGCTCCACAGCATGCATTAAATTTTTTAACCAATCAGGGTGAGCAAAAGCATCCGGATTCAAAAATGCAATCCATTCGCAATCCGTAGCTCGTTTCACCGCAAGGTTATTTGCGCTGGCAAAACCCGTGTTTTTATCTAAAGATATAAAATCCCATCCCTGAAAATCCTTCTTAAGGCCCTCCATAGAACCATCCGTGCTGGCGTTATCTACGACAAAAACACGATCTGGCAATAAGGTTTGGGTTTTAAGGTTGCGCAGACATTCACCAAGATATTCACCGGAGTTCCAGTTGACAATAACTACCGCAATTTTTTTAGAAATTTTCATTCACAATGCAGAGTATTTGCTCGATAAGTATTGAAATACAAATCTATGGGTATAAGGTTGAAAATACAGGCCTAAACACATATACTCCAAGGAGTAACCTTTAGTTCACCTGCTAACCTTGTTTTATCACCTTCCTACAGGTTTTTACAGAGATGAAAACATTTTTTGTTACCGGTGGAGCGGGTTTTATTGGTGGCAACTTTATTCTGAACCTGATGAAATCGGGTCAAGCCAAAGTTATCAACTATGACAAACTGACCTATGCGGGAAACCTGGACACGCTGTCATCCGTAGAAGATGATCCCAATTATGAGTTTGTAAAGGGAGATATTTGCGACAGAGATAAACTTGGCAAATTGTTTGAAGCCCATGAAATTGACTGTGTCATCCATTTTGCGGCAGAGTCGCATGTAGATCGATCTATTGAGTCTCCCGGAGATTTTATTCAGACAAATGTAGTGGGAACGTTTGAATTACTGGAAGCGGCACGTTGGTATATAGCGCCTAATAATTTGGATAGGCACAAGAATTTCCGCTTTCTTCACGTTTCCACCGATGAGGTGTATGGGTCCCTGGGAGAAACCGGACTGTTCACAGAAGAAACACCTTACGCCCCGAATTCGCCTTATGCGGCATCCAAGGCCTCCTCCGATCATTTAGTGAGAGCCTATCACAAAACATTTGGTTTACCGGTCCTGACGACAAATTGTTCTAATAATTATGGTCCTTACCAATTTCCAGAAAAACTATTGCCATTGATGATTCAAAAGGCACTGGATGGGGAAGCTTTACCTATTTACGGTGATGGCAAGCAAATACGCGACTGGTTGTTTGTTGAAGACCATTGCAGAGCCATTCTTCGGGTATTGGATAATGGAGAGATAGGACAGGTTTATAATATTGGCGGACACAACGAAAAGACCAATTTGGAAGTCGTGCACTCCCTTTGTCAGATATTGGATGAAATGGTTCCAGACTCAGCCTATCGTCCACATAAAAACCTGATCCAGTATGTTACCGACAGACCCGGACACGATCGCAGATATGCCATTGATGCGAGTAAAATTCAAAGTCAGTTGGGATGGAAACCCCAAGAGTCGTTTGAAACCGGCCTGCAAAAAACCGTGCGTTGGTACCTGGATAACAAAGACTGGACAAACCGGGTTATGTCAGGTGCTTACAGAGGGGAGCGCCTGGGTCTTGAGAAAACTTAAGGAAAATTAAATATGATTAACAAAGGAATCATTTTAGCGGGGGGATCAGGAACCCGGCTCTACCCCTTAACCCAGGTTGTCAGCAAGCAATTGATGCCACTCTACGACAAACCGATGATCTATTATCCGCTGAGCACCCTCCTGCTGGCAGATATCAGGGATATTTTTATTATCACTACCCCTCAGGACCAACCTCTGTTCAAAGAATTATTGAAAGATGGAAGTCAATGGGGTGCCAATATCAGTTATGGCGTTCAACCCAGCCCAGATGGTCTGGCTCAAGCATTCATCATTGGTAAAGATTTTATAGGTAACGATGGGTGTAGTTTGATTCTTGGAGACAATGTGTTTTATGGTCAGGAACTTCCTGCTCTTATGGAGGAAGCCCAAAAACGGGATTCGGGCGCTACCGTTTTTGGTTATTGGGTGAAGGACCCGCAAAACTATGGGGTGGCCGAATTTGACCCCAATAACAAAGTCGTCAGCGTTGAAGAAAAACCCCAGCAACCTAAATCGAACTTCGCCATTACCGGGCTTTATTTTTATGACAATCAAGTTGTCGATATCGCATCCTCCATCAAACCTTCAGCTCGAGGGGAGCTTGAAATCACCGATGTCAACCAGGTATATCTTGAGCAATCCCAGTTATCCGTTGAGAAAATGAGCCGCGGATTCGCCTGGCTGGATACGGGTTCTCATGAATCTTTGCTGGATGCTGCCAATTTTATAGAAACCATTCAGCAACGACAGGGACTGATGGTCTGTTGTCCTGAGGAGATTGCATACAGCAAAGGCTGGATCACATCAGGAGACCTGGAAAAGCTGGCTCGATCCCTGAAAAAAAGCGGATATGGGCAATATCTACTCCGATTGATTCAAAAAGGATAAGTTTCACCACTTGCACATCTTTGAGATGCTTATTTCTTTCTAACCTTAAAATTCATGCGAATTCTCCTTACAGGTAAAAATGGGCAAGTGGGTGGAGAGTTAGCCCGCTCACTTTCTACCCTGGGAACCGTCATTGCAATGGGCCGGGATCAGTTGGACCTTGCCAAACCCGAAACACTGGGTTCTGTAATAAAGAAACTCCAGCCAGATATCATTGTAAATGCCGCCGCATACACCGCAGTGGACAAGGCCGAATCAGAACCTGACTTAGCCATGACCGTCAATGGAGTTGCACCGGGAGTGATCGCGCAGGAAGCCAAAAGCATTGGCGCAGGAATGATTCATTATTCTACCGATTATGTTTTTGATGGAAACTCCTCATCCCCCTACAACGAGGAAGACTCAACCTCCCCCTTAAACGTCTACGGAAAATCCAAGTTGGAAGGAGAAAAAGGGGTGATCCAAGCGGGCATACCTCATATCATACTTAGAACCAGTGGGGTATATGGCTTGAGAGGAAATAATTTTCTACTTACCATGCAAAAGCTGGCTAAAACAAGAAATCAAATAAAAGTTGTTGATGACCAAATTGGAAGTCCTACCTGGTCAAGAACCATTGCAGAAGCAACAACTCGGATTCTGAAACAAAGCCAGACTAAAAAAGGTGTTGATTTTCTTCATTCAGGAATTTTTAATATGTCGTGTGGCGGCAAGACCAGCTGGTTTGGTTTTGCAAAAAAAATCCTTGAGCTGTCTGACTTAATAAATGATACCGAGTTAATTCCCATCCCCACCATCGAGTATCCCACTCCCGCTGTTCGGCCAAAATACTCACTGCTTTCGAACAAAAAACTAGAACAGGTCTTCCATCATGAAATGCCCCATTGGCAGGATGCATTACAGGAATGCCTAAACTCTGCAACAAATGTATAATTTTGCCTATTGAATTTTTGTTTATACAAAACTTACACTTATAATATTTAGACTACATTTTCTCAAAATTATATAAATGGTAATCACATGACTTCTTCACCAAGACTTTTAATGTTCTTGAAAAAAGACGAGTCTGGAATAGTTGTTGAGGCTAGAAACTCTTCTGAACGGGAGAATTTAAAACAGGAAGCTGAGGCAAAGGGAATGAGCTACAAACCGCTGACTATTGAAAACTTTTACCCTGATTATCGAGGATACCGATATTTTGATTTGAGGAATTCAGTCACTCGGGAAACCTTCAGTTTAAATTATGTATTAGAAGCCTGGGAGGTAGATAAAAAACACCAGGAGGGCCATGAAGGAACTGAGGAATGGTTCATCCATTGAAAATATGATATTTTTTCGCTTTCTAGAACATTTGAAATCAGAGTAGTTATGGAACAGTATTTTGAGATACTAAAGCTTAAACCTGACGCATCTCTTGAAGATGTTAAACGAGCCTACAAAGCACAGGTCAAAATCTGGCATCCAGACCGGTTTCCCCAAGAATCCCCTCGTCTGCAGAAAAAGGCTCATGAAATGTTCCAGAAGATCACGACCGCCTATAAAAAAATTAATGCTCAGATAAGGCAAAAATATAAGCGTGCACATGACAGGAAAGAAAGGCAACATACACGAGCCACGCGAACTTCGCAAAACTCCACAACAGGTACATCTGACTCTAAATCAAATTCTCAACAATCCGAAACTGTTCCCGGGTTCACCACTCAAGTCTGGCCAAATGGAGATAAATACGAAGGGCAGATGTACCAGAGTCAAATGCATGGCAGAGGAATATTCACATCTTCTCAAGGGTATGTGTATACCGGTGAGTTCAGATATGGAAAACCTAATGGATTAGGAAAACTGGTCTATGACAACGGAGATCGGTATGAGGGAAGTTTTCTGGATGACATGCTCCATGGTCAGGGAAAATATAACTACGCAAACGGGGATCGATACCAGGGGGAATTCCAAAACGATTTACCTCATGGGCAGGGGATCTATATTCTGACAAACGGAAGTATCTATTCGGGAACCTGGGAGCAAGGGGGACTCGTTTCCTGATCTCCTTGCCCGGTGGATTCAAGATCGCAGATTACACAGTTCAAAAGGGTCCCCAATCTTTTCCCCCGACTTACTTCATCGTTTACCCAAGGGCGAAGAATCAATGGCGGACGGTGCCGGACATGTTGATTGTGTCCGCATTCCAACTCTGCCACCCAAAAAATTTCCTCGTCCTGATGAAACCCTGAAATTTTTCTTTTCATTGAGTCCCTTTAGCGGGAACGTAACAGGGTTTCTGCGGCCATCAGTCCCATTATTGTGGTATCCACCACAATATCCAATTCCCCCTGGCTGATTTTCAAGGCATCCAGATACCCTTCTTCCGGAGAGTCTTCAAAAGCCGTGCTAACAGGATGATTAAATTTATTCAAATTTGCAATGCGGTTGGCAGTGCTTACGATTTGGTTCAAGGTCAAGGTTTCACCTTTAACCGGCCCCTTGCCATGATGGGCCAAGGCCCCTGAAGCTACCTTAGGGGGGAGCGACCACCACTTTTTAATGAATTCGGCTCCCACTTCAGGATGGGATATTTTAAACTCCTCCTCTTCCAGAAGTTCCAAAGGTTTATCCGAGGAACTCAAATCCTTTAAGGTAAGAAATTGATAATATTCCCGAGGAATAACATTATCCAATACCAGAATTCCCACATCATGCATCAGGCCAGCCAGAAAGCTGGATTCTATGTCATCTATATCGGTAAGTACTTTTTTAGCCAGCGACCGCGTGATAAAAGCTACCGCCATTGAGTGCTTCCAGAATTCGATTTGATCGAAAGCTTTACTTTTTTTGAATGTCTTTGGTAATTCCAGGGCATACACCAGATCCATCACCTGTTTCATGCCCAAACGTACCACCGCATCCTCAAGGTTCCGGGTCTCATCACGACCTCCCCCAAACATGGCACTATTGGCAAGGGTGATCAATCTCCCAGAAAGAACCGCATCAGCCTTTAATAATCGATAGACATCCTCGACTTCACAATCAGGATCATCTATTAGTTTTTGCAAGCCAACCAGAACTTCAGGTAATGGGGGAAGGTTCGGACTTGTTTGAACCAATTGCAGAATTTTTTCTCGCACAAAAACTCCCAAAAAATAAATAAGGAATCGGGGAAGTGGCCTACATCCCAATAGCGATATTAACTTCCAATAAATAGATTGTCAAGAATTTGAACTAACACATTTACGGACTTCAACCCCTAGAGCCAGAATTAATACACCCTCACAAAACAAGGTCGACCAGGCCGCCCCAATGGCTCCATATTGAGGAATTAAAATCAGATTGAGAACTATGTTGGCTACAGTTGCCCCCACCAGATTCCAGGTATTGATGCTCTCTCTACCCGAGGATATGAGTATGTTTGACAATAAAAAATTCAAAAAGTACAAAAATATGGCCCCGGATAAAACTTCGAGTACGGCGATGGAAGGAAAAAATTCATCCCCAAATATGATTGCAATGATCCAACGGGAAAATGCCCACAAAGTCAAAGCTATGCCGCCTCCAACCAGAGAAAAAATACCCAGGGCTTTTATTGAGCTCTTTTTAAACTGAGGGTGATTGGAGTGATATTCCTCAACCAGGGTGGGGAACAGAACCAGCATGATACTGGTAGGGAAAACAATGGATACTTCAAATAATTTATAGGCCGCACTGTAAAAACCGACCACTTTTTCATCCGTCATAAATTGAAGCATTATAATATCCAGCCTGAAATAAAGCACACTGAATATCATTCCCAAAGCTATCGGAGCAGACCGGATCAGATAATCTTTCCAGATCGAAACTCTGAATTCGGGAACAAATGGTCCAAACCGGCAACGGATAACATAAAATGATAGAATCAGAGAAATGGCTTCTGCTATTACCAGGCCCCAAATCAATGGTTCGAGTTCCCGGTATAATAAAACTAATGCAATACCCAGCAAAGACTTGATCACATTGGAGGATGCCCAGAGGACAGAATGAAAAATAAACTGCTTAAAACAATTGCCATAATGCCAAAGTGATTGGGAAAGAGTATTAAACAAAAGGGAAATTGACAACACTCCTAACAAATGCAGGGTAGTCGATGGCAGGTCCGTAGCTTTAAAAATCAGGAATACGCAGACAATAGTCGCCAAAGAGGTGACAATTTTTAACCCAAGTATGTTCGAAAGGTAGTTTTTGGCCTGAGCAGGTTCCTTGGTAACTTCTCGAACCATCCAGATATCAAACCCGAAATTGGAAAAACAATTGGCCGCAAGCACAACAGTTGTGAGAAGCGAATACACGCCAAAAAGTGCAGGGCCCAGTTGGCGCGAAACAACCAGGGTTAATAAAAAAAGGAAAACTGCATTGGAAATTCTGCCAGCAAAAATAGTTGCGGTGTTTTTAATCACGTAGAAATTGGCCGGTTATGAAGGTAAGTAGTTTTCGGGAAGAGGCACCAAAAGAATGTTGCCCAGAACGATCGCACCATCCGATATCCTGCTTCTTTTGAATACTATACCCCATTGATAAAATCAAGGTGATTGGTTACTTAAATCAGATCTATCAGTAGCATTAAACATAATGAGTTCAATTGTTACTTGATTCTTCGGGCTTTTAAAAATATGATCACTTCTGGGGGATGAAAGAGAGTCCACCCATAATCATAATTTTTATCTTTTTTTCTGAGTTCATATTTTTGATCTCTTTCAGGATTATTAATGTTTTACAAAAATTTTAACACTCAAATTCTGTGAAAATATTAGTTACGGGAGCCGCTGGTTTTATAGGGTTTAATATCGCCAGGCGATTGCTGGGGGACGGCTATAAAGTTATTGGTCTTGACAATGTCAATAATTACTATGATGTAAATTTAAAAAGAGATCGTTTAAAAATTCTTCAAGATTTCGACTCTTTTTCATTTTACGAAAACAATCTTGAAGACAAAGAAGCCGTAGAGCATTTATTTAAAAAGGAAGACATCCAGAGAGTCATCCATTTAGCCGCACAAGCTGGCGTTAGATATTCTATTCAACACCCTGAAGTTTATATCCAAAGTAATATTGTGGGAACATTCAATATTCTTGAAGCTTGCCGATATAATGCTGTGGAACACCTTGTCTATGCATCGACCAGTTCGGCTTATGGGTTGAATACAAAATTTCCGTTTTCTGTCCACGACAACGTCAGCCACCCTGTTTCATTTTATGGAGCCACAAAAATAGCCAACGAGCTGATGGCTCATTCCTATTCCCATCTCTATGGACTTCCCACCACTGGGTTGAGGTTTTTCACCGTGTATGGGCCGTGGGGCCGCCCTGATATGGCTTTATTTCTATTCACAAAAGCCATTCTTGCTTCAGAAGCCATAGACGTTTACAACCAAGGGGATATGGTAAGAGATTTCACTTATATCGATGATATTGTCGAAGGGTTGACTCGCATCCTAAAGAAGGTTCCACAACCTGACCCGGAATGGTCTGGAGATACTCCTGATCCTGCTTCTTCATCTGCGCCCTACAGGCTTTATAATATAGGGTCCAACTCCCCCGTACCCTTGATGGACTATATTCGCGAAATCGAAAAAAATCTAGGGATGGAAGCTAAATTAAACCTGATGCCCATGCAGGATGGGGATGTCCGCAAATCACACGCAGATGTTGAGAACCTCATCAAGGATTTTGAATATGCCCCAATATGGAATATTAAGGACGGCATTAAAAACTTCATCGAGTGGTATGTCGATTACTATAAAGTGCGCCTACCCACTCACTGAGTAAACAACGACTCATCCCAAAGGTTTCCGTGCCCAAACACCGATTAAATTCCTTCCTTGGCAGTTTCGACTCAACAGGTATATAGAATGGAAAAATCTGATTTTTTATTAATCGGCGGAGGAATCATTGGAATAAGCATTGCCCGGGAATTAAAAAAACGCTATCCCGATTCAAGCATCTGTATTCTTGAAAAGGAGCTCGAATGTGGGCTCCATGCAAGCGGGAGAAATAGCGGAGTCCTGCATGCCGGTTTCTATTACACGGCAGACAGTTTCAAAGCCAAATTTACTAGAGATGGCAATAAAAAACTAACGGAATATTGCGACTTCAAAAAAATCAAAGTCAATAAATGTGGGAAGTTGGTCGTAGCCCAGAATGAATCGGAACTTACTTGGCTGGATGAATTGCTAATTCGAGCCAAAAATAACGGAGTTCCATTAGAATCGATTACGGAAGAAGAAAGCAAAACCATTGAACCCCGCGCCAAAACCTTTCAACGAGCCCTTTTCTCGCCATCCACCTCATCTGTAAACCCCAAAGATTTGCTAAAAGCCATGCAACTTGATGCTATCCAGGAAGGGGTGCAAATTCGCACCGATGCACAATATCTGCACCGCAAAGATAAAAATATAATACTAACCTCCAACGGCCTCTTCGAAGCAGGATATTTGATCAACGTAGCCGGACTTTACGCTGATAAAATTGGCAGGGATTACGGGTTTTCAAAAGACTACCGGATTCTTCCCTTCAAAGGTCTTTATTTATATTCAAATGAACCTTCGGGATCTTTGAGAACCCACATTTATCCCGTCCCTGACCTTGCAAATCCTTTTCTCGGGGTTCATCTCACCGTCACAACGGATGGGAAAGTCAAGCTAGGTCCCACTGCTATCCCGGCATTCTGGCGCGAACAATATGAAGGATGGAGCAATTTCCGATTTGATGAGCTGACAGAAATTCTTTTGAGACAGGCAGGATTATTTTTATCGTCCAACTTTGATTTTAAAGCGCTGGCTATTAGGGAGTTACAAAAATATTCCCGCCCCAAAATGGTTTCCCTGGCCTCTTCGCTGGCAAAAGGAGTAGATATTAAAAACTACCGTAAATGGGGAGAGCCGGGCATTCGGGCTCAATTGCTAAACATTCGGGAAAAAAAACTGGAAATGGACTTTGTGCTGGAAGGGGATAATCGGTCTATGCATATTTTGAACGCGGTTTCTCCCGGGTTCACTTGCGCTTTGCCTTTTGCAGAATATGTTTGCGATCAAATAGGCAGCAAATTAAGCTAATTAAAAATACCTCATTAAGTTTTAATCGATTCGTACAACACTCATTTTTTAAATAGCCCTGTTCCCTAAAGACAAAGTGGTTTAATTTTTTGCATTAAATTCCACAACAAATTTATTATCTTTTATAAAGTAATCAACAAAGATCATCACCGAAAAAAGCGCTAAAGGTAACAAATGAATACTAAACCGTGGGGGATAAGCCCAAATCTTTACAAACAAATATGGTGTGAGCAACCCAAGTATTGCTATTCCAATGGCTACAGGGAAATCCAAAAGTGGTTTGCAACTCCACACCAATGCCAAAAATCCGATAAACGTTCCCAAAGTCATAACCATACCCGCTATTGAAGGAAATTGTGGCCACAAATAGCCAGTTAGAACTAAATAGATACCTTTTAATGGTGTGATAAAGTCATTGTGCCCCAAGTTGGGTGGGATCCCCGGGTACCGAGCTCG
>JGI24913J38484_100180_pt1 | contig 37681 bp, 29 predicted proteins | sample LinPfosmplate1_FD_38484 | JGI IMG/M metagenome (IMG submission 38484)
TGCAGGTCGACTCTAGAGGATCCCACCCGTTTTCAACTCCGTGGCATCGCGTATTTTCAACTACTTACACTATCGCCTGCCCGCCTCCTCAGCCAAAATGTCAAGGTTTTGGCGCATTGGCGATCTGCAGACTACAATCTAGACATTAGCTTGGGAAAGGTCGGCCGGGAATTCGGCCAATGCGGGCCGGAGGGGAGTTGTGCTGTGATATTGGTTTCGGTGAAGGAGCTGCGCTCGACCGATGTCTTGGCCGTGGATGTATACGGGCCCAAGAAACAGCTCCTTTGCGCCAAGGGCGTCACCCTCACCCCAGAAGTCGCCAGGAGACTGGTGCGGTGTGGTTTGGAATCCGTGCACATTCAGGACCGGGACGGCAGTCGGCCTGAGATGAGCAACGCTCAGAGACAGCAGATACAAGAAATAATCGACGCTAGGTTTCAGCATGTTAGTGGCGATGATTTCATGAGACACCTTAAACTGATCGTCGGCCAAACGTTGATCGTTCCCGGCGAAGAAGAGGAAGAGGAAGGCGAGGAAGACGGAGCGGATTCGCCGGATGCACCGAACCAGGACGCTTCCCCGGAAATGGCGAGCCCGGAAATGGCGAGCCCGGAAATGGTGAGCCCGGAAATAGCGAGCAACGATGGCGGCGATCCAGAGGCGCAGATAGACGGGGTGGCCCCCGAAGTAGAAACCGACCCAGAAGGATCCCAGCCGGTCTAGAACCGCATGGGGGAGTGGTAGTGGAAAGCAAGGGACACGACCCAAATACGATTCAGCCGCCGGGGCATCCGACGATGTCGGCATTGGTCGAGCTGGTCGAAGATTTACCTCCCTTGCCCAGTAGCTTCAACAAGCTCTGTCGCGTGCTGGATCGAGACGATGCCACCGCTGACGACGTTGCCCGCGTCATCCGCGAGGACCAGACCATGGCCACCCGCTTGCTCAAGGAGGCCAACGCCTCGCACCGCTTTCGGGCCGGGACAACCACCACCGTCACCCGAGCTGTCGTATCTATGGGATTTAGGGCAGTGCGAGCAACCCTGCTTGGCGCGTCTGTCACCGCATCCCTCGGCCGCTACTTCAACCGGGAAAATCTAGACTTGTGGCGCCATATTTTTGCGGTTGCCGTCATTTCTAGGAGTATGTGCAACCATTTGGGGATCGGCGAGCCCGACGAAGGCTACGTCATGGGATTAACCCACGACATGGGCCATCTCGTGCTGAAGAATCACTACCCGACTCAGCATGCCCAGCTGATCACACAGATGAATATGCCCTCCTGCGACCTCACCGCTTTGGAACTATCCCATTATGGCGTGACCCATCCCGATCTGGCCTGCCTGATTGCCCGCCGCTGGAAACTGCCGGAAATGCTCGTCCAGGTGGCCCGTTTCCACGGTGAGCCAGCGGGAGCCGGTGAATTTGAGGACTTGGCGACCCTGGTCCATGTGGCCGATATGTTGGCTTCGGCACTTGGGCTTGGCCACACTGGAGATCCGTTTGTCCGGCCCCTCGCGGCGACCCGGGACGCCATGGCCGAAATTGGCATCCATGACGCCACGACGTTGGAGCCGATCTGTGCCGAGGCGGTCACCGCGTTTCGAGGCGGTTTCGGCGCCTTCCTTCGACTCTGCACCGATGGCAAGGACCTCGTTGGGGCCGATGCGGTCAACAATCCGGGATTTGGCGATCAGTAATTGACGGCCTCAAAACTCAGAGGCATACTGCGCCCTTGCTAGGCTCCTATGCCGGAGTGGCGAAATGGTAGACGCGCGGGATTCAAAATCCCGTTTGCTTATGCAAGTGAGGGTTCGAGTCCCTCCTCCGGTATCCACCCAATCTAGTAACTCACGCGGTCCAGTCTGTTCGGACGGCGGCCCCAACAACAGGCAGAAAAAAGTATGGAAGCGAAACACTTCATTACCCTCTCGGACCTTGAGCCCAAAGATCTGACGGATCTACTCGACCTCTCTGCGAAAATGAAATCGAATCCCGGCGACTATCGTACGTCGTTGGCCGGCAAAGCCCTGGCCATGATCTTCCAAAAACCGTCTACCCGAACCCGCGTATCGTTTCAGGTTGGCGTCCAACAACTCGGTGGCTACGCCGTCGTTTTGAGCAATGATGAGATCCAAATTGGGCATGGCGAGACTATCGCTGACACCGCCCGAGTTCTTTCCCGCTACGTCGACGGCATAATGGCCCGAGTCTTCGCGGACGACGACGTCGTACAACTTAGGAAGTATTCATCGGTGCCCGTGATCAGCGGACTAAGCGACCTCTACCACCCCTGCCAAGCGGTAGCCGACTTTCTCACGATCCGAGAGAGTTTCGGAGAACTCAAAGGCCTTCCCATCACCTATATCGGTGACGGTAACAACGTAGCCCATTCCCTCGCCTTTGCGACCGCCAAGCTCGGCTGCAAGCTGACGATCATCACCCCCGAAGGCTACGAGCCAAACGAAACTGTCATGGCAGAAGCCAGAAAAGCGGGGAAGGCCACGGGAGCCGATATTAGCCTCACCACAGATCCGGCCGCTGTAGCGAACTCAAAGGTCGTATACACGGACACCTGGGCTTCCATGGGGCAAGAAAAGGAACGCCAAGAGCGAATCAAGATTTTCACCCCCTACCAGGTGAGTGAAGCCCGTTTCGCCGAGGCAGCTGATGATGCGATTTTCTTGCATTGCCTCCCAGCTCACCGCGGAGAGGAAGTCGTGGATGCAGTAGCCGACCACCCTCGCTCGAAGATATTCGATCAGGCAGAAAATCGATTGCATACGCAGAAGGCGATCATGCACACCCTCATGGGCTGAGCCTAACTAACAGTCTTCCTCTTCTCTTTCCTTTTCTTCCGCCAGTGGTGGGATCCAGATCCAGCCGTCTTGCCGATAAATATCCGCATCTTCTTCGGGTAGCGTCCACCCTTCGGTAGCCCACAAATAGGCGGTATACGCACAGATGACGGCATCGAAACAATGGTCGTTGCGAAGACAGCCCTCACGCCAAATCTCAAAGCTAAGCTGGTCGGCAAGCGCCTCTAGGATTTGAGCACGGGTGCGCCACGTATTTACCTGCCGTTTATATATCTTCGCTTTTTCGGCACCGAACAGACGGTGAATTGTCGCCTTGGGATAGACTTCTATCAGCTCTTCGTTCAGACGGTACTCCCCTTCCAACGCGCGGACCAAATAGCGGGCGCGCGCGGTAAGTGGGCCCATCCCCTGCCCCAATGCCTCACGGGGCATGATGCCATGCTGGCGCTGCAAAATTATTTCGCACGCCCTTTGCGTATACGGGGTTGTCGCTGGCTTTCCCGTAGAGCGTTCAGGGGCAGCGAGTCGGTCGCCTTTGTCCCGAAACCATTGCACGACAGGGTCGACGCATTCAGCCAACCCCGGACAGTGCTGCGCCCGACACCTCAAACAAACCGTAGACGCGAGCGGCGCATCAATGGCAACCAGAGCATCCTCGCCATTCTGCCGAATGAAGGAAAGAAGTTCACGATCGTGAAAGGGTACGGCGCTTGGCGAACGGGTTCCGACAAAAACCACTCGAGCCCGCCCACCGTTGCAGCGCAACAAAGCAACGCCGGTATTCTTACCTTTGCCACCCCCCAGATCCACGCCGATGAAGGTATTGAATGACCGCGTCATGCGTCGTCGTTTTCGGTTGCGTTATGGGCGAGAAAACTGTTGGGCGGAGAAGGCAAGCGAGCTGCAGGCAACGCTAGGCCGCGCCGACGTGGTTGGAGTCCGCATCGTCATCGATATCTGCAACGTCATCCAAATCGTCTGGGTCACCTGCAGCGTCTCCATATTCGTTGCGGCGACGGAACGGACGACGAACGTCTATTTTGCCGCGCGTAGCGCTGAGGTCTGCACTACCACGGTCCCGTAGGTATTCCAGAAAGACCCTCGCCGCATGCAGTTCCCCAGCAGGAAGCACATCGACAAGCGATTTTACCTGGGCCCGCAGAACATCAGCCGGACCCTCGCCAGCGGGTGTCGTACGCACCAACGGCTGCTCCGGTTCGGGGGGTGGGGCCACTTGTCCCCAGGGCGCAGGCGGATCCGGTTCGAGTTCCTTTTCCGCGAACCAGCCATTCACATGATGGTGCAAGAGATCTGCCCGGTAGTTGAACCAACGCTCCCGCTCGACGGGATAGCTGAGCAACACGTCTTTGAACCGACGAAAGGCCCCTTTGCCATCGATGGAAATAAGCAGCCGGTCTCGCAGCTCGTCTTCTTCTACCGAACCGACAAAAAGCTCCATCCACCGGTATTGTTCCCGTGACGATGCGGCTTCAATTCGTACAAAATCTTCAGGTTTTTCAGTTATTTTTCTCCGTTTGTCCGCATCTTCCGGTGAGTCCTCGACCAATACCAGCACTTCTCCCGTAGTGCGGTCGATATAGCTCTGTAGGCCAGGAGCGTTGCGCTCGAACGCTGTTTCTACGTCTGGCCAATTTACCTTAATCGTAGGCATACTCTAAGCAATCCTCCCATGTTGCAGGATACTTGTGATCTCAGTCATTTTCAAGGCACCGCAGGTGGCCTTGGACCAACAATATTCATTGACAGAACCCGCGAGAACAATAGAATAGGCCCCCGCTGACAGGTGGGCGTATAATTCAGCACACTTGCAGCATTTCAGCAGGAGGCCCGAGTGGCACGCGTAACCGTAGAAGATTGTCTGGAACAACAGGGTAACCGCTTCGCATTGGTCATCTTGGCCGCCGAGCGCGCTCGGCAACTGAGCAAAGGCGCCACACCTTTGGTGGAATGCAACAATAAACCAGCGGTTACCGCCCTCCGCGAAATCGCCGCCTCCAAGGTTCGCTTCATTGAAGACGTGCGTGGCGAAGTCGAAACCTTCATCGGCGAGCGTGGCAAACGTGCCATCAGCTATCGCCCCAAAGAACAATAACTAAACTCACCGAAACGAAAGCCCTCGCTCGCGCCGAGCAACATGTCTTTGCCAGCGGCGTCGATGACGTAGCGGAGGCCCTTTGCTGTCGTAATATGGCCATCGGTTTGGCCAAGATTCATTTCGCCGAGCAATCACTCGGACTCTCTCCTTCGGCCCATTTCATCAGTGCACCCGATGTAACCATAACGCGCAACAGCCGCCGCTGGCGCCAAGGTTTCGGTTACGGCGGCCAAGTGAGTTGGGATCCAACCATCGCGGTACTCGATGCAAAGCCAAACGGCTGCGGCATGCTCGTAGGTCGACTCGACAAACTCCCCGATGAGAGGGAGGTTCGGCAAGCGGATACTCAACTCGCGCACGGGGCTATCGAACTCGATGGCGTGTCCCTCGAATACGATCTTGGCGAGAGCAATCATTTCGTCGACGTTTGTGAACTAGAGGAGACTCTGGCCACCGACATCGAACAGCCCCTCCCCGAGAATATTTTTGTCATCCACAGTTCAGGGCATGAACACCGGTCTAGTTCCCCTTACGGTCCCGGCCTCTACTACGACGAAAGCGATGAACTCTCGCGAATTCGAACGGTCATAGAAACACCGTGGGGAAGTTTGTCTATCTTGCAGGGCGACACAGCGGTTCAGTACCATCAACAATGTCTGAACGTACAATCCTTCAATCAACGCCGCCGCGCACTCTACGGCCGCAAGCTCTTCGGTGATTTTGAGACAGTTTGCAATGCAACTCACCAAGGCATGCGAACTCCGGGCGTCTTTCAGCTCGGGTGTTACCATTTTGATGATACGCATACCCTATTTCCTTTGACCCTTGGTCCCGACCAACCCGTCTATCTTCTGCGCCCGCGTCCAAACTACGCACCAGAGGTCATTGAAGCGTTGGGCTGGCACGACAGAGCACAGCAACTCGGCCTCAGCGAGACTTTGCACGCCGCGAATCTTTTGCCGCACGGTGGAGGGTACGCTTACCCACAGTTCAAGAATCTCATCGACTGGAAAAGAGACGGCGAAGAAGCTCGCCGGTACACGGTTGAAAATGTGCAGGGTTCTCATCAGAGTTTCACCCAAATTCGCGATCTCCCTTTCGCCTATCGAGATTCGAGCGTGCTAGAAAAAATGCTCGAATTGCAGATGGCGGACATTGTGGCGCGATATCGAATTCGATTCATCCTGAAGAACCAATAAGGTCCATCTCCTCATGAAAATATTTTCCTGGAACGTCAACGGTCTACGCGCCTGCACCAAGAAGGGTTTTCTCTCCTGGCTCGACGAATGTCAGGGTCACATCGTGGGATTGCAGGAAGTCCGAGCGCGTCTCGAACAACTGCCCCCCGCCGTCGGTACCCCTGAAAACTGGCACGCCCATTTTTCCGCTGCGGAACGTGCAGGCTACAGCGGCGTCGCAATATACGGGAAGATACAACCCAACCGCGTCGAGACCAGTCTAGGAGAAGAACGTTTCGACTGCGAAGGTCGAGTACAAATCGCCCGTTTCGGCAGACTCGTGGTGGCCAACGTGTACTTCCCGAACGGCAGCGGGCGCGACCGTGACAATTCGCGCGTGCCCTACAAGCTAGACTTCTACCGTGCGCTATTCGACCGGCTACAAAAGCTACGACGTGGTGGTATGCGCGTAGTGGTCATCGGAGACTTCAACACCGCCCACCGAGAAATCGATTTGGCGCGCCCGAAAGCAAATAAAGACACAAGTGGTTTCCTCGCCGAAGAAAGGGAAGAACTAGACCGTTGGCTCCGAGCCGGATGGGTAGACACCTTTCGCCAAAGCAACGAAGACGGTGAAAACTATACTTGGTGGAGCCAACGTTTCGGTACGCGAGCGCGCAACGTAGGGTGGCGCATCGACTACGCGCTCGCCTCCCCCTCCGCAATGCGTTTTTTCAAACGCGCTTGGATCGACTCCCACGTGATGGGCTCGGACCATTGTCCAATCGGCGTGGAATTCAAGCAGGCCATTATCAAGCGATAACCGACGACCGATTGCCGATTGCCGATTGCCGATTGCCGCCGAAAACCAAAGGCCAATATCCGATTGTCTTTCGCTGGATGCCTGCGCTAGTGTCGCCGAATGCGACTGATTACGATCAAACAATCACATTATTGCGAAAAAGCCCGCTGGGCGCTGGATAGGTTGGGCGTCGCTTTTGCAGAGGACGCATACCTTCCCCAACTTCATCAGCTAGCGGTATGGCGTGCTACGCGTAAGCATAGCGGGGGCCGTGCGGATCGCGCCTCTTCATCCCTGTCGACCCCCGTTTTGATCACCGACAGAAATGAACTGCTGTGCGATTCTCAAGAAATCCTCAAATACCTTTCCGAACGTTTCACCGACGACAAAACAACGCTCTATCCTACGCCGGAAGCAGCCACGATTGAAACTGAGCTACACGATCAACTCGGCCCCCATTGCCGACGGGTCGGCTACTACTACACCTTCCAAGACAAACGCATCTTCCGCCAGGCGATCGAGGAAACAGCCCCCCGTTGGGTCATGGCAGTTTTTCCGCTTTTCTTCCACGCTGCGAAAATCCGCCTGACAAGAGCGATGAAGATTACCGAGGAGCGTGTGGAACGTTCGAAACACTACATCGCCCAGGAAGCTGACAAACTCGACACACGGCTAGCCGACGGGCGGCCCTATCTTCTTGGCGAGCAATTTAGCGCTGCTGATATTGCGAGCGCGTGCATGCTCGCACCCGCTATGTTGGTCCAACCACACGAAGGTTACGGTGCGCAGTTTCCTCGTATAAGCGATGTTGCGCCGGACTTCCGTCTATTGGCCACTCAGCTTCGTGGCCGGCCGGTCGGCCAATACGTGTTGCGTATGTTTGCGGAAGAAAGAAAGCAGAAATAACCGAACCGCTACCGCGTCACCCTTGCCCTACACCGCCGTCGCCGACAACTGCGCAAAGCGTGGGTCACTGCGAACATCGTTCCAGGATGCTTCGTTAGGATCGAAACCTGTCCAGCCTGCACCGAGCGCTGTTTCCAAAGCGGAAAGCGTTTTCTGTGGGTCTTTCAAAAAGCCCAAGCAGGCGAATAGCCCTTTGAATGCCCTATCGTCGGTAATGCCATTGGCGATGGCCCGCTGATACCACCCGCATGCGAGTTGCCATTTGCCGTCAGTTCTAAAAGCGCGCGCCAACTCTACAGCGATATCGCCTTCCGTAGGCGCACCTATGCCGGCAAGTCCGCAAATTTCTTTCACAATACCCGCACCACCGGGATAGTCTCCCTGTTCGACCATCTCTGCGGCCATGGTGCGATAATTATCGGCGGCACTATCCGTATCGAAATCCCACATCACCGATTCAAGCTTTTCCTCTAACGCTTCGGTCTCGGGAGAAAACAAGGTGATCGGATTCGCGGAAAGATCGACGTCTTCAAGTTTGGCGATTCCTGAAAATACGGGTAGCAACTCGCCGGCCCGCCTCAGCCTGTTGTTTTGCAGATTGAGCGTTTCAAGTGCGGCTAGTCCGGCAAGCTCGGGCGGCAAAGTCACAAGCCCCTGCCGGTTTAGCGTCAGTTCTCGCAAGGCTGGGAAGACACCGACACCCGTCGGAACAGCCCCCCTATTTCCTCCGGACATCTCCAGCGATTCCAGAGACGTCAGCGTCTGAATGGTGGGCGGAAAGACCTCGAAAGAAATGGCCTCGTTCATCACCAGAGACTCGAGACTCGTAAGTTTGCCGAAACTCAAAGGCAGCGTCTTGAGGGCTTTCGCTTTGGTAAGGTTCAACGTCTTGAGCTCTTTCATTCCCCCCATTGCCTGAGGAAGACAAACTAGCTGCTCGGCACCTTCGAGATCCAGATTCTCCAAATTCACCAGAAGCGACAAGCCATCAGGCAGAGCCGGTGCAGCGAGCCCCTTCATGCTGAGCTGCTGTAGCGAAGTGAGTTCTCCGACCCAATCCGGGACAAACGCCGCCGAGGTCCAATCCCAGATGAGCTTTTCAAGGCCAGCGGGTAAGACCTGCGTCTCCGGGATCCCCGGCACACTCGCGATATCGAGCGTGCGAAGATTGCCCAGCGCCGCCAGCGGGGCGCCGGTGGCCAAGTCCAGTTTCTGACATTCATGTAGGGCCAGAATTTCCAACTTTTGTAGCTGCCCAAACGATGTCGGAAGCGAGGCTATCTGATTGTAACCCAGGTCGAGATCGAACAACTCCGTCAAGCTTCCGATACTATCCGGTACCGCAGCGATATCCTGGTTGCCGTAAACGTTCAGCTTTCGCAACTTGCGCAGGTTGCCGATACTATCCGGCAGCTCGGCGAGGCAATTCAGGGGGGCTTCGAGCCACCGAAGATCTTGTAGCTCACCGAGCGTGGCTGGAAACGCCTCAAGACCGATCTGGCCGATGAGGAAGACCTTAAGCGCCGTGAGGTATCCTATTTCTCGAGGCAGTTCCGGCAGCGTGTTTTCTTGAATGTGTAGTGCGTCGAGGCAGCGCAGCTTGGCCAATTCGGCGGGCAGAGGTTTTTCGCCGAGCACCCCTTCCTCGATGACCAAGCGGTGAATATGTCGAAAACTGTCGATGTTCGCGAAGAAGTAGGTCGCGTCAGCCTCAGACTCTAGGCGTACCGCCCAATGCGCCGCAGGGGAGGCCTTGGTCTCGGCCAACGGCTTGCATTCACGAAAAATACGCCTGCCTTTGCTCAAGGTATCATCGATTGGCATCAGGGGAGCAGCAGGAGGCACGTACGCGGGCTCTGCGCCAAAGACCTCTGCAAAGGGCTTCATCACACCGTTGTCCAGGGACTTTCTACGTTTCGGCGTGAGCTTGGGAAATTGTCGCCCCGCCGTGCGTTCGATTGAATCCAAGCACCCCAAATACGCTGAAGGTGTTGTGAGAATAGCGATGCGAAACTCAACACCGTTGTATTCTTCAGATTGATCCTCAAGGGTACAGTCGGCCAGAGTGCGCGCCGTTTCACATAGCTGCGTCCAGTCGGTTGAATTCTGATCAAAATTCGCTGTGTTCTGTTTGTCTGCAGCGATGAGTTTAAATACGTACTGCGCCATAGGGCTCTCTCCGCGAGGCTGTGGACCGGGACTAAGCCGCCACGTCAACGTGGCACGCTCGTTTTTGTGCTTCGGTTACAACGGAACGTAGATGAGTATAGCGAGACTTGCTCAGGATCTAAAGTGCAAATGGAGGTGCGATATGGCGGAAATTGCTGGAAAGTCGCAGGGAAGTGGGCCGATGTAGCCATAACACCCCCATGCGCCTCCACCGACTATCTAGGCAAATAGCTATCTAGGAAGATGGCTATTTTCTGGTGCGTTGGCAGTCACGCGCCCTCAACAACCCCGGCACCGGTGGAATCGCCCGGGGCAACGATGGCCCCACCGATCAAATCCACGGGGGAAAGTTCGGCCAAATCCGTCGAGGCGGGCGATCCTGTCGCGACGCTATCACCAGGGTACGCTTCCATTCCCATCTCCGTGACATCCAAGCCGAGGTATTCCTCTTCTTCGCTCACGCGCAGACCTACAGCTTTGCGGATACCCAACCAGAACACCGTCGACGTTCCGGCAACAAAGGCCCCCACGACCACCACCCCAAGGGCTTGCGCGCCCAGAAGTTTGAGTCCCCCGCCAAAGAAAAGGCCATTGCCCACGTCTGCTGAAAACCGAGCTTCGGCAAAAAGTCCCAGAGCGAGGGTTCCCAAGACGCCACAAACCAGGTGAACGCTAATCGCACCAACCGGATCGTCGATCTTAACGCGGTCGAAGAAACGAACCGCCACCACCACCGCTACGCCAGCCAGTAGACCGATAATGGCTGCAGATCCGGCGGATACAAATGCGCACGGGGCCGTAATAGCAACCAGGCCCGCCAAACAGCCATTGAGCAACATCGACAGGTCGAAGGTACGACTGCGTAGATAGTTGGCAGCGAGCGCGCCCGCGATTCCCGCCATGGATGCGAGAAGCGTCGTAGTGCCAATGTGAGCGATGGCCGTCGGATCGGCCGCCATCGTACTTCCCGCGTTGAAGCCGAACCACCCCAGCCATAGAATGAACCCACCAGCCGTCGCCAGCGAAAGGTTGTGACCGGGGATGGGCCGTACGTTGCCCTCTTTGTCGTATTTGCCTCGACGCGCACCGAGAATAATTGCGCCTGTCAACGCAGCCCAGCCGCCTACGCTATGTACTTGAGTGGACCCGGCGAAATCCCAGAATCCTTGAGCTGCCAGCCAGCCTCCCCCCCAGATCCAATGCCCCGTAATGGGATAGACGACAGCGATCAAGAGGAAGGAAAAAGCGACATAGGAACCAAATTTGACCCGCTCAGCAACCGCCCCAGAAACAATGGATGCGGCTGCCATGGCGAAACAAGCCTGAAAGAAAAACTTCGCCTCTAAGGGAACACCGGCCCAGCTGAGAGAACCGAAAATTCCCTTGTACGCATCGCCCATTGCCGGCGAGTTGTCCGCCCCCCCCAGCAGCAATCCACCGAGCCCCACAACGCCGTTGCCGTCGGAGAACATCAATCCAAATCCTACAAAATAGAAGGCCAGACCGCCGATGGCTGCCACCGTGAAGTTCTTGGCCAGAATATTAACGGCGTTCTTGGCACGGCAAAGGCCTGTCTCGAGTAATCCAAACCCTGCATTCATGAAAAAGACCAATGCACCGCAGAGCATGACCCAGACGGTGTCGATCATGACTTTGACTTCCGTGTTTCCATCTGCGGCGAGCGCCAACGACGGTGCGAGCACCGCTGCGACAAGTGCGCTCCTGGCCATAACCTTCGATTTTCTACTGATGTGGCGTGACATGCATCCCCCAATATTTACTACGATGTTCGGTTTGTTCTGTGGGTCGGCGGATCTACAACAACGGGTCCAACCACCTACGGATACACAAAGCAATGCGGGTGCCACTATGGCCAGCGGGCCATTTCCAGCGTAATATTAGGCAGTTAGGGCTATCCTCGGAGAGGGGAGCGGCCTGTGCATCCTACATAAATGTGGGATGCACGGCGATATCATACAATAATGTAGGTTTTAGGCGCAGAGATCGGTTTCTAGAATGGGGCAATGCGCCCTTGGAGAGTCGCGACCCGTGTCCGCTTTAGAATACGCGAACTACCGCTATTTTCAGATACTTTGCTTCGGGGAATCCGGCGGCCGCTGGATAGTCAGCCGGCTGACCGAGGCGTGCGGTGATCAGCGCTCGCCGACCCAAATCGCCAATCCCCCCTGCGATCGCTTTTTCGAAATCCTCATCGGACATCTTCGCCGCGTTGCTGGCTGCCAAAATGACGCCGCCGGGTTCGACGACCTCTGCGGCAGCGCGCATTAAGCGACCGTAGTCTTTGAGAGCGGAAAACGTTGTTCCCTTTGCGCTAGAGAACGTCGGTGGATCCACGACAACCAGATCGAAGAAGCGTTTTCGCTCGGCGAATCGAGCCAAAGTGGCGAAAGTATCTCCGGTGACAAATTCGCACCGTTTGTCGTCTTCGGCCATACCGTTGATCGCTAGATTACGCCGCGCTCGCCCGTGGGCGCGTGAGGCGGAATCCACGCTAACAACCTCGCGTGCACCATGTACGGCCCCGACCACCGAAAATGCGCCTGCATAGGAAAAGCAGTTAAGCAGCCGTTTTCCCGCAGCAAGCTCGGCCAGCTTTTGGCGCCCTAGACGCATATCGGCAAAGAGCCCCGTGCCGCTCGGCGCCGTCACATCCACCGCAAAGCGTACGGTTCCCTCACGTACAATCACTTCGGTGGGTACTTCAGAGCCAGAGAGCAATTCCGCCGGTGGGCGGGGCTTTCCGGGATCAGGGGGGAGATAGCGGCGCTGAAGATAGACGCCCAGCGGGCGCCAGGTTTTTTCCAGGGCGGCCAGTAGCGCACTCAAATAGCTCTCTACGACAACACTATATGCGCATACCACGAGGTAGCCCCCGTAATAGTCGACGCTGACCGCCGGAACACCTTCGCTGTCACCATTTAGGACACGCAGGCAAGCCTCGGGGCCCACATCGCATTCGACCCGCCGCCACCGAGCGGCTGCCTCAACAACTTCAAGAAGATGAGCTTCTCCGAGATCCCGGCCGGGAGTTCGAGAAAATACCCGCAGAGCGATCGGCCCTTCGGTCTCATATAATGCTCGGGCCACAAAGGCGCCACCACTTTCCAGGATGTCTACGACGCGACTCGAGGCCTGATCGATCCGGCGCCCTTTGAGGCTGTCGCGGTAGACCCAGGGATGCCCGGCACACAGATGCTTCGCGATTTCGTTTGAAATCCGGATGGTTGCCTCGCGGCGGCGGGGGGCTCCTCGGTCGGGAGCACCGTTTTTCTTGTGGCTCTGCATAACTAACAACCTCGCGGCCCCCCTTTAGCATCCTTTGCTTCCGGTGGTCTACCGCGGTCTGCGAATCATGGCATATTCGGATCCCTGCTTGACAACGGCAGGAGAACTGTGCGAAAGGGCCTAAGGTATTAGAAATACTCACCGACCTCGGCATCTCGCAGCGTATCCCGAAGATACGCTATCGATGAAAAGGAAGGTGGGCACCGGTCGGTAATTGGGTGCCAACCGACCGGCGATATCCAACAGGCTATCGATAATTAGGTGCCAAGAAATCGGCGGTTCACCGTGTCGACAGTAGAGCGTATTCAACTGTCGAACAACCGTTAGTGTGATCGGAGCGGCGAGATCGTGGCCAATTTAGAAAAGACCAAGAGCTCATCATCCAAGAAGAAGTCCAATAAGAAGCAGAACCCTGCGGACGAGGAGCTTGCGGAAATCGCCAAGCGTGCTTCGGCCTCGGTCCGAACGGCTGGCAAGGGAGCAACCGGCGGCGACAGCATGCCCTACGTTGACGCTCTCGATTTGCCCGCGGAGGAACATCCTCTGGAACGATCGGCGATCGCCTATGTTGCGACGATTTCGCCATCGGTTCCCGGGCTCAGCAGCGACGGTGACGCTGACGATAGCGATTCGCTAGACCTCGCCTTGGATGATTTTGTTAAGGAAGCGAGGCAATGGCAGGCTGTATTGCCGGCGCCAGTGCTAGATGACAAGGCGTTGGCCAATCTTGGGCAAGTGCCCCCGAAGCAGAGCGTTCCCGCAGCAGCCAAACCCGTTGGCTCGCCTGTCACCGAACCACAAGCCGATCCTCAGAGCGACGCGAAGAGCCCGGTGGGTATCGCGCTGATCTGTTTGCTGTTGGGCGGTGCCATAGGTTTCGGCGCCTTCAAATTTCTGGGCGGGTCAGAGCAGCCGGTAAAACCCGTTCCGGCGGCCAAATCCGAAGTTGCAGCGGTTAAGACAAAAGCCACCCCTGCCCCCGCGGTGATTGCAACGAAGGCGGCCAAGGCCGACGGAGCCAAAGCCCCAGTCGCAACGGCTGTCGAGTCTGCGAGCAATTCCGCGGATGCCGCACCGACCGCCGATGCTGCAGCAGCCGCGAAGGCGACAGTTGCCCCCGATGCAGCACCGGTGGCAAAAAAGGCCGCTCCGGTGACAACCGCGCCTCCGAAGGCCGCAACCACCGCAGCACCTGCTGCAACGCCTGTTGCCGCAAAGCCTGTTGTGGCAAAGCCTGTTGTGGCAAAGAAGAAAAAGCGCGCCACTCGCAAGCGCAGCACGAAACGAAAGACCAAGAAACCCAAAGCCGCGAGCAGCAAGAAGAAACCCGCGAAAAAGGGCGGCTGGGTCGACCCATTTTCCCAATAGGTTTGTCATTGTCGCAAAGCGCGAAAATCCCAAACCGAAATAGAACAGCAAACCGACCGATTCCAACCATGGCAAATGAAATGAGATCCTTTCGAGCGCTAACAATCATGCCCTTCCTCATCATCGCCCTAACCTTGTTGCTTCCCGCCCCGTCGGCGTGGGCCCAAGCCGATGAAGAAGGGGAAGAAGATAAAGCCTCAACGTATTTTGCTTCGGGGAGAAAGCTCTACTCTGAAGGCAAGTACACCGAAGCCATCGACGAGTTGCTCAAAGCCTACGCGCTGCGGCCTGCGCCGCCGATCCTGCTCAACGTGGGGCGGACCTATGAAAAGTTGGGCAAGCCGGCAAAGGCGCTCGAGTTCTACCGCGAATTTCTGCTCAAGGCGCGCCTCGTCGATCCCAGTCGCCCTCAGGTTGAGGCGCTCGTAAAGCAATTGGAGGGCGGCGGCACCGCTGGTGGGGCTACGAACGGCCAGGGTAGCGCGACGTCTCAGCCGGGTGCGACGAGCCAACCTTCGTTGGTTGGTGGCGGAACGACAAGCCAACCGGCTGTCGGCCAAGAGAACCAAACAGCGCCCCCTACCCCTCCGCGCGCCCGACGCGCTCAACTCATTCACACCCCGATCGATAGCGCCAAACTGCACCGCAGCATTTCTGTCATGACGGAACTTCCTCCCGATGTGGAAAAAGCCAACGTCTGGCTATATTTCCGACGGGCGGGCGAAGGCAAATTCCGTAGGGTCAAACTCGAAGCTCAAGGCGACGCATTCGTAGGAAATGTTCCTGCACGCTACGTTTCAACGACCTCGCTCCAATACTATCTTGCCGCAACGGATCCCGCGGACAGCAATAAGATTTTGGCTTCCGCAGCAGACAAGCGAAATCCGAATATCATCGTCGTAGAAGGCGCGACCATGCGTGACCCCAATCAGAAGCCGAAGGAAATCAAATCTCCTTTTCGAACTTGGCTTTGGGTAAGCGGCGGAACCACGGCTGCAATGTTGGGAACGAGTCTCGCCATGACGCTCTTGGCGCAAAACAGGGCTTCGGCCATGGAAGACTTGGTCAAGGATGGCGCAATCGCCAACGCAAAATGCGCAGGCATGTGTAGTTTTCAGGGCAAGCCACGCGATTTCGAAAGCGAAGGAAAAACATTCGCTGCGGTCGGCCAAGTCATGCTCGCTCTCGGCGTCGCGGCGGCGGGGGCAACCGCTGCGTTGTGGTACCTCGACTACAAACACCTGAAAGAAAAACGTCGTGAACGCGACGCAAGCAAACGCCCTGAGCGCAGGATGGTCCGAGTGATCGCAGCCCCCTGGGCCAACGAAAAGGGAGCCGGCTTGGTAGGCCGCATGGACTTCTGATGAACAGGCGTAATAAGACGACCGTCGACAACGACTATAGGCCAACGACCATGCGCACCTCACGAAGAATAAAACTGTTCTGTCTCGTCGCACTCCCAATATTTAGCGCGAGTGCATTCGGTTGTTTCGACCCCAATTTGGGCGATATCCCGTATCGCTGCGCCCCCACAGGGAAGTCATGTCCCGACGGATTCGAATGCCGCACCGTTTCCGGTGAGAGCTTATGCGTTCGTGACGGGCTAGACGCAACGATCGATCAAGCGTCCGTCGATCTGCTTCCCTCAAAGGAAGGCGGGGTATTTCTAGACGGCTCCGTGGTTCAGTCATCCACGGGTTGCTTGGATCAGCAAGACGAGCCCAACAATACATCCTCAACCGCCACATCATTGGGCGGACAAACCGATCTCATTCCGGGTTGGGAAGTCTGCTATGGCGGTGATGTCGACCACTACAGCAAACAGGTCGAAAAAGGGGAAAAGTTGGTCGTCAAGGTCATTTTTGACCACGATAAAGGCGACCTAGATGCGGCCTTGCTGGACCCAGCCGGCAACGTCGTCCGCACCTCTCGCACCGAAACGGATGACGAGGACCTGTCAATAACGGTTGTCGATCCAGGAACTTATATTATCGGTGTCTACGGTTTCGGCTCGGTCCACAATACCTACGACCTACGCATCGACATTCTCTAGCGGTCGATCCTGCGGTTCCCTCTCAGTTCCCTCTCAGTTCCCTCTCAGTTCATTGACAGACGGTGGGGACACTGTTAGCGTTACCCTATCCTATTAGTTCAACATTTTCAGAACCATAGGGCGACGATTAGCCGTCGCCACGGAACTTTCGCATGAGTCGGCTCGGCGAGCTATTAATCAGAGAAAACCTGATCACTGCGCGGGAGCTCCAAGAAGCAGCGAGCGAATCGCAAAAATCCGGTGGTCGGCTGGGCTACAGCCTCACGAAGCTCGGCTATATCGCTGAAGCGGATCTCACCAATTTCCTCAGCAAGCAATACGGCGTTCCGTCGATCAACCTCAGCGAATTCGATGTTGACGAGGACGTGATCAATCTCGTCCCCAAGGATGTGGCACAAAAGCATCGTTGCGTCCCCATCAACCGCGCCGGCGCCTCATTGATTGTGGCCATGGCCGACCCCTCCAACATCTACGCCATCGACGACCTCAAATTCCTGACGGGCTACAACATCGAAGTTGTCGTAGCCTCCGAGGTCGCCATCGAAGAGGCGATTCATCGCTACTATGACCAAGTCAACTACGACCAGGTCATGGAGGGCTTCGACGAGTCGGAAATCGAATTCGGTGACGAAGAGGATGACGTCAATATCGTCGACCTCGAAAAAGCCTCCTCCGAAGCGCCTGTCGTTAGGCTGATCAATCTAGTCTTGGTTAACGCCATCAAAAAGGGAGCCAGCGATATTCACCTGGAGCCCTATGAAAAGAAGCTCCGGGTTCGCTACCGCATAGACGGTGTCCTCTACGAGGAGATGAACCCGCCCATGCGCCTGAAAAACGCGCTGGCAAGCCGCGTGAAGATTATGTCCCAGTTGGACATCGCAGAGCGGCGACTCCCACAGGACGGCCGAATCAAGCTCAAGCTCGGCCGGGGACGCGAAATGGACTTTCGTGTTTCTGTTTTGCCCACGATGTACGGCGAAAAGATCGTCATGCGCCTCTTGGACAAATCCAAGCTCCAGCTCGACATGACACGGCTCGGCTTCGACGACGCGCCGTTGGCCGCCTTCAAGAACGCAATCTATCAACCCTATGGGATGGTCTTGGTTACCGGCCCTACAGGCTCTGGGAAGACCACGACACTTTACTCGGCAATGTCGGAGCTAAACCAAACGTCCGACAATATCTCCACCGCCGAGGATCCGATAGAATACAACCTACCGGGCATCAACCAAGTGCAGATGCACGATGACATTGGCCTGAACTTTGCCGCGGCGTTGCGCGCCTTTCTTCGACAGGATCCGGATATCATCATGGTTGGTGAGATTCGAGACTTCGAAACGGCAGAGATTTCGGTCAAAGCCGCTCTCACCGGCCACTTGGTGCTATCCACCCTGCACACCAACGATGCTCCCTCTACGATCAACCGCCTTTTGAATATGGGCATCGAGCCGTTCCTCGTTACGGCTTCAGTGAATTTAATTCTCGCTCAACGTCTGGCGAGGCAGCTTTGTTCGGAATGCAAAGAAGAGCTACCGAGCAATCCTCAGAGTCTGATCGAGCTAGGCATGTCTCCCGAAAAGGCGGCTTCCGTTCAGCTCTATCAAGGACGCGGATGTCGTGCGTGCAATAATACCGGTTATAAGGGACGAATCGCCCTATACGAGGTCATGCCCTTTGCCGATGAATTGAAGGAACTGGTCCTCCAGGGAGCATCAACCGCCGAACTGAAGGCAGAAGCTATCCGTCTCGAAATGCAGTCTCTAAGACAAGCCGGGCTACGAAAGATAGCGGAGGGTGTTACCACCCCCGAAGAAGTAGCTCGCGTTACGGCAGCGGATTAACACATGGCTCATAATCTCCACCAGCTTTTGAAAGCGATGATCGACAAAGGCGCGTCCGATCTTCATATCACCACCGGATCGCCCCCCCAGCTTCGCATCGACGGCAACCTCGTACCCCTTAGAGTCCCGCCGCTCACGCCGGTAGACACCAAACGACTCTGCTACGATATTTTGGCTGACTCACAGAAGGCAAAGTTTGAAGAAGAGCTGGAACTCGATCTTTCCTTCGGCGTCAAAAACCTCGCCCGATTTCGAGCCAACGTCTTCATGCAGCGCGGTGCGGTCTCGGGTGCATTCAGGGTTATTCCGTTCAAGATCCTGTCAATCGCTGAATTGGGACTGCCTCCCGTAGTGCACGACCTCTGCAAAAAGCCGCGTGGGCTCATTTTAGTCACCGGCCCCACCGGTTCCGGGAAATCTACGAGTCTGGCCGCCATGATCGACAAGATCAACAGCGAACGCCGGCAACATATCGTCACCATCGAAGATCCTATCGAATATTTGCACCCCCACAAGGGATGTATCGTGAACCAGAGAGAGGTCGGTTCGGATACCAAAAGTTTCAAACGTGCCCTGAAGTACATCCTCCGTCAGGACCCCGACGTCGTCATGATCGGTGAGATGCGGGACCTAGAAACGGTTGAAGCCGCGCTGACCACAGCTGAGACGGGCCACCTCTGTTACGCCACACTTCATACGAATTCCTGTATACAGACCATCAATCGCATTATTGACGTCTTTCCGCCGCACCAACAGCCGCAAGTCCGTGCCCAGCTGAGTTTTGTTCTCGAGGGTGTCGTCTCCCAAACCCTCATGCCGAAAGCGAGCGGCCAAGGCCGAGTATTGGGTGTCGAGGTCATGATCCCCAATTCTGCTATCCGCAACCTGATCCGCGAAGACAAGGTGCACCAAATTTACTCCCAATTGCAGATCGGCCAGGCAAAGCATCAAATGCAGACCATGAACCAATCGATCTGCTCGCTCTATCTACGCCGCATGATCAGCTTGGAAGAGGCAATCGGCCGCAGCAGCGACCCGGATGAACTCCAAACATTGATCTCCAATTCAGGTAACGCCCTCCCCACGGCCAAGTAACGCCTTCCCCACGACCATGCCGACCCACTAAGCGCCCACGAGGCTTGCGGGCCACCCAAATATAGAGAACAATTAGAGGGTCTCGAGTGGGAGGAAGAGCTGAGCCTCACCCGCGTATTATTAGAACGTCATGATCGACAACGGAAAGACCATAAATTCGCTACTCCGACGGACGAGGGTGCGGCTGCGCTTTCAGCGTGCCCTTGACGTAGCCACACGAGGCGCCATCATTTGGTCGCTGTCGGCGACCTTGCTCATTTTTTTGCTGAAGATTCGTGCCATCGAAGACGCGGTCTTCTTCTTTTCGTTGGCAATGACCGCGGCCCTCCCTTTGGTCGCGGGCTTTGTCGCCGCCTTCCAGAAACTCCCGTCTCTTTACGTTGCCCAGCTTTTGGACGGGACGCATGGCCTGCACGACCGTATCGCCACGAGTCAGGAGTTTTCACAGGCGAAACAGCCCACGGGCTTCATGCAGGCACAAATTGCCGAAACCCAGTTTCACCTCAACGAAGTATCCGCTTCCCGCGCGGCACCTTTTCGCTGGCCCCGAGACTTGGGCATCTTACTCTTGCTCTTTGTGGCACTCGCAACGCTGACCGTACTCCGCTTTCCCACATCCAATCCCCGCATCATCGTCGCCCGCGCCGAAAAGCCTAGCGTATTGCGTATAGACCCCCGGATCCTCGCCGAACAAAAGGAGATTTTTAGCGAACTGCAAAGGGATGCCGAGCTCGCAAAGTCTCCCGAAGTTCGGGCACTAGCACGCGAACTGAACAAGATTTTTTCCCAATTGCAGCGCAAGGAACTCAGCCGGAAAGAACTGTTTTCCAAATTGGCCCGACTGCAACGCAAATACCTGCGGGGGGAACAAGCTGACTTCGATGAGCTGATGAAGCAGCTCAAGAAGATGGGTGCTCGCCTAGAAAAGAACCGACAAACGAAACAAATCGCCAAGGCGCTCAAGTCAGGGGACCTCGATACGGCAAAGAAAGAATTACAGAAACTGTCCGCAAAGCTCGACAAGCTGGCCAGAAAAGACCAGCGGCGCCTCGCCAAGTCACTAAGAAAGGCGGCCCAGCCGCAGGTGGCCCCCCGCAAGGCTTTGGACAAGCAAATCGCCAAACCGAAGAAGCGTATTCGTAGGCTGCGTAAGAAACTCAAGAGCAAACCCAAGAACCAACTCGCCAAGCGACGACTTCGGCGGAATAAACGGCAACTGCAACGCCTCAATCGCCGGCAACAGCAGCGTGATGCCCAACAGCGCCAGCTACAAAGGCTGAATCGAGAGTTGCAGCAGGCGGCCCAAAACCTGCTTAACAAACTCAGTCCCGAAGCGCGCCGCGCGCTGGAGCGTGCCGCTCAACAGATGAGCAAATTTTCACAGCAACGCAATCGACTGCGCTCGGAAAAGAAGGCGAAAGCCCAAATGGCAGACCTCAAGGAACTACTGCGTCGCCTGAGCCAAGGTGGAAAGGACAAGTCGGGAAAGCTCAAGGATTTTCGACTACGCGCTGGAGGCAAGGGCAAGGGCAAGGGCAAGGGCAAGGGCAAGGGCAAGGGCAAGGGCAAGGGCAAGGGCAAGGGCAAAAAATCATTGGTGTTGGGTGGCAGTGGAAATGGCGGAAAGTTGTTGATCCCCATTCCAACGACGGCTCCTGGAACGGGGCAAGGAAAAGCTCCACAGGACGGACAGGGCACTGGCGCCGATGGCAATATCAAGGGCGATCCCACCGCCCTCAAGGGAAAGAAGCGACAGGTCTTTGTCCGTGGAAAAGCGGGCAAAGGGCCCACGCGTAGCCAAGTCATTGTGGGTGCCGCGGACCGTGGTTTTTCCAACCAGAACTATCGAAAAGTCTACACGGACTATTCCCGAATTGTCGAAGAGGTATTGAAGCGCGAGGATGTTCCGCTCGGGTACCGCTACTACGTCAAACGCTATTTCCAACTGATCAAACCCCGCTAACACGCTAAGAAGTGAATTGTGCCACCAGGAGAGTGAAGATTCGATGACCGACAGAAAAGACGCTGAAGCTCAGGTAGACGCCTTCAAGGGTGATGTAATACGTCTTGAGCAGGAGGTTGCCAAAGTCATCGTCGGCAACGAGGAGATCGTGAAGGGCGTTATCACCTGCCTTCTTGCGGGTGGCCACGTTCTCTTGGAAGGTGTCCCTGGCCTGGGAAAGACGATGCTCGTCCGGACGCTTGCACAATGCGTCGACTTGAGGTTTTCTCGCATCCAATTCACTCCTGACTTGATGCCCGCCGATATTCTGGGCACGAATATGATCGTGGAAGACGAACACGGGAAACGGCATTTTGAATTCCAGCGAGGACCGATATTTTCCAACATCATCCTCGCCGATGAGATCAACCGTGCCACACCCAAGACACAATCGGCGTTATTAGAAGCGATGCAGGAACACCATGTCACCATCGCCAAAACGACGTACGACCTCGACGAACCCTTCTTGGTATTGGCCACCCAGAACCCATTGGAGATGGAAGGCACCTACCCCCTTCCGGAGGCACAGCTCGACCGTTTTCTTTTTAAGCTAACCATTGAATTCCCCTCCCGAGAGGATCTTCATTCTATCTTGGAACGCACTACCACCGACGAAAACCCGCAGTCGAAGAAGGTCATTACCGGTGAACGTATCTTGGCAATGCGAGACACACTCCGGCGTGTCCCCGTAGCGCACCACGTCCAGGATTACGCAATTCGGCTCTTGCAGGCGACACATCCGAACACCGCGGAAACCGCGAACTCCACTCAGAAATACGTTCGTTTCGGGGCTAGCCCACGTGGTGCACAGGCCTTGCTTCTCGGAGCGAAAGTACTGGCATTGTTAGATGGTCGCTATTCGGCATCCATAAGCGATATTCGGGAAGTTGCGCTAGCCGCATTACGCCATCGACTCATTCTCAACTTTGAGGGCGAAGCCGAAGGAATAACAACGGATCGCGTACTCAAGGAGATCTTGGAAAAGCTCCCAGAACAGGCCGGCTAAAACCAGACGAATGGCAATATCGAAACGCGACAATAAGGCTGCAGCCCGCACCGATCTCTTTGACGAAGCATTCCTAAAGAAGCTGGAATACCTGCATCTGGTGGCCAAGAAGCTTTTTAGCGGCGTTAGCCGAGCGGAACGCCGTACGCGAAAGGTTGGGTCCGGCATCGAATTCGCGGACTACCGTAGCTACGTAGCTGGCGACGACTTTCGTTATCTAGATTGGAATATCTACGGCCGCACCGATCGACTCCTCTTACGACTATTCGAAGAAGAAGAAGACCTTTACATCTACATTCTGCTCGACATCAGCGATTCTATGCGTCTGGCGGTTCCCCCGAAGCTCGACTACGCCATGCAGATTGCAGCTGCCTTGGCCTACGTGGGTTTGGCGAATCTGGACCGCGTTAGTATTTCCCTCTTTTCTGATGGCCTTCAAGATCGTCTGGCACCCGCTCGCGGCAAAGGCAGGATTTTTAAAGTATTCGACTTTCTTCGCGGCCAATCCGCTGGTGGGACAACCGATCTGCGCTCATCGGTTCGTAGTTTCGTGCACCAGAACAAGCGAAGGGGAATTGCGGTCCTCATCTCAGATTACTACGACCCACAGGGTTTCGAAGAAGCGATCAACCTTTTGCGCTTCAACAGGTTCGAACCTTTTGCCATTCAGATCTACAACGAACAAGAGGCCAACCCGCAACTCAACGGCGACTTGCAGCTCGTCGATTGTGAAACGGGCGAGTCGCGAGCAGTTACAATTTCTCCCAAGATACTTCAGCTGTATCGGGAAGAACACGCGCGGTACTGTCATCAACTCGAGGACTATTGTCGCAACAAACAAGTCCCTTTTGTCCGAGCCGACACAGCTATTCCTTTTGATGAACTCGTACTGAAGATCTTCCGCCGCGGAGGTTTTCTCCGATGACTCTGATGGGGCTCAGCTTAACCCAACTCATCACCCTATTCGCGGGTATGGGCTTAGCCATAACACTGCTCTACGTGCTCAAGCTTAGACGGCGCATTGTACAGGTGCCCTTCGCCCGACTATGGGACAACGTCTTACGGCAGAAAGAAAATGCGAGTCTATTTCAGAAGCTAAAAAGGCTGTTATCTCTCTTGCTTCAACTCATCTTTCTCTTCTTGCTCCTCGCAGCCCTCGGCGACCCACGTCTGTCCCATGAACTGCTGTCTGGCCGGCACGTCATTATTCTCATCGACACCAGCGCTTCTATGAAAACCACCGATGGCACCGGAGGCATCAACCGACTCACCACGGCCAAACAGGCCGTGACACGACTACTCGAGGGCATGAGCGGGTCCGATAGCGTCATGCTCGTAGCTATGGATGCACAGATCACCGCCCTCAGCCCCTACAGCTCAGACCACAAGTCTATCATTAAGAAACTCAAAGAGGTCGAGGCTTCCGATACACGGGCCAACCTCGATCGTGCGCTGCGGTTTGCAGCGGATTCCCTACGTGGCCGGAAGCGGCCTCGCCTGATTTTGGTAGGCGACGGTGCATACGACAAACGGGTCATTGCGGCTGTTTCCCTCGCCACGGCGACGACAAATGAGCCGGCCCAGAACGACCTCGATCAGATCGATATGAAGGGAATCGATTTCCGATTTCTGCCGGTAGGAAAGGCAACGGATAATGTCGCGATTGTGGCTTTTAATGCTCGGCGATATCGTACCAACCGTCTAAGTTTCGAGATTTTTCTCGAGGTAGCAAACTACAGCGACAAGGAACGCGAGGCAGATCTGCAACTGCTCATCGACGGCGAAATTAGCGAAGTTCGCAGGCTCACGCTCAAGCCGCAGCAACGCATTCGCTACAACTGTGACTCCCAAGACGACGCCGGGCCCGACAACGACAAACGTTGGTGCAATATGGCGGCCACAGGCGAATTGCTTGAAGCGCGCTTGGTTGCGCCCAACTCAAGACAGTTGGATGCATTTCCCCTCGACGACCAAGCCAAGGCGTTGCTGCCGAAATTGAAGAAGATGAGAGTATTGCTCGTTAGCGCCGGAAATCTGTTTTTGGAGGGGGCGCTGCTTCTGGACGAGAACGTGATTATGAAACGCATCGGCCCCACGGAATACAGTAAGACACTGCTCAAAGACTACGACGCTGTCGTCTTTGACGGATTCTACCCGCAAGAAGCGCCGCAACTGCATACCCTGCTGCTTAACCCACCGATGCAAGGCGGTCCGTTCGAGGTAAGCGCACGGGTCGACGCCCCGCTGATAAACGAAATCGCTACCAGCCATCCCGTCATGCGTTGGATCACACTCAAGGACGTCAACATCTCTACCTCTGCACTATTCAAACGCAAACCCGGCGACGTTGCGCTGGCGTCTAGTTTCCGTCGCCCTCTGCTGATCGCCAGAGAGAACCAAGGGCAAAAGCTCGTGGCCTTCGGCTTCGATAGCCGGTCCAGCGATCTTCCGCTGCGGGTTGCGTTTCCAATGCTCGTGGTCAACACATTTCAATGGTTCGCCGGCGATCACCTGGGGCAAATTACGACCTATCAATCGGGACATACGTGGCGCGTACCCCTGGGACAAACTCGCTCAAAAGGACCACAGGGTGAGGCCGCAATAACCGACCCCCATGGAAAAAAGGCACGCGCGCCAGTACATGCAGGACATGCCATCATACATGGTCGGCATATCGGCCTCTATCAGCTCAAGTATGGGGGTGATACGCATCGCCTTGTTGCAAATTTGGCGAGCGCTGATGAAAGCAATATCGCCCCGCAACCCGTCTTGACCATTCAGGGCCAAAGGCTCATCAAACCACGGTTGGTGAAAGCATCTATGCACCGGAGAATCTGGATCTACCTGCTTCTAGCCGCCCTACTCCTTTCCCTTGTGGAATGGCTAACCTACAACCGGCGATTGACGGTCTAGCCCTTGAGTAGATTTTCCATAAGATTGCTCGCTGCAACACTCATGACGATCGTCATGGGTGTTGGCTACTACTTGTGGATTCTTTCCCCCGCAGTGTCGGCGCTCAAAATAGATTTCAGGACAACGTCCATCGAACTTCTATCTCCGGGCTATTTGGGGCTGCTTTGTCTCTGGCCTGCTTTATGGCTGATCCATCGCTCTTCACTCGTGGATCTATCGGGCGCGCAGAGAATCCTATCTCTATTCACGCGGGGGGCTCTACTTGCACTGATAGCACTGGCCCTCAGCCGCCCCTCGACGGTTACGCATGAGAACCGTGTGAGTACCGCATTCCTCGTAGACGTGTCGCAGAGTGTCTCAGAAAAGCAACTCGCCGAGGCGACACAGGTATTCGAACGATACCGCAAAGCAAAAGGCGACAACGAAGTTCATCTAATAACCTTTGCCAAGAACCCCAGCGCCATCAGCCTAGCATCTACCAAGGAAAAGAGCGCCCAAATCACAAGGCATACTCGCGGTGCTGAGCAAACGGATATTCAAGCAGCTATCCAGCACGCCTACGGCCTCTTCCCCGAGAATTTGGTTCCACGGATTGCCATCCTCAGCGATGGAAATGAAACCGCGGGTGATTTGCTCGCTGAAAGCTACCGTGCAGCCGACCGTGGCATCCAGATCAACGTTCTAAAATTGCCGAAGAAGACCGAACAAGAACTGATGATCAACGAGATCAGGCTCCCCAAGGACGTGCGAATGGGCGCCCCCTTTACCGTGGAAGCGACGATATTCGCGAGTCATCCGGCCGAGGCAACGTTCACCCTCTATAAGGACGAATTCATCAACGGCCTTGAAGGGCGGAAGAAGGTCCAACTCGAAAGTGGCGCCAATAGGATTCAGTTCCAATCGCTTGTCCGTGATGCTGGTTTTATCAACTACCGGTTGGTCATGAAGACGGCTGCGAAGGACACATTCAAGTCGAATAACTCAGCGACGGCCACACTCGTTGTGCTGGGGCGCCCCCGGGTACTGTACGTCGAAGGAGAACCTCTCTACGCAGGGTATCTAAAGAGAGCACTTGAAAAGGAAAAGTTCGAGGTCGTCGTTCGGGGTCCGCACGGCCTTCCGTCCTCAGCAGCCCAGCTTGCGAAGTTTGATGCGGTCATTCTCAGTGATGTCGCGGCCACGTATGTCAGCCTGGCCCAAATGGCGGCGGTTCAATCGTACGTACGCGACCTCGGTGGCGGCTTCATCATGATCGGGGGACAAAACTCTTTTGGAGCTGGCGGCTATTACGGAACACGGCTGGAAAAGATCCTTCCTGTCCGTTTCGACACTGAACGCAAGCGAAGCCAGCCCAGCCTCGCCTTGATTCTATGCATCGACCGTAGTGGTTCAATGAGTGGCGCCAAGATCGCGCTGGCCAAGGAAGCGGCCAAGGCCACCGCAGAATTGCTCGGCTCGTCGGATTTGCTCGGGGTCCTCGCGTTCGACAGTTCAGTACATAATATTGTGCGACTACAGCGCGCTTCCAACCGTCTTCGTATCGTCAACAACATTGCCGGCTTGCGTGCAGGAGGTGGGACGAACATCAAGCCCGCTCTGCAAGAGGCCTTCAATCAGTTGCAACTGGCGACCGCCAAGGTAAAACACGTCATTCTTCTTTCCGACGGTCAATCGTCATACAGCGGAATTCCAGAACTCGTCGATGAGATGGTAGGTCAGCGAATTACCGTAACTGCGGTTGGAGTAGGCGGAGGCGCGGATCGCACTCTTTTGCAGATGATCGCCGAAAGAGGCAACGGCCGCTTTTATCATACCGACGATGCCAACAACATTCCCAAGATCTTCACCAAGGAAACGACGAAGGTCGCACGTTCTGCGTTGGTAGAGGAACTCGTGAAAGCACGGATCGTCAAACGAACAAATGTCATTAAGGGAATCAACGTTTCGCGCGCGCCCTATCTCCGTGGATATGTCAGCACGAAAGCGAAGCGTTTGAGCGAAGTGATTCTTGTCAGCGACTACGGTGAGCCGTTATTGGCCCTGTGGAGAGTCGGACTTGGCAAAACCGCAGCCTTCACTAGCGACGCGAAGAACAGGTGGGCCATCGACTGGCTCCGGTGGCCGGGGTACGCGAAATTCTGGTCGCAACTCGTAAGAGAGATAATGCGGCACCGAATAAACAGGTCCTTTGAGATGAACGCCAAGGCGAGGTCCGGCCAAGTCGACGTCCAGGTAGATGCCATCGACCGGAACGACAGATTCATCAACGGTCTTGAGTCCTCGATCACCGTCTTTGACCCGCGTAGACCCAACAAAAAATGGAAGTATCCACTACATCAGACCGCCGCAGGCCGCTATACCGGGAATTTCAAGCTCAAGAGGTACGGGTCATTTCTGCTGCGTGCCAAACATCGGCTTGACGGCAAAATCGTGGCGGAAAGCCTGGCCACGGTGGCCATCCCCTACCCTGAAGAATATCTGCACTGGGGAATCGCGGAGAAGAAGCTTCGCCGTGCTGCTACGATCACCGGCGGTAGGGTCGCTCCCACACCAGAGCAACTCTTCGCTCCAGCGGAACGCCGCGTGCGATACCACAAGGATTTGTGGCCCATGCTTATATACGTAATTGTTGGACTTTTCTTGTTCGACATCATTTTGCGACGACTGCGTCTGTTCGGCTACCGAAGAGACATTTCCCAATAGACCTCGCACGTTGACAGACCGCCGAGCCTCCGCTACCTATATGCCCTGTTTTACGGGGCGTAGCGCAGCTTGGTAGCGCGTTCGGTTCGGGACCGAAAGGTCGGAGGTTCAAATCCTCTCGCCCCGACTAGTCAAGGGTGGACTTTGAGCTTATCCTTTGGGAAAGCCAAGGTTGAAGGTGAAGGTTATGTCGCTCCTCAATATTCTCGTCGTAGACGACGACAAAGATGTCTGTGAATACCTCGAAGATTTCTTGATCAATGAAGGGTATGGAGCAAAAACAGTATCCGACCCAGACCTCGCTCTCGAGGAATTGAAACGCGGGGACTATCATCTCGTTGTTCTTGACCTGATGATGCCCAAGCTAAGCGGAATCGAACTGCTGAAACAAATTCGGCGCTACGATGACGACATCGCGGTCGTAATTCTCACCGGCTATCCTTCTCTTGAAACAGCCACCGCGTCGATTCAACACGAAATATCCGCCTACATCAAAAAACCATTCTCGTCTGATGAGTTCAGGGAGGTCGTTGGCCGCGTTGCCAAGAAGAAGGGCCTCGCCCTCCGACGCGAAGATGAACTTCATAAGGAGATTGGACTCACAATTCGACGCCTCCGCCAGGCTCGTAGCCTTACCCTCAAACAGCTGGCTCGGCGCACTAATCTCTCGGTCAGCCTGCTTTCGCAAATCGAGCGTGCCGAAAGTTCAGCGTCGGTGTCTTCGCTTTTCAAGGTCGCCACCGCTCTTAGCGTCCCCATCACGGAGCTTTTTGGCGGCCTCTGAGAGCTATATGAATAGCCGTATTCTCGTCTTTTGCCTTCCTTGCTTCATTCTAGGCTCGTTATTATCAAGCAGCGCCCAGGCTCGACCGCGTTTCTATGCGGAACCTCAGACCATCAAGGGGCTTTCAGCACCTGACTGTGATTTGGATGAAACGGCATTGCGTCAACAGTTGCTCAAATCCCTCGACGCGCGGCCAGAAATCACCACATCATTTCCCGGAACGAAGCCTGAAAGCCCGAAGAAACTGAAGCGGCTCCTGAGGCGAAAGCGACTGAAAGGGTACGCATTCAGCCTGCGATTGGTCACCTGCAAACATAGCGTGCTGCCCCCCGAGCCAGGAAAGACCTACAAACGCCTATTCACGGAAGTGTCGGTGGCGCTCGAAGGGGAAACTATCCCGGCAGGCCAAATGGCGATCGCCGGCACAGGTTCAGCGAAAGTGGGCGTAGAAATATCACGCCTGAAAGCCACCGAACGAAAACAACTCTACGGCGAAGCACTTGAGGCAGCCCTGAGCCAGGCAGTTGGCCAAACCATCGGCAAACTATCGGGTGGTAAGAAGACGAAACGGCGCAGAGCCAAACGTCGGCGGCGGCGCAAAGCCAAATCATCGAAATGAAGCAGAGGTAATACCATGGCCATGATGGAAATTAGCGTTTCACCGCGTGGAGCTCCCACCCTCAGCCTCAGCACTTACGTTGCACGCGCGCTTCGCGCATTGGGGACGACGGATTTGAGCCATCAAACGCATGCCATGGGTACCATCATAGAAGGCCCCGTGGACCAACTCTTCAAAGTGGCGGAGTTGATGCACGAAGCCTGCTTTGGCGATGAAATACAACGCGTCGTAACAGCGATTAAGATCGACGATCGCCGAGATATCAGCCGCAACATGGCGGAAAAGCTGGATTCCCTCGAGTCCAAGCTCTAGCTGATTATGAATTAGAGGTTGTGCCCCCCCCGTGCTGGGTTAAAATACAGATTGAGAAACGAGTGTTTCGCTACAGCACACAACTTTTACGTTGAGAGGTTTCATGGACGTCGAACTGAAGCAAAAGGACCTCGGCAAGGGGGTCGAGGGCCTGGCCACAGACCAGGTTCATACCATTACCATCGACAGCCGTTGTTTCGAGGTAACCGCAACCAAGGCTCAGCTAGACGATCGTCTCGATGGGATCATCAAGCTTGAAGCTGGCGGTCAGTCTTTTGAAAAACCTCTTACCGATGGATATGAAAGCGACGGCATACTCTCCTTTCGTTTCTATGACCTCCCCTGGGGGTCGACCGCAACCGTTAGTATCGTTCTCGAGGAAACGGAAGATGCCGACGAATACACATTGATTTTGCTCAAGGACGCCAAGATCAGCGGCAAAGCCCAGGAGGGCGAAACCCCTGAAGGCGGCACCGTGGAAGCACCGGGCAGCGCCGCCCCTTCTCCTAGCAGCGGCAAGGCCACGGAACCTGAGGAACCGGCCGAAACGACCATCGCACTAAAGAAGGGTGATGGAACCAGCGAAGAGTTAGAGAAGTCCTAAGACGGGGCCGAGGAACGTGCCCGCAGATTCGCTATTCCTTGAGCGTAATCCTCACTACCAAATACGGCTGTACCGGCCACGAAGACACTGGCTCCAGCGGACGCGACCTCGGCAATGGTCTCTGGCGTAATACCACCGTCCACCTCTATCTCCACGTTCGCCCCATGCTCTTCGGCCATTTGCGCAATTAGTCGGACCTTTTCCACGGTGTTTGCGATGAATTTTTGGCCACCAAAGCCAGGATTCACCGACATTGCCAAGACGAGGTCCACTTCGTCGATCACGTATTTCAACGCCTGCAGGTCCGTGGCGGGGTTCAGAGCAACGCCGGCGCGCTTGCCCAAACCTCTGATCGCTTGCAGCGTACGATGAAGATGGGGGCAGGCCTCTACATGTACCGTAATGATATCCGCGCCCGCGTCCGCGAAGGCCGCCAAGTACCGGTCGGGATTTTCGATCATTAGATGAACGTCTAGAGGAAGAGACGTAACCCTCGACAGCGATGCGACGACGGGGGGACCGATGGTGAGATTGGGAACAAAGTGCCCATCCATTACATCGACATGGAGATAGTCCGCGCCACCTTTTTCTACAGCTTGAACTTCCTCGGCCAACCGGCAAAAGTCGGCTGCCAAGATTGAGGGTGCAATTTTTATGGGAGTCGTCATGACCCTAATTTACTTTAAGCCTGGCTAGAAAGAAACCATCCGTTCCGTGCCGGTGCGGCCACAGCGTCTGCATTCCGCTTTCGAACACGCCCTTCAGCGAAGAGGAGATCGGTGGTTCAAGTGAGAGCTGCGGATAGTCCGCAAGCAGGCTTTCGATCTGTTCCCTGCCCTCCACGGACAAAACGGAGCATACGGCATAAACAAGCCTCCCACCGCTACCAAGGCCCCCCACGGCGACCTCAAGCATTCGACGTTGTACCGCAATAATTTTGCTCAGACTCAGTTCTTCCCGACGATAGCGCCGCTCCGGATGTCGTCGAAACAACCCCGAAGCACTACAAGGCGCATCGAGCAATATTGCATCAGGAGAGATCCCCTTCATACTCTCCGGGCTGCACAGATCCATTTCGCGGGTATCGCATTTCAGGCCCAAGCGCTGCGCCTCTGTGCGCAGCTCCGCCAATTTACGCGGGTCTCGGTCACCGCTGATAACGGTGCCGTCGCTGCCAACCAGAGCAGCCAGGTGCGTCGATTTGCCACCTAATCCGGCACAACCGTCCAACACGCAACTCCCTTCTTCTGGTTCCAAGAGCTGTGCCGCCAGCTGCGCCGCTTCGTCTTGCACTGACCAGTATCCCGAAGCGAAAGACGGCGACGCAAAAGGGCGATCGAGTCCACTTAAGAAGAGACCATCTTCAGAGATGGTACAAAGGTCGATACTCGCTCCATCGGCCCGAAGCTGAAGCGCTAGGTCGTCACGATTCATACGTGACCGATTCGTTCGAATCGTTAACTTGGCCCGCTGATTGATCGCGGTGCCATAGGCCTCCAATTCATCGGGCTCAAGTTCCCTTGCGATTCTCTTGGCCCAGCGATCTGGCAGCGAATGGCAAAGTGCGAATCGCCGAATTCCCGGCGGGGGCAGCTTGCGCTGCAAATCTTCGGAATCAACACGTCGCAGGACAGCGTTGACAAACCCTCCCACCTTCTTCCCTGAAAGCCGACGCGAGGCCGAGACAGCTTCATCGACCGCTGCATATTCGGGGATTCTTTCCAGAAAGAGTTGCTGATAGACGGCCATTCGCAGGATATCGCGCAGTTCTGCTTTGAGCGGGGATGTCTGCTTGAGATGCTGGCCAATTACGTGGTCCAGAATGCGACGGTGGCGCAAAACGCCGTATACCAGTTCTTTGAGCAGCGCCCGGTCAGCAGAGGCAAGCGTAGGCTCTGAGTCCAATACTCCAGCGACGGCACGATTGGCAAAGGCGCCATCCCGCTCAACCCTGCGAAGAATCTTGCGAGCCAAGTCACGGGCGGATGCTTTCATGTACCCAGTATCGTTCCGCTGGGAATGGGTTTGCCCGCGGTTAAGTCTCTTGCACGCATACGTCGCCGCCCAGGAAGTTGTAGTTCTCGAATCCGAACGGCCCCTTCACCACACGCTACAAGAAGTCCGCGTTCGTCACAGTCAAGCACTTCGCCTGCAGCGCCTTTGTCTCGGGTCGCTTCGCTACCAAATAACCGCATGGTCGCTTCCCCCAGTGAGGTAAACGCTGAAGGCCATGGATCCATTCCCCGAATCCAGTGGTCGACGGAAAAAGCCGTTCCAGAAAAGTCGACCCGCCCATCAGCTTTAGACAACATGGGAGCCATCGATGCATCGGCGTCATTCTGGTCTTCTGCCACGCTTTTTCCCGCCGCCATAGATGCAAGAGTTTCAACCATGAGTTCGGCTCCCAAAGGGGCCAACCGGTCATGCAGACTTCCTGCTGTTTCATCCGAGTTCAAGTCTATTCGATGGCTCCGCAGCATGGGCCCTGTGTCGACTCCCGCATCCATCTGCATAATGGTTATCCCCGTTTCCGATTCACCGTTAAGCACAGCCCACTGAATCGGAGCCGCGCCACGGTATTTCGGCAGTAGAGAGCCGTGAACATTGACGCAACCGTATTGAGGCACGGCGAGCAATCGCGGAGAGAGGATCTGCCCATAGGCCACAACGACAAAAACGTCAGCGCCTAGCGCCGTTAGTTCTTCGCGAACACTTCGTCTACGCAAGCGCTCCGGTTGAAACACTCGTAGTCCCAATTCCAACGCAACGCGCTTTACGGGGGGCGGCGTCAACGTTCGTCCACGGCCACTCGATCGGTCAGGCTGAGTGACGACAGCAACAACCTCATTCTCACGATGTAACGCACGCAAGGACGGAATAGAAAATTCGGGAGAACCAAAAAAAACTGCACGTAGGGTCATCGACCGTTCCCCATTGAAGCGCGATACGCCTCACGTAGTTCATCGTCATGAAGGATGCGATAGGCTTCGACCAACACGGCTTCGATGGACTTCAACTCCGCCTCAGATTCTCCTCTGATTTGCCGCGCGAAGGATTGAGGATGAAAGTCCTCACGCAAGGCGGTATAGGCTCGCATTACCTCGTGGCGGCTTGCATCATGTTTGAGTCCGAGTAACGCAAAGTAATCACTCTCACGAACCTGTGCATATTTGATTGCGATACGCTGTCGCTCGATGGCCAACTCTCGTTCGCCCCTCGACCGAACGAGACCTCCGCCCCCCCCATCCAAAGTTACGGTTCCGGTTGTGTGCAATGCATATATCATGTGGTTTACTTTGAGCGGGTCAGCCAGCGCTTCCAAGGCCGCGATTCTCTTCGGTTGCTTCAGAGCAGCTAGAACGGCCTTTTCTTCTTCATCGAGAGCCGGGCACGCGACACCTTGTTCTTCTGGATCGTTGAGGCGGACAGCTCGTTCCTTCCCGCCCAGAAGAATACGCAGTTGTTCAAGGCCCATCTTGCGGCGAATGCCCTCCCAGAGGATTTCCAGAGGCGACAGACCAATATCATGGTGTTCGGCCTCAGAAAAACTGTCGCTCGCGATGTTGAGTTGGATCTGATAAAGCCCTTCATGCCACCCAAAAACAGAATAAACGATATTCAAACAACGATCGCGAAGCATACACGCAACCTCATCCCGTTTGATCAAGTCGCGGTCTACCAAGACCTGGGCGACCTCCGCAGCTGAAATGGAGTTTTGGTCGAGGTCCACCGTATGTCGTTGGTCGATTTTTCCCTGCTGCACCAACTGCCGAGCCAGTCCATCGTCGGGACAGGTAGAATCCGCTCCGACGATACCGCCGTTGAGGAGAAAGAACGTTGTCTCCTTTTCTCCCCGGCGAAAGATCAATCGACAATTGAGCCTCTGGGATACGGCGTGCCAGTAGAGAGTTGCCACAGGGACCGTTCGCAGATCTCCGGTTTGAGGGATTCGTTCAGAAGACGTCCTGTTCTGCTCCAGAGTAGGCCTTGAAGCACGCCGCACTTCAACCGGCGGGATTTCTTCCACGACTTCTGCTTCGTCGGCCGGAACCTCTTCGCTTACAGTGTCGACCCTTTGAGACGTCGTATGCGTGACGAAGCCATCGATTTCCCCATTGTTTCCCGTGGCGACTTCTTCGCTTTCGCGACGCTCCGAAACAACCGAGGGATAGTTCTGCCAGGAAAAAAGGCTTAGTGGCGAACGAGAATCAGGAAAGAGGCGCTCATCGGCGGCTTTCAGTTCCAGCATCAATTCGCGAGCGAGTGTCCCCTCGTCGCGGTTCGTCCAACCAGCAGTCGACCCAGATCGTGACCGACGTTGCCTATTGGTCGTAAATTCTCGAACTTCATCCTGCGGACCCACCGACCCCGTTTCATCATTGCCAGTGCCGTTTTCCTTCTCGAGCCGGGTTGGAAATGCACTGATAGCAGCAGACGGACCCAAGTCGACGCCCGGGTCAGCACTGGGCTGAATCTCACCACATACCTCCCTGACCTTTGCCACGAGCGTGCTTTCAAGAGAGCCACAGAGATAATGATTCACACCGATCTCTTTGGCCTGGGCTTCAGTCTCGGCTTGCCCGTCGATATGCCCCACGAGCAAGATCGCGACGGACGCTCCGTAGCCGCCCGAACGAACGTTCGCTGCCAAATCGGACACGGAAGCGCGTAAGAGATTGCCGGCAAGGATCAACAGATCCGGTTCGTCTTCCTCTACACGTCGTGAAAGCTCACTCACCGTGCCGAAGACTTCAACGGCAAGACCTTCCCTGCTCAGGATATGGCGGATATTGGTAGCGTCATAAGGATTTGCGACGATGAAAATGGAAGCACTCATAGTTATGTCGACCGATAGTCTGTTGGCGATAGCCCTATGTTAGTACATTCTCGTAGAGACTATATCAGCTCGTTAGAGCATAGCGTAGGGGTCTACATCTACCGTAATTCGCACCCCCGGATCTGCGGATTTCGCCGACAGTGCCATGCGGGCAACCTTCCGAATTCCTACCCTATTGGCCCCCTTGAGCAACAATAACCAGCGAGTACGGCCCTTGAGACGCTGCAGAGGGGCTTCAGAGGGCCCGAGAAGCTGTACCGAATGCTCCCGCGCCAACGTGCTGCAGTCGCCAGCCAGCTGCCCCGCGCTGCGGACAACGCGTTCCACATCTTCCCCGTCGATCCGTATGGAGATGAGATAGCCTGAAGGCGGATAGCCGAGTTCACGACGCGCGGCAACTTCGTAGCGATAGAATCCCAGGTAGTCATGTTCCCTGGCCATGGCCAAGCTCGAATGTTCCGGTGAGAACGTCTGAATAAGCACTCGCCCGGGACTGTCTCCTCGACCTGCCCGACCGGCCACCTGAGTCATCAATTGAAAGGTCCGTTCCGCCGCGCGAAAATCTGGAAACTGTAGCCCCAAATCTGCGCAGATCACTCCCACCAACGTGACGCCGGGAAAATCATGCCCCTTGGTAACCATCTGCGTACCGACCAATACGTCGAATTCTCGACGGGAAAAGCGGTCGAGAATCGTGGTTAAACCATCTGATGAAGCCGTATCTCGGTCGAGACGCCCCACACGAAGTTCGGGCCAACGCTGAAGCAAGGCTTGCTCAATACGCTCCGTACCGAACCCGCGCAAATCCAGCTCGTCTTTCTGGCAAGCTGGACATTTGGGAGGCAGCGGGATGGCATAGCCGCAATAGTGACAGACGAGGCGCCTGGTGCCCCGGTGATGCGTCAACGAAACGGAGCAATGCTCACATTGGAAGGTCTCGCCGCAATCGGAGCAAATAACGAGGGGCGCGTAGCCGCGACGATTCAGAAAGAGAATGACCTGCCCCTTGGCCTCAACGGTTGCAGCAACAGCCTCGGCGAGCTTTGAACTGAATACCCCATGTTTGCCCGTCCGAAATTGCTTGAGGTCGACCAGTTCAACGCTGGGCAAGGGGCTGGGCGTCGGCCTTTTTCGCAGCTCCAAAAGCTCCAGGCGACCTTCTTCCTGCCCGTGATAGCTTTCCATCGACGGCGTGGCCGACCCAAGTACGGCCACCGCACCAACACGGTGCGCCCGCACCAACGCCAAATCTCGTGCGTTGTAACGTACGCCTTCCTCCTGTTTGAAGGATCCGTCGTGTTCTTCATCGACGATGATCATTCTCAGATTTTTTAATGGCGCGAATATCGCCGATCGCGCTCCAACCACAATCGGAAGCTCTTGGCTGCGAATTCTCCGCCACTGGTCCAGGCGTTGGGAGTCTTTCAGGCCGCTGTGCAAGACAGCGACGGACTCACCGAATCGCGCGCGAAATCGAGATGCAAGCTGAGGCGTTAGAGAAATTTCGGGAACCAAGACCAAAGCCGTAGCTCCCTGATCGATCACGCGCGCTATCGCTTTCAGATAGACCTCGGTTTTACCGCTTCCCGTAATACCGTGGAGCAAGAATGCTGCGAATTTCGATTCTTCCAAAGCACCGTGGATTCGCCCAAGTACTGCCTGCTGTTCATCCGTAAGCTCGTGATTGGGATCGGGAGGAATGATCTGGTCAGCAAATGGGTCGTGACGAACCTCCACGCGTTCTAGAACAAGCATTCCTTTTGCCGACAGTTTCTTGGCAAGCGACCGAGCATCGGTGATGCCCTCGCTGAGTCCAGTAAGGCTCGCAAAACCACCGGCTTCCCGAAGTTTCTCCATGAGCCGCTTCTGTGCAGGTGCGCGACCCAGTTCCGCCAGCTCATGGCCTTCCACGATTCGCAAGTGAATTTCTTCGCGCACCTTGGGGGCATCGCGTGAACCGGTAGACTCATCCAGGAGCCCGCGCTGCACCAAACGACGAATGGTCGATTGCTGGTTCTTGGGCGCAACACGTTTGCCCCCTTTGACGCGCCGTAACAAGGCCAGTTCTGCCCCATCAAGCTCGTCCTGCTCGGAACGCAGGATGGCCTCCTGGGCCAACAACGCGGCTTTGCCGTGATCCGTCAGCGTCAACTGTCGTTTGGCACGCCCAGTCATGCCCGCGGGAAGTGCAGCGCGAATCATTTCACCTAGAGGAGCCAGGTGTGGGATCCCCGGGTACCGAGCTCGA